>Ga0315274_10000508_pt1 | contig 60855 bp, 52 predicted proteins | sample YL17G02_20_MG_FD_203700 | JGI IMG/M metagenome (GOLD analysis project Ga0315274, IMG submission 203700) | Sediment microbial communities from Yellowstone Lake, YNP, Wyoming, USA - YL17G02_20 | ecosystem: Environmental > Aquatic > Freshwater > Lake > Sediment | place: USA: Wyoming | collected...
CTTCGATCAGCACTGCTGTTAATTTCGGATAATCGACAGTTTTGATGCCGTCACTGCCCGTGCGCACTAGCTCTGGTAGTATTTTTTCCACTTCTTGGGCGACTACCCCAACCTGGCGAGTTTGGTCTGATCCTTCTTTCCAGAAGTAATAGTAACCATGAAGCTCGAGTAGTTTATCAAGCGCATCGGGGATGACTGCGAGGTCACGTTTCAGTCGGATATCGGAGAAGGTATTCCAAGCGTTTGCTAATGCTACCGTCCCGTCGCCGCTGGTGCCGACTTGAAGGCGTTGGGAGGGTGTGGTGGTGCCGATGCCGACGTTGCCACCCTGAAATACGGCAGCGTAGTTATTAGTCGCGCCAGTTTGAGCATTAACGAAAAGACCATAGCTATTGGTTTGCGCTCCGACCGCTGCGGCACCGATGCCAAGTGCCACTGCGTTGGTGATGGTGTCGTTGGTGCCTTTTTTCGGGGCGCCTGCGAGATACAATGAATAGGCATTGGTTGTCGTTACTGTAGCGTTGGTAGAGGCTAGGGTTGGTGCGGCGATAGCATTGAAGGCCATGTTAGCAGCAGTGCCCGATGCAGCTGTATTGTTGTCAGTGAACGTCGGCCCAGCGAAGCCTATGTATGCGCCCGTGAGGCTTGGGGTCGCAGATTTAGCACCGCTTACGTCGAGCAGGGCTAACGGCGTTGTTGTACCAATCCCGACGTTGCCGCCGGAGGAAATTCTCATTTTCTCAAACCCGTTGTCATAAAAGAGTAAGTCACTACCACCAGTCTGTGATCCACCACTCATGAAAATCCCTGAGTCTCCATCAGCAGAGAATGCATAACCGATATTCATGTCGTTATTAGCGCCGGAGGGGGCCCCTTTGGCAGCGCGAATGCCACCGTTTACATGAAGTGCTGATGTAGGCGCCGTCGTCCCGATCCCAACATTCCCGCTGACAATCAGGCCATTACTAGGCGCAGTATTTACGCCCGCATAGCTACCAAGGGACATCCCACCCGATACGTCTAGTGCCGACTGAGGGATAGAGGTACCGATGCCGACTTTACCTGAATTGAGAACGCGCATCCGCTCCGTGCCGTTAGTGGCGACGACGATTGCACCGTTTCCGGCCGCACCTGAGTCTGCGACTAAATTAAGGTCTGTTGAACTTGATGCACCGGCGGTTGTAGCAGTCACTGCGGTCGTCATGATTGTGCCGTCGGGGAATACGAAGCCACCAGTGCTTGAGCGAATTGCACCAGCAACGTCGAGTTTTTGCGCAGGTGCAGCTGATCCGATACCGACGTTACCGCCGCTAAAGACGGCAGTATAATTATTGGTAGCACCAGTTTGCGCATTAACAAATAGACCGTAACTATTGTTCTGAGCGCCGACGGCTGCAGCACCGATGCCGAGTGCCACCGCATTGGTTACAGTGTTGTTTGTGCCTTTTCTAGGAGCGCCAGCGATATAGTTTGTATAAGCGTTTGATGTGGTCACCGATGTGTTGGTCGAGGCCAAGGTTGGAGCAGCGATCGCATTAAACGCCATGTTTGCAGCTGTAGCAGATGCAGCCGTGGAGTTGTCTGTGAATATAGGGCCGGAAAGACCTATGTATGCTCCCAGTAAGGTAGGTGCTGCCGATTTTGCGCCGCTTACGTCTAGTAAGGCCGCAGGAGCTGAAGTGCCGATGCCAACATTCCCGGTGTTTTTAATGGTAACCATCGTGCCAATTGATGAGTCGAAGCGAATATCATTTGCTACGGTAGCCGACCCCAAAGAGATTAGGTTGGTCCCACTCTGCTGTCCGATAAGCCAATTGCCGTTCGAACGTATCGCGTTTCCTTGTGCGATATTGATCGACCCTGCAACATCGAGACTTGCCGTCGGTGCGCTGATCCCGATTCCCACGTTTCCTTGTACAAGAAGCCCATTACTAGGTGCGTTAGTAACACCTGCATAGGTGGTGCCGATAGACATACCACCCGCAACATCTAATTTATTTACCGGTGCTGCTGTGCCAATCCCAACATTACCGTTGTAATCGATTCTCATGCGTTCGAGATTATGAGTTGCTAAAGTGATAACACCCGCATTGCTAGTGCCCGTGCCCGTGCCTGAAGCAAAAGCGAGATCGGTATCACTTGTCGTACCGCTTGATGTGCCGCCAGATGCAGTGGTCATGACGGTACCGTCAGGGAACATAATCCCACCACTTGTCGAGCGAATGGTGCCAGCAACTTCCAACATCTGACTTGGTGCAGTTGTGCCAATACCGACGTTGCCACTAACGGCAAGGCCGTTAGTAGGTCCAGCGGTTGAGGTTGAATAGCCGATTGCGGCGTTTCCGCTTACCTGGAGTTTAGAGCCAACGGAAGTAGTGCCGATTCCGACGTTGCCATCCGAGTTTATCCGCATGAATTCCGTAGTGGTCGCCGCCCCAGACGTCGGTCTGAGTAAGAATGCTAATGCCGACGATATAATTCCGCCCGTAACAGCGATGCGGGCGGAAGCTACGCTGGATGATCTGTTATTAAACAGCAGTCCAACGAAATCAGCGTTTGAGTTGTTGCTATTATTGGCCAGGACTAAGGCGTCGGAAGTCGCAGATCCAGTTGAGAGTGAAGAAGTCGAATAGGCCGCGGTATCTGTCAAGGCGACATTGAGCGGCGCGTTCGGACTCGTCGTCCCTATCCCGACGTTACCGCTGACAATCAAGCCGTTAGACGGCGCCGCAGTCGCACCTGCGTAACTACCAACAGCCATACCACCCGCGACATCCACTTTCGACAGAGGTCCGGCGGTACCAAAGCCGATACTGCCACCATTTGTAATGCGCATTTTTTCGCTGCCGCGTGCGGCAAAGGTGATCACACCCGTGCCAGTCGACCCGCTGTCAGCTACGAAGGTTAAATCACCCGTACTACTTGTGCCCGTGCCAGGAGTGGCAGCGGAAGTCATTACAGAGCCGTCAGGGAACATGATCCCACCAGTGCTCGACCTGATGACACCTGCCACGTCTAAGGCTTGAGTTGGTATATTAGAGCCAATTCCAACGTTACCTGTGAAGTCGGCACTTCCTGCTACGGAGAGTTTATTGAACGGTGTGGTAGTCCCGATACCAACAGATCCACCTGCTTGGATGCGCATTTTCTCCGTGATGCTGGTACCATTATATGTACTAAGAGTTAAGTCTGTAGCCCCAGTAGCTGCATTTGAAATAAGTGCATCGATCGCTGCATGGCGCGATGCAGTTGCATTCGTCAGCGCAAAATACAGTCCTGCGCCAGTACCTGCAGTGGTGGAAGCGCCCGCATTACGTAGGACTAGTTGTTCTGTTAAGCCGCCAGAAGCGCCGGAGTTTAGGTCGAGGCGACGTTGGGGGGATGTGGTTCCTATGCCGACGTTGCCATTTACCGATCCAAAGCTGGCGGTCGATAAAATCGAAGTTGGAGCAGTTACTGAAGCGGTTGCTGTAGAAGCAGCCCATAGAGTATCAGTTCGGCCGCTTTGCATGATGGTCACATATGCGGTACCGTCGACAGTTCCGCCAGTACGGCGCAAGCGCAAGGAAATCACGTTAATGTTAACATTCACGTCTAGGGCGTAGTCCGCACCGGAGAATGCGCCGTCGTCTGAGATTGGTTGAGCCACCATCCAAGTGTTAGCCGTTTGATTGTATTTGACGGGGAAGATGTAACGCTTCGCAACCGAAAAATTAGAATTCCCTACAACTACACCGATGTCTAGAGAGATAGCTGCTGTGTGTACGGTAAACGTCCCAAGATCGATCGTGTCATTAACAACTGTTGGCATCGTGCGAGTTAGGGAAATCGTACTGCTATTACCAACAACCACATCACCTGCAACGTGCAGCGCAGCAGAGGGGGAAGTCGTCCCAATCCCAACATTCCCATTATTTGCCACCCGCATACGTTCTGTGCCAGCGGTGGAAAATGACAACACACCTGAGCCCGCAGCTCCGATGTCAGCGCCTAGGTTTAGATCCGTGATGCTACTGCTGCCCGTCGATGGCGAAGCTGCACTGGTCATGACTGTTCCGTCTGGGAACATAATCCCACCAGTGGATGACTTTATCGTACCCGCGACTTCAAGTGATTGAGTCGGGACCGTGGTGCCAATGCCTACATTGCCAGTAAAGCTTCCGCTTCCTGCTACGGCAAGTTTTGTGGATGGGGCGGTAGTGCCGATGCCGACGTTGCCGCTTGAATCGATAATAAATCGGTTTGCTGAACTAGTGTTGTCGTAGATAAAAAACTTTCCACCTCCTAACCCATTGGCGTTATCAGTCGCTCCGAATCCATATTGCCTGCCACCTATGCCAGTTGGGTTCAAAAATAGCTGAGCATTATTAGCGTTAGTAATTTGGATGTGACCTGCGACTTCGAGCTGCTTACCTGGGTTGGTCGTACCAATCCCCACATTACCTGTACTAGTAATTCGCATTCTCTCGGTCGGCTTACCAGCATTTGGCCTCGTATTGAACGCAAGGTTAAAACCCGTGTCTCCCGCAGTTGCATTATTCTTCATCGCATGGATTGTGGCACCAGCAATTGGTGTGGTGCCAGTGTAGTTACCCCAAAAGGCGATACCACCACCCACGCCAGTGTTTGCGAGTGATGCGTCTCCCACAGCTAACCCTGGAGTTTGTGGTGTCACAGTAGATTCTTTGGTGGACCAAACGAATAACTTATCGGCAGGGTTGTTAGTTCCGATCCCAACGTTGCCGCTGTTTGCAATACGCATACGCTCAGCACCGCGCGTGGACAGCATGATGTCACCGCTGCCTGCAGCGCCAGAGTCTGAATTTAGATTAAGGTCGGTGGTACTGGAGCTGCCGTTTGAACCAGTCGAGGCAGCAGTCGTCATCACAGAGCCGTCCGGGAACATGAAGCCGCCGCTCGAAGATTTAATCACGCCAGCGACTTCAAGTGGTTGAGACGGAGCACTCGTGCCTACGCCGATGGTGCCGCTGACGATCAAGCTGTTGTTGGGTGCAGAGATTGTGCCGGCATAAGATCCGATAGCTGCGGCACCGTTAATATCGAGTTTTGATAATGGAGTTGTGGTGCCAATGCCGACGTTACCGTTATTCACAACGAGTGCAGCTGCCCCGGCGCCCGTTTGTAGAATTAGCTTCTGAGCTGTTGTTTCTGCGCGCAAAATCATATCACCCTGCGCAGCGCTAGCGGAGTTTTGACCCGATGCTCCAGCTACGCTAAAGGACCCGTCCGCGGCGGTCCGACCTACCTGGACAGCGGTCGGGGCCGTAGCTGAGCTACTTAGTACTGTAGTAACACCCCCCCACACTGTAAGGAGGCTGCCAGGGGCGGTAGTCCCTATACCTATATTCCCGCTATTAGTAATCCGCACTCGTTCGGTCCCTTTAGTGGATACCGAAATATTACCCGTACCGTTTCCACCAGAATCTGCCGCAAGGTTAAGATCTGTAGTGCTGTTGTAGCCGCCGGAAGGTGTAGGTAAAGCGGAGGTCATAATAGACCCATCAGGGAACATGATGCCGCCTGAGCTAGAGCGGATGACGCCGGCGACGTCGAGTTTTTGGGCAGGTGATGTGGTGCCGATGCCAACGTTACCACTATAGTCCGCCGAGCCATTGACGCTTAATGCGTTTACTGGGCCAGCCGTCCCGATCCCGACATTGCCCGAGCTCGCGACTATAAACGAACCAAGTACATCGAAAGTACCTCGTGGTGCAAAGGTACCAACTCCGACACCGCCTCCATTTGGATTGAGAACTAATGGATAAGTAACGCTCAGATCGCCCTGATAATCAGCCTGTATCCAGGCTAACCGCCCGCTACCTAATCCTGAGGTGGAATTTTTGATCCCCATTTCAAGCACCGAATTATTCGAGCTAGTCTCCTGAATTCGGATGCCACTAGTAGCGACGGTTCCACTATTTGCCGGAAATGCTGGGGGCATTGTCACAGTAAGAGGCGCGGACGGAGCCGTCGTCCCAATCCCCACATTCCCACTCGGCGTAATCGTCATCCTAGTTGCTCTAGTATTAGCAGTCTCACCCGTCACATCAGCCGCTGCTGTAGCAAACTCAATATTCCCTGAGCCACCAGTGCCCGTACCGTTACCAGCTGCAAGAACGAGATTTCCTCCCACCGCGTCACTGCCCGTTGCATTAGCAGCACGCAGCATACCAGAGGCGGGAGTTGCGCTATTATCAGCAGCGCCTGCAACATAAGTTGCCGCTGCTAAAGTCGCTGCATTCACTGCGGCAAAAGTTGGTGATGCCGTTGGACGAATATCTTGCGCTGTATCAAGTGTGATCGATCCAGCATCAGTCGTAACAGTGACGCCAGCGTTAGCTCCTGAGCTAAGCGACGCTGGCACTGGTGCAGTACCTGTTGAACCAATTAAAAGCTGACCATTGCTTAAAGCTGCGTTGTTTAGCGGCGCATATCCCAAAGCCGCAGTGATATCGGCAGACGTAAGCGAAGTGCCCGCCGTCACGCGGCCCTTCACATCAAACGTAACTTTCGTCGCAGTCCCTGGGAGAGCAACGCTCGCTAGTATTGCGGTACTTGATCCTGGTCCAGTAGCGACGACGTCGCCAGTGAGGGCTGTTAGGTAATTACCTGCGGGCTGCATTCCGCTACCACTACCGCTTCCACTTCCAGAGCTAGTGAGAGTTGTGGGTACCCACTGTCCACCGTTAAAGGATAGGACTTGTCCAGAGCTCGGCGTAGCAGCTGCAATGGTTTGTCCTTGCAGCGTGGTAACTCCTGGACTTCCCCAACTCAGGCGGCCGTTGCTGTCTTTGGTGAGAAACTGATTCGCACTAGGTAAACTAGTTAAAGACAGGCCGAGTTTGCCGTCAGCATCGAATGCGAGTGTTTTGTTGTCGACAGGTACCCGCAAAGCTAGTGGCACGTAGGTATAGTGCTGACGGGGGTATGTTTTCCCTGCTGCTGTAACTTCGATGAACACAGGATCGGTACCGTCACCGAAGATGGCGCTGATTTGCGCGGGAGTTAGTTCAAGAGGCAGGGTGAATACGCCTTGATTCAGTGTGACGTTCGCGAAGTCGATGGGAGTCCCAAGGGTATTTCCAGCACTTGCAGACGTCCAAAACTTGACCGTGACGTCAACTGGACCGTCGACGGGTGCGCCCGTTTGCTGCGTCAACCGGCCGGAGTAGGTCATAGGGAAACTTGCTGCTAGCGAGACTTCGGCAAAAAACGCCACGCACAGCGAGCTAGCCACCAACTTGAGGCTAGTCTTAAATTTCGATTTAGCAATACGACGTGACATAAGTCATCCCGAATGATGTCCACAGGCGCAGCTGGCCCTAGGTTTCCCCTCTATTGGCTCATTAAGGCCATCGGCCGTATGCCAGAAAAGTTTAGGTGAAATTTCAAGGCTCTGATTTTTATTGGTTTTTTGGGCTTGCGAGGTAGTAAGTGAAATCAATCAAAATCGGAAATCTGCTTTTTTTACAGGCACTACCCGGTCGACCGCTTGCGCGGCATGAGCCTGCTCGGAGTCGTGCCAAGACTTGTGAATGGTCTGTAGCGATGTCATTTCTGATTGGCAAGATAATCGTGCTAATAGCCTTCGTGAGACCGACAGGAGGTTCTTAGTGAAAATACCGAGACAGAAGATTGGCACCACGCGTAGTGGAGAAATCATTTATACATTTACAACCAGTGATTGGGATTTGATTAGGCAGCAAACAAGAGACTTTAGTGCAGAAGATCATTTCGACGCGTGGGTTATCTTTGAGCGACTAACCGTGCGCGAGCTGCGACGCCATAGTGATGAAACTGCCGATTACTTCCGATTTTTCCGCTATAGCGACTTTCATAGAGAAAGTATTACGGCCGGGTTCATACAAGCCGAAAAGTTAAGACTTGGGCTAGCGACGTCTCCGGATTTGGTCAGGTTCGCAGCCAAGCTTACTGAAGACGTCTTCCTCGATTAAATGTCTTTCGGGATCGATCCAAGGGTTGTAAACCAAATACGGATTTTTATCGCCGGTAGCTAGCTTATAGACGCGCTGCTCTGGAACATAGCGGTTAACGTAGCGATGGCCTGAGGTGTACGTTACGATGTGGTATTCCGGATTTTTTGCACAAAAATCGAGAAGCGATGGAGTATCGGACTGCTGAAACGTCCCTATTTGGCTGAACGGATCAAAACCAAGCCAAAGGATTTCATCACGATCAATAATGATCTTCACGGCTCTATGGAACACTTCGCTGTCTACCGTCAATTCTACGCGTTCGCTGTTTGCCACTGCGCTCATTGATCACCGCCCCCCGTCCGTCCATCGGAACAAATGAGGGCGATCCTTAAGCGGGGGCTGGATGATGGCTCGTGAGGAGCGTTGGTCGTATGCCGAAAAAGTTGAGGTGAAATTTCAAATCCCTGATTTTTATTGGTTTTTTAGGTTTGCGCGGTTGCGCGTGAAATCAATGAAAATCGGAAATCTGCTTTTTTAATAGGTACTACCAAAAATCTGCCTCCGATAAACGAAAATATGGCATTTCATTTGAAGAGGCAGGGGATGCCATCTTTGAAGGCCACAATCTCTTGGCGGTTGGAGTTGCATACCAGGATTACCCACATCAAATGTGCCTATCGGAGCTGTTGTCCCGATAACGACATGCCCTCAGATCATCAACCACCTAGGTTGACCAATCTATGACAACCTGGTAGGTTTACATTTAAAGATTCTAGGAGCCAGATTCTATGAATCAAGTGGTTTTGACAAGTAGAACGCGAAAAGACCTAGCGAAGCTACCTCTTCATATTTTTAGAAAATTTGAGTTTTGGGTTAAGCAGGTGACTATTGAGGGGATCACCAAGGTTCGAAAAATACCCGGATTTCATGATGAGCCACTAAAAGGTCAAAGACAGGGAGAACGATCGATCCGTCTGTCGAAGGCTTATCGAGCCATTTACATCGTCATATCGGGTCAAAAGATCGAATTGATTCAAGTTGAGGAGATAACAAAACATGAATACTAGCAAGAAGCGAAAAGTCTACAACGCTCTAAGTGAAATTGCACGTTTGCATGATCAAGTGTCTTTTGGTGAATTAATTCGAAGCATAAGACTTTGTGATGATGTTTCTCAGGTTGAGCTAGCAAAAATACTCGGCATTTCTAAACAACATCTTTCCGCGATAGAAAATGGGAAAAAGGCCGTGAGTTCAGCGAGAGCAGCAAAATTTGCTGATGCCCTCGGCTATCCTGTTGACCAGTTTGTGATTGCTGCAATAGAGGATGAACTCAGGAGTGCGGGTATACAGATTCACTTCGACCTGAGGAAAGCGGCTGGAGCCTGAATCTCTCGATCTAAAAAACACGATTTTCCCGGAACTAGAGCTGCTTGCAATGGATATCCGTCTTAAACGTGGGGCCATCAGCGTGGATAGTCCACTGTAGTGAGTTACAGGAAAGTGTAATCCTGGATCTCCCCAAATCTCGATCGGTGACTTGAAAAGCCGTTGGGATGACGCTGAATTTGAATCTAATCCTTTAATATCAGTGCGTTAGACTGAGTGCCTGACCCCTAGACTTCGTAGGGGGCTTCGGTCAGCATCTCATTATTTAATTGGGTCTGACTGAACTCGATTTTGAGACCAAATTCCTGAATTAAGTCATTAAGGAGCGTCCGCTCTTCGACCTCAAGCCAGCGGCGAATATCGTCGCGTACTTTGACGGTGATCGAGGTTTGGCCCGTTTGTACCGTATGACGGCGGATTTCGCGGAGTAGGTCGTACGCTTCAGTTGCGGTGCTGCGGACTCGGCCGCGGCCTTCACAGTGGGCACAGGGCTCCATGAGGCGGCGCTCTAGAGATTCGGCAGTGCGCTTGCGGGTCATTTGAACCAGCCCGAGCTCACTGATGCGTAGGACATTCGTCCGTGCTTTGTCTGCTTTCAGCTCTTCCTGAAGTAAGTTGTACACGATCTCGCGATCTTCGGGCCGCTCCATGTCGATTAGATCGATGACGATGATGCCGCCGATGTTGCGAATACGGAGCTGCGAAACGATCTTTTTTACCGCTTCAAGATTGGTTTTTAAAATAGTCTCGTGAGCGTTGCCTTTGCCGACATACTTACCCGTGTTCACATCGAATGATGTGAGCGCCTCGGTCTGGTCGATCACTAGATAACCGCCAGACGGCAGCTCGATCCTGGAACTTAGCGCTCGGCCGATGTCCATTTCGATGCCATAGACATCAAAAATGGGTATAGGCTCATCGTAGCGGACTAGCCTTTTTGCTGCCCCGGGAATGGTGGCGGTGAGGAACTTTTTTAGTTCTTCATAAGTATTGAGATCATCCACGACGATACGTTCAATATCCTCGGAATAGAGGTCGCGTGTCGTCTTTAGGGCTAAATCTAAGTCCTGATAAAGTAAAGCTGGTGGCGCTGCGCGACGTCTTTTTGCGTCGACGTTACGCCACGTCTTGAGCAGGAACTTGAGATCTTTCTGCAGATGCACCGCGTCAATTTTAGCGGCTGCCGTGCGTACTATGACGCCAATGTCGTCAGGCTTTATCTCTTTGACCAGATCGGTGAGTTGCTGTCTTTGTGCCGCATCTTCAATGCGCCGTGAGATGCCGATGTGGGTGAAGTCTGGCATGATGACGAGAAAGCGCCCAGGCAATGACAGGAACATGGTGACTCGGGCGCCCTTGCTGCCAAGCGGCTCCTTAGCCACTTGAACCACAATGTGCTGACCCTCGCGCAGAAGTTTCTCAATCGGTTTGCGCTGCTTAGTGCTGCGTTCCCGAAGCTCTTCCGGGTTCAGATCCTCTAAGCCTTGAACGCCCATATCTAGCCTTTGCTCGCGCACGAGCTCAGGATCAAGTACGTCGCCACCATACAGAAATGCTGTGCGTTCGGTACCGATATCAATAAAGGCCGCCTGCATGCCCGGAAGCACGCGCACCACGACGCCCATATAGATGTTGCCGACGACTCCTCGTTCGCGCTGGCGCTCGATGAAGATCTCAGCAACGCGATCCTTCTCTAGCAAAGCGATTCGCGTTTCGGAGGCATTAGAGTTGATGATCAGTTGTCGATCGGCCATTAGGTTTCCAGCAGCGGGCGCCAAGTTGCGAAAATGCGGTCTGAGGCGCCGGTGAGCTCGGCAGTGGCGGCCAGCATTCGCCGGCGTAAAGCCGCAGCATCATGATCCAGTTGCCGCCACCACGTGACAAATTGGCTAGGGTCTTTGATGACGACCGCCAGACCAGATTGCACCAGGTGGATAGCTTCCTGACTGTTCTTATAGAATGGTCCATATGCTAAGGCAAGGCCATGACTCGCCGGCTCGAGCACATTATGAACCTGGTGATGGAGGGCTCCGCCAACAAAGGCAGCCTGGGCAGTGCCGTAGATTTCGGCAAGGATACCGATGCTATCTACTACGATGATAGACGCCGAACGTGAAGTTTCATGCGTTTTTAGACGGCTGAATCGCAGCGCCTGCAAGCCGGCCTGCTCAATAATGCCGCAGATTCGTGAGACGTGGTCGTCTGTGACTATGTGGGGTGCAATGATAATCTGCCACTGCGGCTCCGTGGTCGCTCTCTGTTTGTAGGCCTGCACTAGTAGTGAGACTTCATGCTCGTAGGCGCTCCCTACCACCAAACGCGGAGTGTTCGGGACCGGAATCAATTGATTAAAAATATCCTTTAGCCGCTCAATCTCATCTGGTCTGGACTTTGCGCGCTCTATGACGCGGTCGTATTTAGTATCCGAGGTTATCATCAGACGGTGGCTTGAAATGCGGTATTTTACGCGAAAATATTCCTCATCCTCCGCGCTGACTGCATAAATTTGGTCGAATCTATGGAGTAAAAAGCTCCTGACTACTTGTCTCAGCGGCGAGCTCTTTTCGGCCAAACTACGGCTGGCATCGAGAAGATAAAGCTTACCAAAGCGACGTGCAGTGGTGAGAAAACCGGGCCAAAGTTCGTGGCGCACCACGCAGGTGAGGTCGGGCAAGAGAGCGGAGTAAAGCCATCCCCAAGTCCATACCGAGTCGCTTAATGGAGATAGGCAGCACGGGACTGTCTCACCTCTGGCCTTTGCATAGTCAAGGCCGGATTTGGAAAAGAATATGACTTGGATATAAACGGTTTTTAATGCCTGTAGCCTACTGATCAAAGGTCTAGCCTGTTCAAACTCACCTGCAGAGCTGCAGAAGAATACAGCACAGTGACGGTAGCGCGCCCGTTCTAAAGCGAGGCTCGGGCTTATACGTGCGACATCGCAACGCTGATCGAACTGCGCCCTTAGCTTGGGGCTTAGACGTCCAAGTATTCGCGCTAACGGTTGCAGCAATTTAAATATTGCCGAGTAGCCAGCTAGGATCATGAAGCTGAAAAGAGAGCGAAGGAGGGCCAACATCAACCACCTAGCTCGGAATTGAATTGAGGCGACATCCAGCCACCAAGATTAAGTGGCGGAAGTGAGGTTCGGCGATTCTTAGGTTTTTGCAGGAGTACTACTAGGTGATCTGAAATTTCCGCAAGTTTAAGTGTGCTAAAGCATAGTTTGTCGCCGAAGCGGCACGTCACCTTGCCGTGTTTAGAACACGGTCGACAGCCAATCAAGGACGAAAAGGCCTTACTTTCGGGCATCCGCGGTGCAAATCCAAACGATTCGATTGTCGGACCGAACATGACGGCGGTCGGGGTCTCGACTGATTCTGCAATGTGTCCCAACGAAGAGTCGTTGCTCAGCAGGCAGTTCGCTTCACTCAGAGCCACGGCCGTTTCCCAAAGCGATAAGCGTCCTGCCAGATTGAGGACTGGGCCTTGCCAGTCGAGCTGATCGAGTAAATGCCGCGCCGCATGCCTGTCCTTGCTGTCGCCGAGAAATACCAATCCTACGGGCATTTGGTGCAGTCCAGACTTGGCTGTTAGGCTTGTGCGAACTTGATCTAAAATTCCGTAGGTAGTCTCAAGGGGGGCTTGCTTAGTTGGATGTGCGGCACCTGGAGCTATGGCTAGCCAAATGCCGAAGCGCAGCTCTTTGCGCCAGGGCGGATCGAAGTCGAGGGGTATCGGGAGCGCAGGGCGGCACGCCAAATGGTCCATTCCTTCCCGCATTTCGACCGGAAGATAATGGCGCAAACCGCGTTTCAGGGCGTCAGCCATCGTATCGTACTGAAGGCGCGCCGGTATTCTTGCACGTTCGGGGAGTGGGCGCCTGCGGCCGCGGACCCGGGCCTCGAAGATGAGGCGGTTGCGCGCCAACTGGGCCTTTTCCGCCGAGAAATACGGGACTTTATGTATCGCTCTGAGGTTGCGCGCTAGCCAATTCGAGCGCAAATTGCACTGCAAATCGATGAACAAGTGAGAGTTTGAGATTTGCTCGATGATCTTCTGAAGCTCCACGAGAGAGTCCGAACGATTGACCGTAATGGTCTTAACAGAAGGCCAAGCAGTGGCAATAGTCTCAAGGGCTGGCCCACGGCCGATCCAGGTAACCTCGGTAGTTATGGAAAGTCGACGCAGTAAATCTAAGCATGCGGTCGCAAGTACCATGTCCCCTAGGCTGGAAGCCCGGTAGATGGCAATACGTAGCACTGGAGTACTGGCCGATGGGGTAAACATGCGCAACTTCCCTTTTCCCTTTTCTCGGATTCTACAAGATCCGAATGCATTTGGGAAAGGTTTCAAAACTGTGAAATCTACCAGTGCTTAAGGAAAGAGGTTTTAGGCCTGAGCACTATTTACAGCCTCTCGTTGCCGGGGCATTGGTTGCGTTTGCCAAGGTTTACGCATAAACTGAGTATATATCCAATCTTTTCGCCGGCAAGAGCCTGTTAGCGGGGCATCATGACCAAGCTCGATTCAGCGCCGTCAAATGCGGGGCGTAAGCGCCAACTTAATCTCATTTATTTTATTGACGCCTCGCGTACTCATACAATCACTGTGTCTCTGGGGCAGCTTCGAGTCATGATCGCTTTCTGTGTTGGACTGATAGTCTGGTCCATCGCTAGTATTGCATTGGTAGCCTCGTTGTTGTCGGATAGAGCAAACTTACTCAGCAGACTCCACGTCGCCTTGAATACAGTTTTTGACTATGAAACCCGAGTTGATAATGTATTTGATTTGGCTTATCCACAGCCTAAAGCATCCCGACCGCCTGTTGCGCAAGTCGAGGTCAAGCCCGTTACTGCTAGCCCTGCGGAGCCAAGCTTGCCGCCGCCGCCCGAAGCTCAATTCGAGTCCAAGCCAGAACACAATCAGGAGAGTATCGCAGCCAGTGATTCGGCAGGCTCCGCCTCGATTGCTGATGCGGGTGCGGCAAAAACTAAATCAAATGACATTCCAGATTCAACTGAGGATGCGGTTGTTTCCATCAGCCGTCCCGTGCTTTTAACTCATCCAACCTCACTCGAGTTGCGCTTCGACCTGACGACTCGCTCTGGGGTAGATCTTGCTGAAGGCTTCATATTTGCTATTGCCGAATTTACGACAGATCAGGGAGAGCGCCAGTTTATCGGGGCGCCACGAGATATCGCGGTGTCTGAATCCGGTATCCCAAAGTTGCCGTTAAAGGCCACTTCTTTCGCCATCAAACGCTTCAAGCAAAAGGGATTTAAGTTCCCTATTCGGGCTAATATATCGGGCACTTTTACTAAGCTTCATATTGCCGTAATCGGTACTAAGGGTAATCCAATTTCGGCCTATGATCTGCCAGTTCAGCTCCGAATCGGCAAGCATGGTTGGGAGAAGAATGCCCAGTCCGGTGGGACGTCAAAATCGGGTTGAGCAACATGATTTCGTGGCGCTGGCATATGTTATGGTCGCTTGTCGGCTGCGCCGCATTGGTTGGCTGCCTGGGTAAAATCTCGTCGTCGAGTGATGCTATGTCTTCTGAATCACCGACGCATCTGAAGTCTTTGACCCTATTGCCAACAAGCTTCTCATCAAAACTCTCAGCTGAGCCGGTGGCTAAAGCCGAAGTCCCACCCCAAATGTTGCTCATCAGTCAGGTGGCCAGGCCGCATGCAGAGATGCGGGTAGGCCCTGGCACTCAATATGAACTACTGGACGCTACTTTAGATCGGGGTGCAGACGCGATAGTATTAGCCCAGCATGGCGTGTGGCTGAAGATCCTGCCCGTTATTTCGGGGGCGAGTGGATGGGTACATAGTCAGGCGCTGTCGCGCCCCAGGTTAAATGTGCAACCATTTAGTCTTTCGCTGCAGAGACTGCCAACGATTCAAGTTGTCCACGACACCAATTTAGTCTGGGACTTTCCGAGCTCCAAGCAATGGCATGTCATGATCCCACGCGGAGCAATGTTTCGTCAGTTAAGGCTTAATGGTAAGGGCGCTTTAGTTTGGTTACCTGAAACAAACTCAGTCATGTGGTTGTCACGAAAGGATGTTCTTTGATGCGTTGGACTACTTTTTTTATATGGTTGAGTACCAGCTGCGCTCCTACTTTGTCTGGACAGCTGCAAGGTTCAAGTGGACAGCCGTTTGGTCCTGACGCTCGGGTAAATATAACGCCCCTGATTGAGCCAGTGATGCCTAAAGACAGTGCTTCAAATCAAACTCTAGTTCTTAAAGTTCAGCCTGATGGTAAGTTTTCTACGGACGCGAAGTTGCCGCCTGGAGATTGTCTCATCGAGGCATTGGTGCCCGGATATTCTCTAGCCTCAATCCATGTCAATATAGACAGTAAAAATCGAGTCGAATTAAAGCTGCGTCCTTTACCGCCGACCTCGTTACGAGCTACGCAGCTCCCAAATGGCCAGCAAGATAGTCGTGGATCAGGATCAGCCAATTTGGCGCCCCCGAGCATGTAATTGAACTATCGTGAATCGATTCAGTGAATTCCGTGACCTTGACCAGTTAGAAGTGGGTGTGGAGGATGGCTGTGAAATTTAATCTTCTGGTGGCTGTGACCCTACAATTTTTGTTTGCATGTACGCCCAAGGAAACTACGGTACGATTTCATGTAGACGCGAGAACGAATCAGGGTGAACCTGTCAGCGCTGCTGCCGTTATCGTCGACGGTAAAATTCTTGGTGAGACAGCTAATAATGGTTCTTTCAGTGGAGAGATAAAACTACCGGTATCGGCTAAATCCAGGGTCGAGCTCCGCAAGGACAGTGACACCTATTATTTTGCGCCTTATGTGCAGAGTTTTGAAGTGAGTTCAGTGACGCCGCAAGATGTCGCGGTAGCTGCGATTCTCTATTTCGTTCCGAAGCCGTCTCCAACTAGCGCCAAGGTGCTAGCTGGACCCCCGGCTAATGCATCGCTGAGTTCTCCCGACAATTCTCCGGATCATTCGAAAAATACTGCTAGTGACGCCAACTCTGTCGCAACAACCGGCACGGCCCAGGAGACTGTGGCTAAAGTAAGTGCGGATACCGCATCATTGACTAACGAGGCGCAAGGGAATCCGCAGCCTAATAATGCCGATAACTTGAATGTGGCACAAAAAACAGTGCCACTAGATCAGGCGACTGCGGAACAGCCAAAAGATAAGTCGACTGTTGTAGCGGAGAAAGACTCTGAATCTGAGGCGGAATCACAGATTCCGGATAGCTCAGTCTATCCTCAGGCATCCGCAGCAAATCAAGGGCTTTTTATCTTTACAGTGCATGTCATCTCGGGAGCTATGCCGGTAGCAGACGTGCAGCTTGCCATCGGTGACGAAGAGTCCAGTCAGCTGAAGACAGTCTGCACCACCAATCAACGGGGACGATGTGTGGTGCGGTTTCCGACAAAGCCAGAGACTCCCGTTACATTTGTGACCTCCAAGAAAGGCTACAAAACAAATGTAACGACTGTACTTATCAAGAATAAGGACAAGCTTAGAGTTCAGCTGGAGCAGGGACATACTCTCGACATCTATGCAGTGACTGAGTCCTACGGACATGTTTATGGACTCGAAGATGTTGAGGTTTATTTCGGCGGCAAGAAGGTCGGTGTGACTGATAAATTTGGACGTTATTCGCATGCTTATAGTGGCAAGAACGATGATCTAATTGCAGTGAGCTTGAAGCCGCAGTCATTTTTGCCGGAGACCTTCGAAACTGACTTTGTAGCTTCTCAGCAAATGACACTGGTGAAATACTTTGCCCCGTTAGAGCCACCGCCAGCGCGCTTGACAGTGTTAAAACCAACCGCAAGTGGATCTATAAGTGCTGAGGCACTCGCCAAGATTAATGATGATTTTACCAAAGTAGTGCAGTCTTCGGCACGGAAGATGCTTTTTAGCTCGATGGCTTTCAAAGAGGTGTCTTTCGAGGAATTTGAGCAGAAGTTGCAGCGCTCGGGCAAGGGTCTGAAGGATGTGGCGCGTCATGGTTGGCGTAATACCGATTTGAAAGCGATGGTCGATGCTGTCATCGTTCCAACCATTGTCCTGGGATCGACTCCCGTCCTAGAGTTGAGTGTGATAGACAGTTACGGTCACGTTATGGCTGCCGGCAAAGAGAACCTCCTCAGCTTAGATGACCTAAACGCTTTAGATCGGGCTGTGGGTTCGGTCGGAAAAAGAATCGATCGCGTGTTTCCCTTTGAGGGCGCTGTACTGAAAAAGGAGGCCGATAAGGTCGTCATTAATCTTGGCAGATCTCAGGGTAGAGGTATCAAAGTCGGGGATCAGTTGGATCTGTTTGGCCTTCAGACTGAGAAGCTAGGTCATAGTCAGCTGCACGGCAAAATTGGGGTATTGACGGTACGAGTGGTCGGCGATGAAACAGCCACCTGTAGCGTCAGTGGCTTAGCCCCAAGAGCTATTATAGAGCGTGGTGATTTAGTTAGGCTTAGGACACGCAAGGTCGAAGACTCCAAATCTGGTGAGCTACGTATCACATCGGCGCGAGGGTCGACCTTACAACCTGTTGCGCAAGCAAACGTCTATTTCAATGACATCTGGTTGGGGGCGACGGATTCAACGGGACGTCTTCCACTCACAGCTAAGGGGTCTGGGACACTTAAAATCATCAAAATGGGCTATGCTGACTACACTCAGAGCATCAGATTAAACGACCAAATTCAGCACAATATTCAACTAAAAAGACAACTCGCCTACCTTAGGCTGGAATCCAAGCCAAGCAGTGCTGTGGTCAAGTTAGATGGATTGGTGATTGGTAAGACCCCGCTTTCCACGCCCGTGTCCGTGCAAAGTGGTTTCGTAAAAATAGAATTAGAAGGTGTGCCTGGATATAAGGCCTATAGCTCGGTGCTAGAGCTTGACCAAGGCACTCTGGCTTTAGTGGGTGAGGAGGCAATTACACTCGAACGGGACTTTAGAGCTGCTGCCCAAAATCTACTAAAGGCTGGCAAGCCTACCGAGGCTCTAGCGTTATTGAATGAGATTTCTAAGGATCACAGTGATTATCTTTTTGGTCGTCATGAAGCTGGTGAGATCTATTTAAATGTATTAGATCAACCAGCCAACGCTGCTGCCGCTTTTAGTGCAGTGACCGCTAATGAGGCTGTGCAACAGTTTACTGACAAGCGATTTGTGGCATCTCATATCAACGAGGGTATTGCGTTATTCGCGACAGCAGAACGTTTGGCGACTGATAATGCGGAGGCAGCCCGGGCTCATTATCAGAAGTCGTTGGAGGTTCTCGAGCGAGTGATGCCTTATTTACGTTTCGTCGCGGCTAAGGATTACCCTCACGCAGTTCACAATGTCGACTACCATCGAGCACTTTGCCGTCATCGACTTTGGATGACCACGCAGGATCCGAAGTTGCTCGTAGAGACGGTGCGTGGCTGGCGTAATTATCTCGAAGGTAGCGCGCGAGCAATTCCATTGGATGACAACAGCAAATCTTATATCGGAAATGCTGAGGTCTATCTTAAGCAGGCGTCAGCTTCGCTAAATTCTTCGCGGTCGGTGTCTCGTCAGTAAAACAGATTGGTTTCTTAATTTATGGGCTCACAAACTTCCTGGCGACGCATCTTAATACCAGCGACTTTGGCGCTCTTGGCTAGTTGTCGGTTGAGCCCATGGTCTAAGGGGGTTTCCAGTCCGGAAGTTGGGGTGCCGCTGGCAGCATTTTCTGCTAGCAATAGGCACTATTTTCCGCGTTTCATCAGCCAGTTTTTTCCCGGTGCACGCGCCTTCGCGAAGGCTTATCCAACGCTAGAATCTGCGCGTAGTGATGTTGTTTTGATCGAAGTGCGCCAACTCAATGCAAATGAAACGCGGTTTAATGAGGCAAACCTTAGTTGGTCAGCTGATGGCGTTTATCTTGGATACGAGGTCTTAGTCGACGGGTTTCGTAAGATCATGTTGAAGGACTTAGTTGGTAATTATTCGAGAGAATTGCAGGTAATCCCGAGGGGATCTAGCGATTTTTTGGATGGGATGGTTACTAAGTCTGCACAGTCTTATAATGCGGGGCTGCGTTGGTCCCATGACTCTACTAGATTTGCCTTCATGTCGAATGGTGGAATCGGTGACTACAATATCTATGTCGGTGCGATCGGAGCTAAGGAAGAATCGCTGGGTAATAGTCATAGTAAAGATGGTTATGCAACTTGGAGCCCAGTGAACAATGAAATAGCATTCGTTAGCGCAAGGTCCGGTAACGGTGACATTTACTCCTTGAGCCTGAGCGACAAGAATCTGGTCAGGCTGACTCGTAGTGATGAAGTGGATATTTTTCCGGACTGGTTTCCAGGTGGGAATGGAGTCGTTTATTCTTCAGGTGATGCTCTTCATCACAGCTTAAATACGGTAACTAGGCACAATGATATCTGGCGTGATCCTTATCCGTTGACTGAAGCTGGTGCGGACCATCTACGCCCAACGGTCTCCCCTGACGGGAAGTACGTCGCCTTCTACGCTGAAGATATTGCTCAGAGCGAATCCGTGCAAAGGCGATGGAATCTAGTTGTAGTTCCCGTTGCCTCCGGAAAGACCTATAGCTTGGTAGAGCTTCGCTCGATGCTCGTGGCGCGGGATGTAGTGATCGATTTAAATACTGGTCCCGCTTGGTCGCCTGATAGTCGAAAGATTTTTTATGTTAAGCACGACGTTTCAGTATCTAATCCAATTTATGCCTACGATCTCTTTTCTGGTCGCAGCTATCTTTTTAGTACCAATACGAAGATGAATCGCGATCTCTTGGTGTCTAAGCTTGGAATTCTCAGCTTTAGAGCTCAGATCGGTGCCTGGGACCGCGTCTTTGTGGCGTTGACCAATCAAGGTGTCCAAATCCAGACAGAGTCTCATTTGCCTTCAAAAATTCATTATTTATCGATGTAATCGGTGGAGTAATTTATGCGGTTTAATTTAGTAGCGCCCTTAGTGGCAGTGTTAGCAAATTTTCTAAACATCGGACTGGCAGTAGCTGCTACTGGTGGCAACGCTGCCATGACCTATGGCGAGACTACCCGTCTGGATACCCTTGATCCTTTCACGTCCCCAGAGGCTGCCGGCCAAAGGTTGAGCGACCTGATCTTTGACTCGCTAATTGAAATGGGTCCAGGAGAAGCATATGTCCCGTCCCTTGCCAAAAGTTGGGTTATTGGTGATGGAGGAACGACCGTAACCTTAAATCTCCGAGATGATGTGATCTGGCATGATGGCCCTCAGCGTCAGGGGGGTACCGTTAAGTTTAACGCGAATGATGTGGTCACAACGATTCGGTTACTGTCGAATTCAGCAAGTGAAGTGCCAAATCGTGAGCGTTTTAATGTAATTAAGTCGGCAGAGAAAACGGGCGAGCACTCTGTCGTTATTCGCTTTGGCAGAGCTCTGACGGATCCCATGCGGACATTGATGTTCAAAATTTTGCCATCTCACATTTTAGGTTCTGCGCCAGCCTTGCTTCGCAGTAGCGAGTTTGCCAAACATCCCGTCGGCACAGGCCCGTATTCCGTCGTTAAGGTGAGCGGTCATGGGGAGGTACTGCTTACAGCTAATTCAAAATACTTCCGCGGTAACCCGCAGATACCACATATTGTGATGAAGGCTTATTCGGATCAAAACGTGATGGCTCAGTCTCTCATGTTTAAGTCGTTAGACTTGGTCACATATGTTAGTCCCCGCGATCTTGGCGAGATGATGGGCGATAGCAAGCTTAATGTTGTCCCTTACGATGCTCTCTCCTTCTCTTTCTTCGCGATGAATAACGCTCGCGGAGTACTGAGAGACAAAAGAGTTAGGCAGGCGATTAGTCAGGCGATCAATCGGCAGGAGATGATCGATGCTTTTTTTCAGGGTAAGGGACGATTGATTTCGGGTCCATTTCCGCCGTCTTCCTGGGCCTACAATCTCGATGTTAAGCCGCTTAGTTACGACCCAGAAAGAGCAAAGTCCTTACTGGCTGCTGCGGGACTGAGGTACAAAGATGGCAGGCTGGTCTCGCCTACCGGTCAGCCAGTGACACTTAGCTTCGCCGTTCCTTTGGCTGGTGAGAGCGAGATGATTAAGCGCGTGGTCCTGGCCTTTCAAGGATACCTCGAGGCTGTCGGTATTAAAGTTGAATTACAGTTCATGGACTGGTTAGTTTGGAAGAAGAAGGTGCTAGCTGAGCATGATTATGACGTGACTATTGCGGCCTGGTCTTTCGACGATGCGAGCAACATCACAAGTTTGTTTCATAGTTCGAGTGGCAAGCCCTGGGGTAACAATTTCGTCCAGTATAGGAATACAGAGGTCGATAGTCTACTCACCGAGGCTGATGTGAGTAACGATTTCGATATGAAACGCGCGATCTATCATAAGATTCATGCGATTTTAGCTGAAGATGCACCCTACACTTATCTTTGGACTCTTCAGCATCACGCTGCTCATAATCAGCGGCTTTCTGGGGTGCGCGTCGAGCCGTTCGCCTTTTTTAAATATATCCTCGGTTGGCGCATGGAGAATAACCATGACTCAAACTGAACTTGATGAAGCTACGCCCAAGGTAGACGATAAAAAGGAAGCTAAGAATCGCGTTGCCGAATTGCTTCAGGCACCGAGGCGAAAGCGTAAGAGCTATGTTTTCTTTGCATTAGGCAGGGGTGTGCCGACCGATGTCGCCAACGGACTAGAACAGCTAATTCGAACTAACTTTAAACAGCTTGGTGTCTCCAGGGCAGGGTCTCCTGAGGATTTAAAAAAAGGTTTTAGTCGGCAAATTTCATTACTTGTATTTGATGACGAGTTTCTGCCTTTGATGGACGGTTTGAATTTAGTTAGCGAAATGAAACGCCGATTAAACGAAGACGCCGTACCCGTGTTGTTTTTAACTAGGGATCCAACTCGATTAATCGAGGCCTATAATCAAGTGTTGGCGCCGTTCCATGAAACAGATGACTATGTGGAATTCGCCTCCCTATCCAATGCCGAAATTTTGAGCCGAGTTCGCTATGCCATCACATCAAGCAATCGGCGGCGCAGTAGGCGCTATAAAGTCAATATCCCCCTCAGGTATTCATTGCTTGGTGACGAGCAAACTCTCAAGGGACGTGTCTTTGATTTGAGTGTTCATGGCGCCTACTTGCGCGACGAGGACGGCCGCATTTTTCAACCCGGTGAGCAGCTAAGAGTGCGTATTCCAATCGGTAAATCGGCACCACTGGCTGACGGCGAATACTTGAAACTCTCGGCCCGTGTGCGCCGTATCTTTATGGTGGGTAGCGAGGCTGGCATTAGTTTTGAACATACTACAGAGGAAAAGAGTCAGGCTCTTACTAAGCTGATAACCTCTTTAGCGAACGTTCAAAACATGAGGCGTGGCTAGTTCCGTAAAATGCGATAGGTCTTCGATATGAGTCAAAGTTTAGTATCTCTGCCGGCTTTGGTGGGCGTAGCTCGGATCGCCGGTGCACGAGTGATGCACTGGTATAAAAATGAAGCACTGCGGGCAGAAGCCAAGAGCGACGAGTCTCCAGTGACTCAGGCCGATTTAGCAGCTCATGAGCTATTGGCAGCGGAATTACCACGATTATTGCCTGGTGTGCCGATAGTGTCAGAGGAAGGTGGTGTTGACGCGGCGACAAGCATCCGACTAGTGCAGGACGAGAGCTGCTTTTGGCTTATTGATCCGCTCGACGGGACCAGAGACTTTTTGTCTCGGACTGGCGATTTCAGTGTCAACATTGCTCTGATGATAGACGGCCAACCTGCTATAGGCTGTGTCCTCGCCCCTACAAGTGGCGTTTGCTACGTCGCCGAGCGGAATGAAGGTGCATTTATGCAAAATGCACCGGCCTCACAGTTGCTACCTATTCGCAGTAGAGTAGCGGATCAACAGCATTTTACATGTTTAGTCAGCCGTTCTCACCTACATGGGGAGGACCAAAGATTATTGGCGGGCTATCCCCATGCAAGAGTTAAGCGGGTGGGTAGTGCATTAAAGTATGTGGAAATTGCGGCCGGTGCCGCCGATGTGTCTGTACGTAATTCACCAACCAGCCTTTGGGATACTGCAGCCGCGCAGTGTGTTTTGGAGACAGCTGGTGGCAAAATGCTTGATTTTAAGGGAGAGCCACTCAGGTACCGGACGGGGACTTTGATCAATCCGCCCTTTGTGGCTTTCGGCGATGCTAATTTTCCCTGGAGCGAGTTTTTAAAAAAACTATCACTCTAGTTATTGTCGTCGTCGGTTTGGCCGAGTTTGGCTTTTAGGTAGCGTATCACTAGTTTGCCTTGGGCTGTCTGATTCCAGGTGGGGTCCATATACGGCATGTCACTGGTTTCGATCGATGTGAGGATAACCTCTGCATCTCTCTCTAACTGTAGTTCGGTATTGAGTTGAATGCCCCCGCGATGATGGCCATTCATGTGGCATTTGCCGCAGGCAGCAGTCAGGATGCGGTGCACTTGCTCATAAGGTGGAGCTGGCTCGGCGGTGACGGTCGAAGCGTTTAAAAGACAGGCAAATACGGATGCAGCCCATGTCGCGCTTGCGGAAAAAAATTGTATTTTTCCAGCTAATGCTCTGATGTCCATGTTTAAAACCCTCAAATTCGAGGTGAAAATCATCTAAGAATGTTATTTCAAAATGTAAACATGTTCAACTTTGCAAAAGTTCTTTCATCCGACTAACGATCTTGGCGTGGAATATTTTAAGTCGTTTTTCTCGCTCTGCTTCATCTTCCGTCCAAGGCGGCGGCTCCATTGGTTCGCTCAGATAATGGACTAGTTTAACTGGTTTGGGTAAAGGCGTGCAGCCTCGCCCGCGTGCAATAAAAACCGGTACGCGATAATTCTGATAGAACCACGCAGTAACGTGTGATGGATAGACTTCATACAGGTCATCCGCTTTAGGGCAGGCTGCTAAGACAATCGGGACCTGAGTCTTCATGGCAAGGCGGACAAAGCCTAATCGCTTGTCCCATTCGATTTTGTAGCGATCACGCGAAGGACGCAGAGCTTCCCGCATACCGCCTGGTGTAACTGTTATGATCTCACCCTCACGCAATAGCTGTTCTGCTGCTTCAGGACTGCCTTGTACGGCTCCGAAGTAATTGCTCACGAGCGGTCCAAGTAAAGGGATACGAAAAAACAGCTTGTCTACCAATGGTCGAGCGATGATGTTGCGCTCGGTATACATGGCTGTCATCAGCAGTGTGATGTCATAGGTTGCTAGGCTGTGATTGACGGCAACGATTGCACCGCGGTCGCTCGGGATGTGCTCCAGGCCGTGGACTGTATGCTTATGATAGCGTCTTGCTGCCTCAAAAGCTGGGGTGATCATTTTGAGCCACTGTTCATGTTGGCGTAATGGGTTCAAATGCTGATCCTACCGTTAAAGGAGAATACGCCCGGCCCTGCTAGCATGACGGGCTCATTGGCTCCCGCTTGTTTCACATAAAGCCGTCCACCTGGCATGTCAATCGCAACCCAATTTTCTCGCTCCAGTAGTCCGCTTTCTAAGGCTAGTGCCGCTACAGCGCAGGCACCGCTGCCGCAGGCCATAGTTTCCCCAGCTCCGCGTTCCCAGACATATACTTGGAAGCCCTCACTAAGGCGTTGTCCGAGTTCTTGTCCTGCTCGTGCTTGATCCTTGGGTGTCAATTCTAATGGTCTTGTTAGGTGTACGTTTATTCCATCCCAAGCCGAGGATTTTTGCAAGGCTGGGCCGAGTTTTAGCAGTAGCTCTCGCGATGCTTGATCCGAATGGATGACAATGTGTGTATTGCCAATCGTACAAACACCAAAGTCTTTGGCCAAAGCCGGAATGCCGAGGTTCTCGGCGACCTTTTTTAACGTGTCTTTGGCGATATTATGCCAGGAAACGTCGCTATTTAGTGCGGGAATTCCCATCTCCACAATAACTAGTGGCAGTGATCCTCCGCCTGGCGCAAAGCGGCAAGTTAAGGTCTCACCTTCCACCAGGAATTCGACAAATTCAGGGAGTTGTTTTGGGTCGCCGTGTTCTTGGTGGGTTTTGAGTACACTAAGAGCAGCGCACCTCAGGCCATTACCGCAAGTTTTAGCGATCGATCCGTCACTGTTTATAATCGTCAGGCCATATGGCGTAAGATCCTGAGATTTTTTTCGTCTAAGCACAAGTATGCCGTCAGCGCCGATGCCGGCACGGCGGTCGCAGAGATGTTTCGTTTGGCGTTTAATGCTGTCTAGGACGACATCACCGTCGCTGTCAGAGATCCAAATCACTACGAAGTCGTTTAGACAGCCATGCCATTTTTCAAAGTTCAGAAACATACATGATCCCAAATTATTCAGCGATAAGACGATATCCACGTCCACGCACACTGACGAGGTAGCGTGGTTTGCTCGGTTCAGGTTCAAGGTAGCGTCGCAGGCGTACTATGAAATTGTCGACAGTTCTAGTTTCGATGTCGCCTTTCATGCCCCAAACGGTATCAAGTAAGTATTGGCGAGAGAGCACGCGTTTAGGATTTTTCATAAATTCCCGCAACACATCGGCCTCCAACGCAGTCAATGTATGGTGACCGGTTGGACCATGTAGTTGCAGCAACTCCGTGTCGAGCCGAAAAGGTCCGAAAACAAGTTCGTGGCTGTCGGCAGATTCAGGAGGAGTTGATTGGAAATACTCCGAGCGTTTGACCATTCGCCTAACGCGGAGCAAAAATTCTTTAAGGTGGAAGGGCTTGGTAATGTAGTCGTCAGCTCCGGCTTCAAAGCCGCGTAGGCGATCTTCTTCTTTGCCAAGAGCAGTTAACATAAGGATGTGTGTCTGGTCGTCGGATTGGCGAATCTTTTCTGCAACTTCAAATCCATTCATTTCGGGAAGCATGACATCGAGTATGACTAAATCAAATGGACCGTCCTCGAGGAATTTAGCTACAGCGATCCGCCCATCTACTGCTGGTACTACTTCATAACCCTCAACCTGCAGATTGAACTGCAGATTGAATGCTAGGTTGGGTTCGTCTTCCACCAACAGGATGCGCTTTTTGGGAGTAGTCATACGTGCTCCACTTGGTCGAGCTTAATTTGGGGTAGCTCTTCATTAGTGGGTAGTGAGACGTAGAAAGTGCTTCCCTGGCCACTCCCCGCGCTTTCAGCCCAGACTCGGCCACCTAGGACGCCAACAGCAGATTTGACGATATAGAGCCCAAGTCCAGTGCCGGGTATCGCTTTTTTGACTGCGGCTTCGCCACGACGAAAGAGTTTAAAAAGACGCTTTTTGTCTTTTTTATCCAGGCCAATACCTTGATCTCTTACGTACATGAATACTTCAGATCTAATTTGATCAAAGCCAATTTTAATAGGCGACTGCCTAGGGGAGTACTTAATAGCATTCTCAATTAAGTTGTTTAGAATTAAGTTGAGTGCCATGCGTGAGGCTCTAAGTGCCAATCCTGGCGGGCAGTCGATAGTTAATCTCGCATTTAGATTTGGGTCCATATAGGACAACTTGTCCGTGATGCGTCTGATCAAATCTTCCATCGGCACTATGGACGATGCATCATCAAAACTCAAAATACCGCGGTCAAGGCGGCCAGCGACCAATATTTGATCGATCAAGCGACGTAGGCGCTCGATGTCGCTGTCTATGATGTCTGCAATGCGCTGCTTTGTCGGTCCGTCTAACTCATGACTTGTCATGGTTTCAAAAGCTAGCTGCAGACTTGCTAGGGGGGATTTCAATTCGTGGGTGACACTTGAGACGAAATTTCGTTGCTGGCGCGCAGCAGAGCTCTGGCGTTGTCCAGTCACGAAAAGAATGATGGTACCAACTAATAGGACTCCGAGCAGGATGCAGCCCACGACAAGGATTGCCACAGTCATTTCTGTGCTGAAATACTCCTGACCAAAGCGTTTTGCTAGAGCTCCGATCTCAGCTCGCTCGCTGACAAACCAAATCACCCAAATTAGAGTGATCGCTAGCCACACAACTTGTAGCGACACAAAAATGGTGATCGGGTGCAAAACCCAGCGCAAACGCTGCAAGAGCTGTGACGATCCCTGTCTCAGCCGGCGCCACATGATTCAACCCTTTGCTGCGAGTTTTTCCCAAGTCGCTCTATCAACAAAAGCTGGTTTGGTCAGCCAGCCCCCGCCATCCACGACTAAGATCTCGCCAGTGATGTAAGACGCCGCACTTGATGCCAAGAATACGGCAGCAGATCCAATGTCATCCGTAGTCCCGAGGCGACGGAGCGGTACATCGGCGGCAATTTTTTTGTCTGCACCCAGTGGAGCTAGGCGGCGCATCCCTTCGGTGTCACCTATGGCACCCGGGGCAATCGTGCATACTCGAATTCCGAATTCGCCCCATTCACAGGCCAGGTTTTTTCCTAGGGCATCGATACCAGCCTTCGCAGCCATTACATGGGACTGCATAATGGTTCCCTGATAATGTAGGGTCGCAGAGATGTTGAGGATCAGGCTATTTTTCGCAGCTTTCAGTGAGCTAAAGGCGGCACGGCACATATTGAACGTGCCAAGTAGGTCGATGTCGATGACGGTCTTAAAGCCGTTGGCGCTTAATTTATCAGTGGGACAGAGAAAGTTGCCGGCAGCGCCATTCAGCAGGATGTCGAGCTTGCCATAGGCAGCGACGGTGGTAGCAATCGCCTTTTCGGCATTGGCATATTCACGCACATCGCCAGCAACGTAAGCGGCAGCGATTCCCTGCTCATTTAGGGCGTCGCAAGCTTCTTTTAAGACCTCTTCACGGCGTCCCATCAGCATGAGTTTGGCGCCGTGTCGGCCAAGCTCCTGAGCGATACCAAAGCAAATTCCGGTACCGCCTCCGGTGATAAGGGCAACTCTACCGGCAAGCGCGTCGGGACGAAAAGGTGATGTACTCATCGAATAAGCTCCCTACCCAATTAAGGCTAATGATAGACGTAAAGATCAAACTCGTCTGTGGTTAGTTCCTGCTTTAAGCGTAGTACGGCATTTAAGAGGTGGTTGGTCCCGTGATTGCCGGTAAGCAGAAAAATTTCTCGGATGCGGGTGTTCTGCACAATCCGGTGCAGCACCGCGGAGAGCAGTTCCATACTAGGATCAGTGCCAACTGCCTCGGGAGCTAAATAAATCCCAATCCGATCAGGCGACCAAGGCAACAGCGTTGCCGTCAATAAGTCTAGCCAGCCGCTCTGCTCCTGGTAATTAGCCTCAGGTAAAGGCATGAGAAGTAGTCCTCGCGGACTATCTCTTTCGGCGTCAAATAAGACGACAGGGCCGGACTCGCTAATGCCCTCTGTGGCTGCGATCTTGAGCAGGTCATCAGTAGGTTTTTCCCCTAGGAGTCCTAGCGGGGCATGTGGTCCTGATTTGGCCAAACCAAACCAGAACTCACAGGGGGAGGCCGAGGCATCGCGCACTATCCGCGCAATCACCTGCCGTCCTGTGTTGATGAAATCGACTTTGGGATTCGAATCAGTCGCGCTCTGATCAGCCAGGCCTAGAGCCGGGGTTGGCGTCGCCTTTGTGGCGCCGCCGATCAACTGCTCGTCCATGCAATGCTCCTACCAGATGTTGATCTGGCTAGATTATCGCACTGCAGTGGTTTTGGCGATCCGATCGAGCACGCCATTGACAAATCGGCTGGACTCGGCAGCTCCAAATTTCTTTGCCAATTCAATAGCTTCATTGAGAATGACCCGGTGTGGCTCGGATCCGAGGAGGAGCTCAAACGTAGCTAGGCGCAGGACGTTGCGGTCGATGACCGACATTCGACTCAATTTCCAATTGGCAGAGACCTCTTGGATTTTGGCGTCTATTTCCAGACTGCGTTCTATCGTGCCCCGGGCTAGCTCGCGCACTTCCGCAACGTGTTCTGTAGGAACCTGTTGATGACTGACGAAACCTTGAAAATGGCTGTCAGAGAATAGAAAGAGTTTCTCCATCTCAGACTGATAGAGGAACTGGAGGGCATATTCTCGGGATTTGGTCTTGCTGTTGGTGCTCACCTGTGTGTCAGCTCCGCTAAGCGGGCCATGGTTTTTACCATGCTGAGTGCTGCCTGGGCGGCGTCTACGCCCTTGTTGCCGCCTTTGATACCTGAGCGGGTTAAGGCCTGCTCGACAGTGTCAGTAGACAAGACTCCGAAGATCACAGGGATGCCTGTCTCAATGCCAACGCGCTGTAGACCCGCGGCTGCTTGACCAGCAACTAGGTCGAAGTGCGGGGTGTCACCGCGGATCACGGCGCCGAGACAGATGATGGCTCCGTAGGCCTTGCTCCTGGCAGCTTGTGCCGCAACGGTCGCCAGCTCAAACGCGCCGGGGACCCACAAGAGGTCGACATTGGCATCCGCTACACCAGCCGAGCTCAAGGTGTCCTGAGCTCCTGAAAGCAGAGCCTTGGTGATGGTGTCGTTAAATCGGCTGGCGAGGACAAGAAAACGCGTTGCCATGATATATACCTCTTTAATTGGTAACTTATGCTTGCCCACTGGGGAGCTGGACGGTGCTTACGACTTCCAGACCGAATCCGGCTAGGCCCTTAAGCGGTGTTGCGCGCGACATATGGACTCTCATTTGACGCACCCCAAGATGCCGCAGTATTTGGGCTCCGACCCCAAGCTGGAGTGGGTCCATTTCGGTCCAAGGCCGTTGTGGCACACTGGTCGCCACATCAGCCGATTGGCTTTCGGGCTTAATCAAGTTGTTGAAATCTGCCTTCCAGGCGAGTTGAGGATCCGGATGTGACAGGTATAATACCACGGCGTGGCTGTGATCCCGGAGCATGCGCAGAGCGTACTCAATCCGAGAACGATCACCTTGCTCGGGGTGACTTAAAACGTCCAGCAGCGGCCGTTGCCGGTGTACCCGAACATCGACGATGTGATTTGCTAAGTCACCCTTAACGAGTGCCACATGAGTGAGATGATCGATCTCGCTCTTAAATAAAATACTTTGGAATTCGCCGTAGGCCGTTTTAACCGGGCCCTTGGCAACTTGCGTCATCAAGTACTCGCGCTGTAGGCGGTAGGTGATGATGTCAGCAATGGTGACGATAGGAATCTTATGGCGCTGAGCGAACGACTCAAGGTCCGGCATTCTTGCCATCGTCCCATCATCATTCATGATCTCACAAATGACCGCCGATGAGGGTAGGCCAGCAAGCCTTACCAAATCGATGGATCCCTCTGTGTGGCCTGCACGCTGCAGCACTCCGCCGCTGCGGGCCTTAAGCGGGAAAATGTGGCCAGGCACCACGATGTCGTTTGGAGTCGCGTTAGCAGCCGTAGCGACACGAATAGTATGCGCGCGGTCCGCAGCTGAGATACCCGTAGTCACGCCCTCGCGAGCTTCGATGCTGACGGTAAATGCGGTCGACTTAGTCGGGACTCTTTTGCTGGAGTCTTCCATCATCGGCAGCTGCAGCCGCTCGATGCTGTCTTGGTCTAAGCTCAGGCAAATTAGGCCTCGAGCTTCCTTGGTCATGAAGTTGATTTTTTCTGGGGACACGTGGACGGCAGCAAAGACGAGGTCGCCTTCGTTTTCGCGGTCCTCATCATCAACCATAATGACCATCCCACCATTTTTGATGGCGTCAATGGCTTGGCCTACGCGGGCAATGGCAACGTCTTGAGATGTCATAGAGCTAGCTCCGGTGGAACAGGCGACGAATGCTAGCAGAGTTTTTGCGCCATGACACTTGTTTTTGTCAACAGGTAAAATACTATTAAATACGGATGGTTACGGGCTTAACGTGGTCAGGCGTTCCACATACTTGCCGATGGGGTCCACCTCTACATTTAGGCTTTGTCCTGGCTGTAAGCTGTTGAAGGACGTCAGGCTTACTGTGGTAGGAATTAGCATGAGCCCGACCAAGGTGCCATCGTCCCGGTCTGATAAGGTATTTACTGTCAGGCTCACGCCGTCCAAGCAAATGGAGCCCTTGTAAATGACGTAGCGACTGAGGACTCGCGGGATAAGAACCGAAATCTCCCAGCCGTCAGCCTGCTTACCCACTTTTGTTACGGTGCCGATACCGTCTACATGGCCCGTGACCAAGTGGCCGCCAAGGCGATCACCTACTTTTAGCGCCCGCTCTAAATTTACTTCGCTGCCTTCGGTCAAATCACCGAGACCTGTTCGGCTCAGCGTTTCGCTACTGACGTCAAAAGCCAGCATGTGAAATTTATTGCTGGTCACGGTAAGGCAGCAGCCATTCACGGAAACGCTGTCACCTAGAGCGGTCTCAAAACCTTTGTCGGCATCAACTAGGAGTTGAGTAATACTGCTCATAGCACCACTAGAGCTTAGAGGTGGTCGCGATAGAGATAGGATTTTACCAGTGCGCTCGACGATACCGGTGAACATTTATTTTTTGTCCAAACTGTGGATCTCGCGCATAAACTCGCTCGGATCCTGGAAATCTTTGTAGACGGAAGCAAATCTCACATACGCGACTTTATCCAGCCCTTGCAAGCTGTTCATAATCAAGTCACCCAGTTTCTGGCTAGGCACGGTTCGCTCACCAGATTCTTGGATTTGCTTTTCCAGACGCGCAATCATCATCTCGATCTGGTCATAGTTGATCGGACGCTTCTGGCAGGCAATCTGGATGGAGCGGAAGATCTTGTCGCGATTATAAGGCTCGATGCGGCCGTCCTTCTTCATGACGGAGAAGGCGAAGCTTTCTTCTTTTTCATACGTGGTAAAACGGTAATTGCAGGCAACGCAAGAACGCCGCCGCCTGACACTGCGTCCTCCGTCGTGGATGCGGCTTTCCAGTACCTTGGTGTCGTCAAAGCCGCATTTCGGGCATCTCACGTTCCACTCCGATCAGCTCGTCCAATTTGGATAAAGCGGGAACCGTCGCGCAAATGATTCGACTTCGCCTTTCAGCTTTGCCAGATAGGCGTCATCTGCAACGTGGTCGAAGGCTTGCTTAACCCAATTTGCAATTTGTTCCATATCTGCCTGACGCAGCCCGCGAGTTGTCACGGCTGGGGTGCCGATACGAATGCCGCTGGTGACGAATGGGCTGCGCTTTTCACCGGGGACGGTGTTCTTGTTTACGGTAATTGCGATCTTGCCCAGCGCCTCTTCGAGCTGTTTGCCGCTGACTGGCGTGTCGCTTAGATTAATTAGCAACAAGTGGTTGTCTGTTCCGCCTGATACCAGTTTGAAGCCCCGCTCTATTAGGGCGTTAGCTAGGGTGTTGGCATTACGCACCACATCTAGCTGGTAGTCCTTGAAGGACGGCTGGAGCGCTTCTTGGAAACAGACCGCTTTTGCTGCAATTACGTGTTCCAGTGGACCACCTTGTGTGCCTGGGAACACGCCCTTGTTGATCTCTTTGCTGAGGGTCTCGTCGTTCCAAAGAATCACGCCACCACGTGGGCCGCGCAGGGTCTTGTGGGTCGTCGTGGTCACCACGTGGGCATGCGGCACCGGGCTTGGATGCAACCCTGCTGCCACTAAACCTGCAATGTGTGCCATGTCGACGACTAGGTAGGCCCCCACTTCATCCGCGATACGGCGAAACTCTTCGAAATCAAGGGTTCTTGAATAAGCGCTAGCACCGGCGATTAGGATCTTCGGCTTGACCCGGCGGGCATGCTCGCGCACCTGGTTCATGTCGATGAGATCACTGCCCGCCTCAAGTTGGTAGAAATGGGATTCATAGATTAAGCCTGAGAAGTTAACCTTCGCCCCGTGAGTCAAGTGACCACCGTGGGCCAAGTCTAGACCTAGGATGCGGTCGCCTGGTTTGGCTAACACAAGGAACACGGCGGCATTTGCCTGGGCGCCCGAATGTGGTTGGACGTTGGCAAACTTGGCACCAAACAGGCGCGTTAGCCGCTCAATCGCTAGCGTCTCTACCGCATCCACAACCTCACAACCGCCATAGTAGCGCTTGCCTGGGAGTCCTTCGGCATATTTATTAGCAAGCACATTGCCCATGCTAGCTATCACTTCAGCCGAGGCGAAGTTCTCCGATGCAATCAACTCTAGGCCATCTTGTTGCCGCTTAAATTCGGCCTCGATGAGTTGATACACTTGCGGGTCTTTGTTTTGGAGAATCTCCCACGGCTTTTGCACGGCTTTTTCCTTAATAACAGTCGCGTGGCGGGTCAAACGCAGCAGAAAGGCAGCGCTTAGCGCGCGCTCAGCTTTTTTTCTATTTCGCGGATTTTATCAAGCCGTGCCTTGTGGCGATTCCCTTCAAAAGGGGTATCCAGCCAAAGGTTCACCAGCTCAGCCGCGCGATGATGATTGACCACTCGAGCGCCAAGACAGATGATGTTGGCGTCGTTATGAGCTCGGCTCATACGAGCAGTAAATTCGTCCCAGACACACGCCGCGCGGACCCCAGGGAATTTGTTGGCTGTGATGCACATGCCGATGCCTGTGCCACAGATTAAAACCCCAAGGTCTAGCTTGCCGCTGGCGACATCCGCCGACAGAATGGCTGCATAATCGGGATAATCCACTGACTTAGCGGAATCGACGGCAACCCCGTAGTCGACCACTTCGTAATTCTTCATCCTCACGAATTCGCCGATAAGTTGCTTGAGCTCTTTGCCGGCGTGATCAGCTGCGATTCCGATTTTGGTTGCCATCATTAAGTTCCTTAGGCGTCTTCAGCCTTTTTGATGAAGGAAACGGCGTCGTCGACGGTACGGATGTTTTCAGCTTCTTCGTCAGGAATATCAACGCCGAAAGCTTCTTCCATCGCCATAACTAGCTCTACGATGTCCAGGGAGTCAGCGCCCAGGTCTTCGATGAACTTAGCTTTGCCAACTACAGAGCCCTCTTCAACGCCGAGCTGGTTGATGACGATTTGCTTGACCTTTTCTTCGACGGAAAGAGACATTGGAGTCCTCCTGATTGACGCCACGGTTAGGTTTAAAATGGACGTAGCCCTGTTAAAAAACCAGAATTCCCCCGATTTTGCAAGAGCATTCCGTAGGATACAGGTTATAGTGGCAGGCCTGATAGGAGTACGAGATCATCAATATGACTAACTTCAATGCCAACGGTGAGTCTCACCTCACAGCGCCCTTCGTGCTGGTATCCGACATTCATATTCAACACATGGCTGACAAGAGAGCTCGTCTATTGTTGGACGCCCTTGAGCGTCTTGGGCCGCAGGTAGAGACCGTAGTCCTCAATGGCGACATCTGTGACTTTTGCTTTGGCGATAGCGACTACTTTCGGCACAAGTTTCGCCCGCTGGGTGAGGCCCTCATGGGCTTGGCACAGCGTGGGGTACGAGTGATCTATGTCGAGGGCAATCATGAGTTCCATCTCGAGCGCATCGGCTGGAAGGGCATTGAGATCGTCCAAGAGCGTGATCTCTTCATCACCCTTAAGTCAGGCGTTCGCCTCAAAGTGACCCACGGTGACCTACTGATTGATGAGCCCTTGTACAAGCTGTTCCGCGGAACCCTGAAGTCCCAGGCAGTGAGGTTTGCAGCGGCCTATGTCCCCGGTGGCTGGTTAGACGCCTACGCATTAAGACACGCCAAGTTTTCCCGTGCTCAGGACCACTACCGGACGCTCAAGCATGACCGCATCCTCGACGCCTTCGCCCGCTGGACGGAGGACAGTGAGTGTGATCACGGGATCATCGGACACTTTCACGTGCCATATGCAGAGAAACATCCTCGCACATCGCAGCTGATGATGAGTGTCGCGAGCTGGGACCAGCCTAATTTGCTTGTATTTCAGGACGATGCGTTTCAACGCATCTTATTGCAAGAGCCGGGACTGCCGTTCGTTCGGCAGCCCGCTTCGTCTATCTTCACGGGCACCTAGTGATCACCTAACCATCACTTAGGCTTGGGCAGACTGCAGCCAGCACGACTCAGATCGAGGCCGTGTCCTGTGTCGTCTAAGCAGCCGTAGAACAAGTAGACCTGCTCACCGTAGCCAGTCCCCTTTTTCACCACGACGGAGCCATTTTGATCGACTTCGCAAGGGTTGTTGCGGGTGCAGCGGCCACCTTGTTCATTGATCGTATTATTGATCCCGATCACTTGACTAGGGTCGGTGCCAATAATAGGCGCACCCGAGGTGCCGCCAATGACAGCGCAACCTTTAGCCGTATAACGGATAGCATCGCGGAAAATCCAGCCGTCCTCGTGAAGCTCCGATACAAAGTTGTCGATGCTGCACGTATAGGTGCGGCGCCAGTACGCTGAAACTATGCTGATCGCGGCGCCAGCTGTTGGATGCTTGTCGCTAACGGTCAGTGGTTGCACACCGTAGCGCTGGGTAATCTCGGTATACGTGTCCGTTAGCAGATACAGAGCGACGTCCGTATCGGTCATCGTGCCGTAGAGCATGGACTCTGCACTGAGAGTGCCCAGGACATCCGAGGCGTCTTTGTTCATTAAGTCAAAAGTACGGCGTGACGGCGCATCAGTGATGACTTGACCTGGCGACGGTAGGCCGCTCTCTAAGCAGTGTCCGTTCGTCAGTACTAAAGCGCGGTCGTCTGGGCGAGATTGGCGAAATCGTACCAGTGCACCGGAGCAATTGTTCAGTGCGACGGTGCCAAGAAAGTTAACTCCTGGAGCCAAAAGCGCCGGCACAGCCGAGCTCTCAATATAGGAATAATCGCTGGAATGTCCGATTGGTAGGGCGGAAGCGGTGGTTGCTGTGCCCCCGATCATGGTCGTAACGGTCAGAATTGATTGAGCAATTTTACCAAGCCGCATAGCTGTCTCCTTGCATAATCCGACTAATGCTGCGGAAGTGCTACCACATCGGCTGGCGGCAAGGAACTAACTTCATGATGGCTGGAATGAGGGATAGGTGCAGGAAAGGGCGGGGGAAGATGGCCCTCAGCTGCGAATAGCTGAGGGCCTGCAGTAACTTAGAGCTGTGACATAGAGCTGTGACTTAGAAAGGAGTCACGTAAGAGAAATCGCCATTTTTAGAGTCATACTTGCCGACGGAGTTTTTGTCGGCAACGGCGCGCTTGGCGGACTTGATGGCGCTGCGGATGTCGGTGGTCAACGATCCTTCAGCAGCGGCAACAGCGCGCTCGTCATTGACGACGCCTTCTGTGTAAGAGCGACCTTTCAGGAATTCCTTACGATCGATCGTGCCCATGAGAATGTCGCGAAGATCCTTAGCGGCGAGGTTAGGATTCTTGTCTTTGATCAGGGCAGCGACGCGGGTCACTTCTGGAGCAGCCATGCTAGTTCCGCTAAGTGGTAGGTACATGTTTTGGTGCGGTACGGATGATCTGGTGCCTACACCTGGAGCAAATAAATCGACGCGGGATGCACCAAAGTTGCTGAACGGTGCAATCGCAGAGTTACCAATGGTGGCTCCCACTGTTATGACGTTATCCAGACGGACGCCAGCCGGGGCTGCGGGAAGTGCATCGTTGTCGGCACTATCGTTGCCTGCGGCGAAGACGAAGAGAATGTCTGGGTATTTGGCAAAAACCTTTGCTTGCTCAGCGATGATCCGGTTGACGAAGAACGCGGCATACTCGTCAACAAGTTCTGGTGATGGCTGACCTCTAGTAACCGCCATCAAGATAGGTCCTACGAGGCCGCGAGCTTGTTCCATCCCGGTGCCAAATGATCCGTTGGCGACCGTCACACCGTTAGCATGTAAATACTCGGCGATATTCGCGAACGTCTTCGCCTGCTGCATGGCCAGTGCATACATACCAGCCTTGATTACGAACTCTTGGATGAAGCCAACATCTTTGCCTTCGGCCAACGACGCCTGGACTTTGCGTTTTAGTTTTTCGAAGAAGGTTTTTGTCGAGATCAACTTAGCTGCAAGTAGTTGTACGCCTGGATTGTCGCGGGCGACGATTCCGGCCACGTGAGTACCGTGTGCATAGCCGCCGAATGTTTGTAGCCTCTTGATGAATTCGCCATCGCCAAGGCGCTCTTTCAGCCAGATTTTTTCGCCTTCGGTCGCAGATCCTTCCGTAGCAGCAAGTTGCAGTTCAAGGAATTTTTCAATGTCAGGTACGTAGCTCTCTTGCAGTTTGTAATCGATGATCAGGCCATCGTTGTCCGCGAAGTTCCAGCCGTGAATGTCATCAATCTTGCCGTTGCCATCGTTGTCTAGAGTGTCGTCAGCGACTTCAGCGGGGTTAGTCCAGACTTTGCCTTGCAACGCTTCGTGCTCGTAATCAAGTCCCGAGTCGATGATTGCGACGGTGGTGGCCTGTGCCGATAGTGGAGTCATGGCTCCGATAAGGATGGCCAGAATGTTAGTCTTCAAGGTTCAGGTCCCCCATTTAAAATGCACCGTCAATCTGCCGTAGATCAACTTGGTGAGTCTTTGCCTTAATTCTGTCTTTTTTAGGATTGTCTCTGAGTACGCTAGCTGGCTCTTGGGGGATACTCAAGTAAAAGTTATTTACTAAGTCTTCATCTTTAGTTGTTTAGTTTTTGGGCACTTCCTGGGTCTACTGGGCGCATTTATTTTGACCGATATTTCTCTTGAGATCACGGGATCTTACAGATTGATGTCAAGTTGCATCGGGAATCAACCGAAGCTTGGGTATAGCAAGAAGGGGCTACCATGACGAAATCAAACTTTAGTTGGCGAGATGAACGTGGATCGGCCGCAATAGTGTTCTCTATTGTACTTGCCGGTGCGATAACCGCGGGTGTGTATTTCGAGATGGACAAGATTCAGAATCTTGGCACCGAAATTTCGGCCAGGTTGTCTACTGACCGGACTCAACAAGCCAGTGTATCCGGACTTTCTCAAATCATGGCTTTGATGAACTATCAGCCGAACCCGGCTACCGGGAAGGCTATGGCTAGCTATGCTGCCGGACTACCATATGTTTTCCCGGAGCCATATCTTGCGAATGTGAGCGTCGATAAAACGCGGGCGGTTTCAGGAGCCAACACCTGGGGCGTGTCCTCCTATATGTCAGGCAACCGAGCCTTCTCGAAAGTGTCGTTCAAGTTTGCCGATAGCACGGCTCTTAGTGCGAAGGACGTGGGTACCTTTGCTGACAACGGTGTGCGCCCGACCTTTACCAAGCAAACTGATGTAACGTTTAATAAACCGCTTTTTGAAAAACCTGGTTATCCATATTGGATCACTAGCTACAATGTTAGCGTCGCCTCTACCGCGCAGAATAATGTCGCTGTTCGGATGAACGCGACACTGCCTGTTCCTAAGATGCCTCTGCCAGAGTGTAGGATCGAGCTGGTTGGCGGCAAGACCGTATACCAGCCAAATGAGCGAGTGGACATGATCCTGCATGTTTCGGGAGTTGCTCTTGAAGCCTACACGCCGAACGATGCTCTAGCTTCGCTCTCGAATGACAGCCAAACAGACCTTAAAAACTATACAAAAACTTCTTTATTGTCAAAAGCGCGCAGCGTGACGGGCATTGATAAAAACGTTATGCCATTCAGCGTCGTGACATTGCGGCCTTTGGCTGCTGTCGATGGTGCGGCAACTGTTCCGATGCCAATTTATGCTTATGTCAAACCGGCCGATGATCAGGACTTTAGTCTGACTAAATGTCGCGCTAATGTGCAGATCGTTGCAGCGACTGACTGTCACTTATATACGGATCAGGCTTCGGTAGCTCCCGGAGCATGTGCGAACATCTCTTACGACTTCGTAGGTAATGTCAACGCCAGCACTTTAAAGCTCAAGGCTGAGGACATCACTGGGGCCGATTTGTCGAGCAACATCAAAAAGAATGGCTCTAAGTATCAGTTCTGTGCTCCAGTAGATGCCTATAATGGATCGGCTTCCAGCAGCTCGGTATCGCCGCAACTAGCAACAACCTACAATACTGCTATTTCCGGACTGAATTCGATACAGTTAGGTACGCTGACGAACGCATTCACGACACACGTCAATATGTTAAAAGGGATTTTTAAGCAAAGTAGCGACAAGCCGCTATGGTCGCTGACGATCGAGCAGTGCGATGCACTTTTTTACCTTACTTCGGCCCAGCGCGAAAACTTAGCCGCGCTTGATTTAGTCAGCCTACCGGGATTAGCGAATCTAACGGCTGAGCAGGTCGCTTTAATTCAGGCATTGGATCCAAATAAATTGGATAAACTTAGTTCGGATGTCGACTTATCAGCTACTAAAGGTCTCAAGCAGCTCGATTCCAAAGCTCTCAAACAGATGAATACCTTTGAGCCGAACAGTTTTATCAGTCAACTGAATACGGTTCTAACATCCATGAACAAACCTATGGATTACAAAATCACCGGTACGGTTAATGACGGTTACGGTGGTACAAGTCAGTGCATTACGCGGGTGACCAGAGGGGTCAATCAGTGCCCATTTTTTGGCAATCAATTTCGGACCTACACTCAGACAGCTAATATTTACGTTAATTATTACGGCAACGCATGGAATGCCTCAATCACTATGGGCGCAGCTTATCCCAACGTGGAAATTGCTTCCGTTGCGAACTCACCGTACGAAACCTCCGATTGCCCACCCGATGCGCGTTGTTTTGCTGCAGGCAGCACCCAAGGGCGTACGCCGATGGGGCAAATTCGACCAGCTAACTCACCTAATTGCCAGCTCACCATGTACAACCGGATTAACCTAGGCTGCTTCGAATTCCACACCAAAATTCGTATGGGCGACGGCACTGACAAAGAAGTTGCTGATATAGTGCAAGGCGATATGGTTATGAATCCGATTCGCAATATTCCTATGCGAGTTAAGCGCACAACCATGGGGCCAGAGAAATACGAATTGGTCGTCGTTCGCGCGGGTGATGCCACAGTTAAAGTCACTACACAGCATCCAATGCTAACACCAAGCGGTGTAAAAGCAGCTATTTACCTGACTAATATTGATTCGATTCAAGATGCCAAAGGTAACTGGCGCCGTATTGATTCGGTCAGCCGAGAAAGAGGACGTCTGCCGGTGGTAAATCTGGAACTCGATGCTCCGACTTCAGATCCGGATGATCACGCTCTGCTCGCTAATGGACTTATAACTGGGGACCTTTACTTACAAGAGAAACTGGGATCTTTGCTTTCGAATCAGTGAGAGATGCCGATCATGTTGCGTATTAATGCGGAGTGCTCCCGATGAATGCTAGATTTCATAAGATGCTAATGCGTCGCAACGGCCAATCCGGAGAGACTCTGCTGTCTGCAATGGTTGGTGCGGCGATTTTGATCATCCTCGTCCTTTCAGCGGGAATGGGCATCAGTGCTTTGAATAAGTCTAGACGCCGTGTCACAGCAAACGAAGCTTCGCGGGAGATGGATGCTGCTGTGGTGCAAGTGGTAGCGCAGTCATTTAAGAATTATGTAAATGCAGCTGGTCCAGGGGCGCGGTGTGGTAATATAAATTTAATAAACAAAATTAATTTAGCCAATATTGGATCAATAGATAGCACCGTTAAAACGGGGATAGTCGGTAAATTCCCGGGAGATCCAGACTACAACCGCTGCATGAGTAAACCTATTTTTAGCGCTGCTACAGCCCAGGCAGCTTCAACTTTTTATGGCTGTTATCAGGTGAATTTGAATTCTGCCGTCATGAGATCAAACGACATGGATGCGATGATTCAAGCTAAAGCTGCTTTTTTGCAGGTGGTCGTACATATTAAAGATTTGCAAAAAGATATTGATGTGCCTTGCGGAACCGTCGTGGCAAATGCTGGTAAGGGATTAGAGGTCTACTATTCGGTGAAGTGGCTGATGCGAGTCAACCAGGAAAACATGATAAAATCACGCGCTGGGGCGATTAATGTGGCGCTTTGAGCAGAGTAGATTCTTTAATACGAACCGTCAGCAGGGGATGACCATCATCGAGCTCGTCATGGCGACTGGTATTGTGGCTATCATCATGTATGCAGCCATTTCTTTTTTTATCAATGTGAATCGCTCAAAATCACAGGAATCATTACGTGCAGATGTGAAGAGTGAAGTTGAAGAGTTTTTGAATAGTCTGCGTATTGGTTGGAATGCCCGCACAACTTATAGTCTATTGTCCCAATCCAACGCTCCTTGCACAACTAATTGTCCTACGTTGAAACTCACCGTGGCGCACGGCATGGCAGGGACTTTGGAAACTAAAACCTATCAAAGCAGCTGTGTCAGTCCGGGTAGTATAAATGCACTGACGCAATTCAATACTCTCAATTTTGGCACGGCGATGCCCAACGGCTGCATGATTTGTCCGCGAGGGCAGATTCCGATTGTCACAGTGACGAGTGTTGGTGCAGTAAATAGAATTGTCAGATTTCCCCATAACGGGTCCACTTCTCCGGGTGCTTTCAAGATCAACGGGATCCTTGGGTTTAATGCCTGCTTCACGCAAAGTGGCGGCAATCCTTTGATGGTGTCGGTAACTTCATTGTTTTTGTCACCTGGTCAAACGGCTGGTGGCCTGTCAAATTTGGGGCGTAGTATAATTCTTCCCTATACAAATTTTGCTGATATGAAGATGAACGCGAATTGAGATTTGATTGATAATGGAACGCTAAAAGTAAATGCGCTCTGGTGATCTGGAGTCAAGGAGGACTGAGATGGATCCAAGAACTAGAAACATGTTGATATTCGGTGGGGTCCTCATTGGGCTTTTAGTAGTACTTAAAGTTGGAAATAAGAAATTAAGACGTTCTGAGAAAGTTGCGCCAGCAGCCGAAAGTTTGTCTGAGGGCTCAGCCCCGGTCGCTGCGAATCATACGCAAAAATCCGCAGGATCGCCCAAGAGCGAAGCTGAGGCCTTAAATTATCCAGAAATCAGGCGGAGTCGCGTCGGTCTTAACACAGTGAGTTATGTCACTGATAAAGACGGGGCAACCGCTCTTAAAGTAGACGTTAAATCGACTCACGTTTGTCATGCTGCCGATTTTGAGGCTATCAAAGCACTGGTCGGTGACCGCGGCCAGGTCTTGCTGGCTTTGGAACCGGTTAATAGCGGCGATAAACCGACAAAGGCTGCGTCGCGCACCCTGTCTCTCGACAGCCTTGCGGATGGTATCACCGTTGATTTGCCCGTCAATAATAAGCGCGCTGGAATTTATGGGTTGTATCTATGCTCTGATCGCGCTGGTAAGGGCTCTTGCGTTGGCAAATCACGCGCCGATTTTAATGAGCTTACGTCGCGACCGGTAGATAGCCAAACGGAAGATGCCATATTTTTCTTCCAGTTCGTAGTGATCCAGGAGCCTGATGCTCAGCTTTACACTGGTGCCATCACTGGCTTATCGAGGGTTAGGGAAGAGCTGCTGAATCAGGGCATGAAGGATCAAGATGTGAGGCCGGCGCTGAAAAGAGCCTCTTCGTTAATGCGAGAAACAGCTTCACTCCCCCCGAGCACAATCAATGTCGGCGAGGTTAAAACTATTCAGCTGCCAATCGCGATGTTTGACAAGGCAGTAGTCTGCAAATAGTTGTTCTTTAGCAGGTGGCGATCCGGTGCCGGTGAGTATCCGTAGTGTCTGCTAAAAGCGATATTTTGCTAGCACGTGAATATCATAGACGCGGAACTTAGCGCGCAAATCGTTGCGCAGGCTCTGCTCTTCGTTACCTATATCAATACCTGCGCCCCAAGCTATCATCTGCGGTGGTCGATACTGCGTTGCATCCAGAGTCGCATGGTAACCAAATGCCGATTGTATTTGCTGCCACTTACCAGCAAGTCCCACTCTGCCAATCGTAAGCGGTATCAGTGCGAACTCTGCGGACCAATCATAACGGTCGCCTAGTAAGCTTGCGGGCAAGGTTCCAAGGAGTCCGATAAAGCCACCGCCAGAAACCCAGTCACCACCGCCGAAGGATTCACCTGTCACGGATAGGCCTTTAATGTGGCCGACGCCACCGCCGCGCCAGCCTTTGACGATGCCTCCAATCACTACGGGTAGATCCTCTTCCCAATAGATTCTCGTACTACCCTCGTAGCCGGAAAAGCGACCTTTGGCAGTGCTGCCGGCCAATAGTTTGGCCCCAAAGTCGTTTTTGATTTTGAAGATTAAAGTTCTACTTATGTTTGCTCCGATATTATTCATAAGCAGCATGGGGAATTTGCTCGCTGCTCCAGCTATTCCGACGCCGCTAACTCGCCAGAGTATTGGCCCGGCGGAGAGGCTGGCATAGTCAATGAGTCGATGGCCACCTGCTTCTTTGCTGATATCGTCCCAAAGATTGGGTGAGGATTCATCGCTGTTAACTTGATTTTCATTTGGTTTTACTGCTGGGTTCGGTGATGCAGAAGGTTTTGACTCTGAGATTGGGTAGTCAGCATTGACCGCATTGGTTTGCTCAGGATCAGGTGCAGTCTCATTTTCTTCCGCAAGTTTATTGCCGACTAATCTGGCGATCGGTGCTGCGCCTGAAACATACAGCGGCGAAACTATCACGGTGTCCTGTCTGCCGGCATCTTTGAGTCCAGAATTGGCGGCTAAGCGGGCAAATTTCACTCGCGAGGCAATGGCGCTGATTCGGGCTCCGTCACTGACTTCGATGGCATTGTCGTAGGTCTGTTTGGTGATGCGGGCGACGGACGTTGTGCTTTTGACGTCGACGATTTGGGCAGTTCCGAGTGGTTTGGTCTGGAACTCTAACCATGTGCCGTTGGCAGGGTGTAGGCTTTTTATATTGCTTCGCACTAAGTCAACATGATCGCCAATGGCAATATTTTGCTCTGTCCCACCAGAAAGGGTGAGAAATTGCCCTTGTACAGAGGTCACAGCGACATCGACAGGGAGTCTGTTGATAATCCTATAGGTCAAACTTTCGAGCTTATCTGTGATCTGCTGAGGGCTCGCATCGGTGAGCCAGCCGGTCGTGATAGTTTCCGTCTCGAGAAGCTCAGTCTTCAAAGCAGCGTCCATGAGGCGCGCAGTCAGGGTGATTACGCCGTCTCTTTGGTTAACTGTTAACCCCATGAGTGCCTGAGCTTCGTACTGGTCGCGCAGGTCGCTGCGGCCGCGCTCTGTCTGCCACAAGCCAGCGACCAATTCGTCGCCTAAGACGCGAAACCTGTGGGTCGAACGCACGGCCGTAGGAAACCCTTGCTCGATGGTGTCTTTGTTTGGGATCGCGCTCGCGGAGCCTTCCCACTGCACGGGTATGACGCCGACATTTTGGATAATGGGCAGTCTAGCTTCGCTAGCGGCGAGAGCTACCACCGAACCAGCTATCCACCATGCAAATGCGAGCAGGGTCAGCTTAGCGTCAGATTTTCTCAATCTGGTGGTTCGTACCGTCATAGGAGATCCTTCTTTTAACCTCTTCGAACAAGGTATCGATGTGTACCGGTCGCTTCCAAATGCGATGTAGATTCTTCAAAGTCTCTAGGGTCGCATCGTGTTTTAAATCGGCTCCCTCATGACTGTGAGTGAGGAGGAGCTCACCGCGATTGCGGAAGTTACCATCGACGACTCTGATAATCGGTTGGCCGAAGTTGGTCAGTTGCTGCAATAAGCGTTGTTTAATCTCACGAAAGTCGCGACTCGAGATCACGTGCCGATTCGAGCGCCGGTCGTAATCGTATAGGAACATCTTTGATTCGTGGCAGAAGTCTTCGTCTAGGAACTCATCTAGGAAGGTGATGTCGTTATGGATGCGACGCACCTCGAGGAGCTTTTGCTTTCCTAGACCGAGGTTTTTATTCCACTCTGAGCGAGTCTTGGGATCATCACAGTGCAGATAATCGATACCAAACTGGCCCCGGTCCCATCTGCGTTCAATGTGTCGCAGCAATTCAACGCCAAGCTTATAGGGGTTAAGGCCGCCTGGGTGTGATGCCACTACACCTGCGAAGTGATCGCAGTAGTCAATAATCTCGCTCTCGTGGAGGGGGGCGATCTGCGTCATCATTTTGCTATGCCAGTAGGTAGCCCATCCCTCATTGAGGATTTTGGTCTGTGCTTGCGGCGCAAAATAGTAGGACTCATCCCGAATGATCCCAAGGACGCGCTTTTCCCAGCTAGACATCGGTGCATGGTCCATCAGAAATTTGAGTACATCCCGCTCGGGGTTCTCTGGAAAGCCTTTGACCTTTTCGGCCTCTTCAGCCTGCTTACGCCGCTGATATTCCATGAATTCAGCTGGATTAATATAGTTGTCCATATAGGACTTAGCTTTGATCTTAGATGGCTGTTTTGGGCGGCCGTACTCGTCTTGGTCTTCGTTCTTTTTGGGCTGAGCTTTGAATGGCGAGTGGATATCGATCAGGTTTTCCAGTGAGAGGCAGGTATCAATAAAAGACTCGACCTCATCCTGTCCTACTTCATCGATAAATTTTCTCATTAAAACGGCATGATTCGCCATTTGATTGAGCATTTTTCGATTGGTCTTGCTAAACCAATAATTATTTTTAAAAAAATCGCAGTGACCATAAACGTGAGCAATCACAGTCTTTTGGTAGACCATGTCATTGGCGCGTAGAAGATAGGCATAACAGGGGTCGTTGTTGATGACCATCTCATAGATAATCGACAGACCGTAGGTGTAGCTTTTAGACAGTCGCTCGTATTCCATGCCCCAGCGCCAATGGGGATAGCGCGTCGGGAAGCCACCATATGCCGCGATTTCATTCAGTTGCTTATAGTCGACTAATTCAAAGATCGTATCAAAGAAGTCTAGGCCGGCTGCACGTGCTGCATCTGCCAGCCGCGCGGCGACCTCCGCAAGTTCCGGTGTTAGTTGGGTATTGTAACCATGCATAGACTTATTTGCCTTTGCCAAGGAACGTTTTGAGAGCGTCTACTATCGCATCTCGATCTTTAATTTGAGATAGAGTGATTTTATTTGATGTATCGCCAAAATGCTTCTGTAAGTCGCGCAAAAATTGACCAGAGCCATAGCGCGATTCGACCTGGCCATAGGCAAATAGATTGGCGGCTGGAATTAACTGGTCTTCCAGGATCTTCATACACTCGGCGGTATCGTTGCCGGACCAATTGTCGCCGTCGGAAAAGTGGAACAAGTAGATATTCCATTCCGCCGGATCAAATGACTCTTCAATCATTTTTTGAGCCAATCGGTAAGCCGAACTGATCAAGGTCCCACCCGACTCTTTAGTGCGGTAGAACGTCTGCTGATCGACTTCGCGCGCCGTTGCATCATGAATGATGTAGCGTCTCTCTAGACCGGCATACTGCGTCGATAACCAAGTGTCGAGCCAGAAACTTGTGAGCCGAACGATTTCCTTCTGCTCATCTCCCATGGACCCCGAAACATCCATCATGTAGATGATCGCGGCATTCGCTACCGGCAGGTTATAGACTCGGTAGGACCTGTAGCGCTTGTCTTCTTTTCTTGGAATGATGACGGGATTTTCTGGGTCGTAATTGCCAGAAGAGATGGCGCGGCGGAGAGCCTCTTTATAAGTACGCTTGAAGTGCCTAAGCGACTCCGGACCCTGCTTGAGGATGCCTGTGTACTTATACTGCTTGTCCTCGAGGTTCTTCTTGCCCTTGTTTTCAATGTTGGGGAGTTCTAGTTCCTCGCCGAGGATCTCCGCCAATTCTTGCAAGGTGACATCCACTTCAAGACTATGCTGACCAGCAGAGTCTCCGGCCTGACCCTCGCCTGGTTGCGGGTCACCTTGACCTACTTGGTCCCCGACCTCACCATTACCTTGTCCAACGCCGCCTTGCTCATTCGAACCGTACTGGAAGTGAGGAATGTCGATCCTAGGTAGTGGGATCGTCACTTGTTTTTTGCCCTGCCGTGCAATCAAGTCGCCGGAGGAGATGAAGCGGCGAAGCTCCTTCTTGATCTTCCCGCGAACGATCTTGCGGAACCGGTTGAGGTCCGATTCCATGTGCATCGGCATTTGCGACCTCTTTTCTCTGTCTTAAGGCTATTTGTCCTTGTCAGCTTTGGTCACGTCGCCGCGGGCGAAGATGCTCGCTACGAAGCTTAAGGCATCGCTAGAGCAGATTTCACAGTAGCCGTAGTTTTTAATCAGGCGATTTTTGACCACATCGATTTTAGCCTGTGTTTCCCGGTCGACGACGCTGGATACCAGGGTCGTTAGCTTGATCGTGTCTTTTTGATCTTCGAAAAGTTTAAGCTCAAGGGCCCGGTGGAGGCGCTCATTGGTACGGAAGTCAAAAGAGCGTTTTTCCAAAGCCAATGCACCGATATAGTTCATGATCTCACGCCGAAAGTCGTCTTTGCGGCTCTCGGAGATGTCGATCTTTTCTTCGATCGCGCGCATGAGGCGCTCATCAGGCTCTTCGTCGGCCCCTGTGAATGGATTCCGCACCTTTTCACGCTGTACATAGGCTTTGACGTTATCAATGTAGTTGCCGCACAGCTTGTCGATCGCAGACTCGTCGGCGGAGATGGCACGCTGGACTTCGTGTTTGACGATATCCTCGTACTCGCGTTTCACTTCGGAGAGGAGTTCGCGGTAGTGTTTGCGAATCTCTTCGTTGTTGATCAGCGAATGCGCCTTAAGGCCTGAGTCTAGTTCATTGAGGACAATGAACGGGTTGATACAGCCGCCGCCCTTATCAACCACTAATGCGTTTGAAATTTTATCCTGTACGTAGCGTGGCGATATGCCATCCATACCCTCGCGCTTCGCCTCTTTGCGCAGTTCCTTGATGTTGTCTTCAGTGAACTGCTGAGTCGTTTTGCCGTTATAAAGCTTCAACTTTTGCATCAGGGTCAAGTTGGCTTTTTTAGGCTCTTCAAGGCGAGTCAAGATGGACCACATGCCGGCCATTTCCAGCGTGTGCGGCGCGATATGAATGTGGGGCACGGATACGGAGTTGAAGTCCTTCTCGTAGATCTTGATCTCTTCTTGCAGCTTTGTAATGTAGGGCACGTCGATCTTGATCGTCCGGTCGCGTAGCGCTTCCATGAATTCGTTATTTTGCAGTTTTTTGAATTCCGGCTCGTTCGTATGGCCGATGATCACTTCGTCGATATCGCACTGCGCGAACTTCTTCGGTTTGATCTTGTGTTCCTGACTCGCTGTCAATAAGTCGTAGAGGAAGGCGACGTCCAGCTTCAAAACCTCGATGAACTCGACAATACCGCGGTTTGCGATATTGAATTCACCGTCAAAATTGAAGGCCCGAGGATCTGAATCAGAGCCGTATTCAGCGATCTTGCGGTAGTTGATGTCGCCGGTGAGCTCAGTTGAGTCCTGGTTCTTTTCGTCTTTAGGCTGGTAGGTGCCGATACCGACGCGGTCACGCTCAGATAGCACTAGGCGGCGTACTTCTACGTGGTCCTCAAGCATCTTTTCCCAGTCACCGCGGTAATGCTCCATGAGAGCGCGGTAGACATAGCGACTGGCTGGATTGATATCGCCCTCGATGAAGACTTGCCGACTGCGGTCGCGATTCTGATTTAATGCGCGCAGCACTACATCCCGTCTTTCGACCGGAATCAGTTGCAGAGGCTCGCCATGCATCGGATCTGGCATCGTGTCTTCCATTCCGACAATGTCGGAAAGGTTACGCCACACATAGGTGTAGAGGGCGCCTTGCGGAGTGCGAGAGTAGCGTTCTAATCCTTTTTTAAGCAGGCGTGCGATTGTGGATTTTGATGATCCAACCGGGCCATGCAATAAAATGACGCGTTTTTCTGGACCATAGCGCTGCGCACCAGCTTTGAATACCAGCACTAATTTCTGCAGATGCACGTCCAGGCCATATATCGCATCTTTGCCGTTATCAACGGGATCGTCAAAGAAGGTGAAATGAGTAATCTCTTTTTTATATTCCGTGTAGGTACGGGTCCCATAGGACATGATCATGTCGTAACACCGCTGGAATGCGGTACGGGCTACTTCAGGCCTCTCGACGACGATGTCTAGGTAGTCGCGAAACGAGCCGGACCAGTTTAGGTCCGCGAATTCCTTGCCGAATTCACGACTGTTGACAAGGTCCAAGAGTTTTTGCGCGTCCATTCGGAACTCCATTTCCAAAGCGACAATCACAGGCAACAGATTCTATTTATTTAGTATACCCACCGGTGTCCGGTGCGAGGTACTCAATTTTTTGAGTGGCTTCAAAAAGTAGAACTGTTTCTATTAAGGTAGAGCATTTTTCTCGATAACACCATGGCTGGAGGTAGCATAGCCAATTCTGGTGAGAAAAAGATGAGCCGGTGCGCGAACGCGACCGGCTTAGGAGCGGGCTTATCTAGCTTGGCTTACGGGTCGCCACTAAATAGGCATTAATGAATGGTTCCAAATCCCCGTCCAGGACACCGGCGCTATCTGACGTCTCATGATCCGTGCGAACATCCTTCACCAGCTGGTAAGGGTGCAAGACGTAGTTACGAATCTGGCTACCAAAGGAGATATCACTCTTGGTTGCCTCCAGTTCACCCTGGGCCTTCCGGCGCTTCTCCATTTCGCGCTCGTAGAGCGCCGATCGCAACAGCTTCATACAATTGTCGCGGTTTTGGTGCTGAGACCGTTGCGTTTGACTGGCGACGACCACACCGGTCGGGATGTGAGTGATCCTCACGGCCGATTCCGTTTTGTTAACGTGCTGACCGCCCGCCCCACTGGCCCGGTAGGTGTCTACACGGAGGTCGGAGGGGTTGATGTCGATCTCAATATTGTCATCAACTACTGGCGTGACAAAGACGGAGGCAAAGCTCGTGTGGCGTCTGGCGTTGGAATCAAATGGGCTAATACGGACCAGTCGGTGGACACCGGACTCTGACTTAAGTAGGCCGAAGGCATAGGGTCCGGAAACGGTGAATGTGACATTCTTTATGCCAGCTTCTTCGCCAGAAAGCATATCGTAGATTTCTGTGGGCCAGCCCTTGCGCTCAGCAAAGCGCAGGTACATACGGAACATGATGGACACCCAGTCCTGAGATTCCGTACCACCCGCACCAGAGTTAATCGTGACCACGGCGTCGTTGAGGTCCACTTCGCCACCTAGTAGGCTCTGCACCTCTAATGATTGCAGTTCCTGTACTAATTGGCTGTACAGGTTATTAGCCTCGCCCAGGTAGTCGTCGTCACCTTCGGCAGCTAACTCCAGCGCGGCGTTAAGATCGTCGCGAGTTCCGGCGAGCTTGGTTGCTCGCTGGATAGCCAGTTCGAGGACTTTCTTTTCTTTGAGTACGGGGGCCGACTTCTCTGGGGTGTTCCAGAAATTAGGGTCAGCGTTTACCTTGTCGTCTAGTTGCTTTAACTTTTCCTGTTTGCCAGGGATGTCAAAGAAACCCCCAAACGCGGGTGAAGGTCTCTTGAGCTCTCTTAGTTTCGTTAGCAAGTTGGGTATAATCCATGCTCAATCCCTAAATTTGACGGTCATTTGACAGTTGTTATGGAGCGGCCGTACCATAAAACGAATAGCTCTGCTGAGACAAGGAAAACTAAACAGTGATCCGCGTGACTCGACTGGATAATTCCCTGCTTCTTGTCAGTCTCGATGCCATCAAGTACATCGAGGCGACGCCTGACAGTGTAATCTCGTTCCTGAACGGCGATAGTCTCATTGTGCGCGAGTCGCTAGAAGAAATCGATAGCCGCGTGCTACAATACAGAGTGAACCTCCTAGTTCAAGCCAAAGCAGCATCCTCGCCCAAATAAACCGCGCTAAGCGGAGCCACAAATTATGGACCTGACCAGTATTATCGGCCCAATTCTTTCATTGGGCTGTATCATCGGCGCCCTATTTCTAGAGGGGGGGCACCTTGCCTCGATTATGCAGGGTACAGCTGCAATGATCGTGCTCGGGGGCGCGTTGGGCGCCCTTATGGTTGCATATCCTCTTCCGGATGTGATTTTCGCCTTTAAGTCACTAGGATTGTGGCTAAAAAATCCAGGCGCCCATCCAGATGAGATTCTAAAAGACATCCTCGATCTAGCGCAGACTGCCCGCAAGGAGTCCATTCTTGCCTTAGAGAAGAAACGTGATGCTATAAAGTTCGAGCCACTGTCCAAGGCTGTAAAGCTGGCCGTGGACGGCACGGACCCAAACGTGATTCGTGAGACGCTGGAAACCGAGGCTCACGTTACTTTGGAAGAGCTCGAAGTAGCCGTTCATTTCTGGGAAGATTTTGGTGCTATTGCGCCTACAGTAGGTATTTTGGGTGCCGTACTTGGTCTCATTCACGTGATGGAAAACTTAGATCACCCTGAAGCGATTGGCCCTGGTATCGCCGTTGCATTCGTGGCTACGCTTTACGGAGTGGGTACGGCGAACATTTTCTTCATTCCGATCGGCAAGAAAATTAAGCGTAAAGCCATACTTGATGGCCATGCAAGAGCTATGGTCATCATCGGTATGGATGGCATACTTTCTGGTCTGAACCCGAAAGTAATCGAAGAGAAACTGGCAGTCTTCTGCCACGGACACGTCGGCGAGGAGTAAACGGGGTGAAGCAAAAGTGCCCTGAATTCGAAAACCACGAGCGGTGGCTTGTTAGCTACGCCGACATGGTGACGTTATTGTTCGCCGTGTTCGTGGTGCTCTTTGCGCTCAAGAAGGAAGGCGCCAAACAGGAAGCCAAAGTCGCGGCATCGATCCAAGAGAGCTTCAGTACCCCGTTACCTGACATCCCGGTTGATCGTCGGACCGGGCCTAAAGAGCAGGGTATGGGGATTTTTGAATTCTTTAAAGGCCAGTCTATCCGGCCGCCGCTGATCGAGAAGTATCCGTCATCCTCGATCAAGATCAAGGCGATAAATAGTGAAATGAACCGCATCAAGTTGAAGCTTGAAGAGCGACTCTACGGGCAGGAAAAATTTAGAGACAATAAAAAGCCGGGCCAAGAGCGTGTGATCGATATCCAGCGGACGTCAAACGGATTCAAGCTGCAACTCTTGGCCAGGCACTTTTTTGAAGTAGGGTCAGTCGAGGTAAATCGCGGCGCCTTGCGTGAACTCGATCAAGTTGCAGAGATTCTTAAAGAACTCGGTCGCCCAGTCAATATTCAGGGCCACACGGATTCCGTGCCAGCTCCGGGTGACCGAAGTAATTGGGAGATTTCAGCGCTTAGAGCCACGAACGTTTTAAAGTATTTCATTCGCAAACATAATTTTCCAGCTACCATGCTGTCTGCCTCAGGCTATGCTGACACGCAGCCAATTGCTGGTAATGGTACTGAATCGGGCAGGATGCTAAACCGCCGCATTGAAATTCATGTGGATTACAATCGCGAGACTTCCAGTGCTCCGGAGTAAATGGCTGATTGGGTTGATACTGCTTATTGCCGGGAGCTCTTCCTGGGCATCTGGTAGTAAGCAATCGGTTGATCAAATTCTTGATCGCTATAGCTTCGTTGCGGACTTCAATCAGAAAGAGGAAACCCGGGACATTTCGCGTGAAATCTTCTGGCATTACCCATTCGTTTTGCCGAAAGTGGAATTTCCTATCCACGCTTCATTAGATGACGCCAAGATAGAGATGCCGGCGACTAAGGGAGATGGGCGCGCTATCGATCATCTCAATCGAGGTCGACTACTTTTCCTTGAAGGTAATATTAAAGAGGCTAAGGCCACCTGGCTTAGTGGTCGCGCTCGTTACGGTAACAAGTATCCATTTCACCGTCGCAATGATTACTTTGTCGGACTCTCCTTTCTGAATATTGCTGATCAGTTAATGAGTACTGGGCATCTAGACTATGAAGCTCCAGATGTGCGTAAGAGCATGTCTAACGCTGGTACTTTTTTTAGTTGGGCATTCATCGTAAAGGCTGATCAGCCCGATGCACTTGTTGAGGCTGTTACCCCCAAGGGCCTCTATAATCTGGCGGCAATCTATTGGCGCTATAATCGATTTGATGGCGCTTTTGGTGCCGCAACGACGGGATTAAATTATTTGCGGAAGACTGGTCGTACTGATCTCCGCTCTGAATTTCACAGGCTTATTGCTGAATCTTTTATTAAGAATAGATCTTATTTAGAGGCTGTTCAGGAACTGGACACAGCCATTCGGCAGGACCGATTGCCAGAAAAAGCAGCCATAGCATTCGCTAGGGTTGGAGATATCTATTACGATCTGAACAATTATGAGCTAGCTGAGGATGCTTACGGTCTTGCGGCTAGCCTTGACGTTCACTTGCAGCAAATAAACCCCTCGCAATTGGTTTTAAGGGCAGAGTCTCTCTTTTGGTTAGGGCGCTTTTCTGAAGCACAGAAAATGCTTCATTTTGCCATTCATGGGACTGACAATCAAAATAAGGTGAACGAGCCCCTGACAGCTGAATATCTGTCCTGGGCGTCTCTGCGCTTGGCCGATGCCTACTTGGCTCAGAATAAAATTGAAGAGGCAAAACTCGAGTATTTTAAAGTGGCGCATGATTTTAAATCGAGTTTGCCAGGTCGCTTAGCACTTGTGCGTGAGGCTTGTCTCGAGCTGCCCTTCTATCAAGGCAATAACGTTAAGCATGCTCGGGAACTTCTAGAGCAAGCAAAGCTGGGCGGTGACATGCCTGGTCAGATGAAAGAGTTGGCTTGGGCATGTCAGGTGGGGTCTTATACGCAACGCGACCGAACAGCTGGTATGCTCCAGCGTGTTGCGCAGTTCTCAGATGCCTATCCGAGTTCAGATTTTTTGAAATCATTTGCCGAGCCGGTGCGGGCTTATCAAGCTACTCACATAGAAAAATATTTTAAAGATGGTGATATTTATAGGGCGCTCAGTTTTTTCGAGAAAAATCGCAAGACGCTGTTTCCTAAAGTTACACCGGACTTGGCTAAGCGCTTGTTTGTTGCCTATGCGGATATTAACCGTGCTAAGTCGGCGGCTGAATTTTGGGACGCTTACGCAAAAACTGCGGATTCCGATTTGAAACGACTTCGCTTAGCGGTGGTAACGGCAGAAATGCTGAGTCAGTCTAAGGCGAAGATCTGGAAAGACAGAGATCATCACAATCAAGCCGAGCTAAAAAATCGAAAGTGGACAATCAAAAGTGACGACTTGGTCGATTCCTATGTCACGCGTATGCGCCAAATCACCTCAGACCCTGGACACCTAATCTGGTTGCTGAACTTGGCGCGACACTTTGGTGAGAAAAATTCAGATTATGCTTGTGATGTCGAATATCCATTGTTGTCACGTTTGAACGCGGCTGGCCCTTTGTATGCTGAGATTGTTCAAAAGGGGGCTGATCGTTTAATTAATAAGTTTATGCCAGATTTATTTCAGACTGACGAATCGTGTGCACAGTCGTTACTTGATCTAGAGGCCGAACATCTCAAAAAAATGAAACCTAAGGTAATTGCAGACAGGTATCTCCAGCGGCAAAGTTGGCCATTGAATGGTGCATATCTGCATCAATATTGGACCGTTTCCGAGTATGTTTACGATGCCGGTGCAACCGAGGAAGCGCGTAAACTTTGGGAGGCTATTAGGGACAAGGGCGGACCTAGTGCTCCAGAAGTAGCCTTTGCCAAGGCGCGTTTAGATCCGGCCCGTACAGAATTCGAAAATTTATGGAATTAGTGAGGCATATTCATGTCCAATCGGGTCTTGAGGAACGTATGGTTGGTGGGCTGGATTGCGGCTATTCCAGTAGGTATGATTGCTCTGAATTCGTTAATAAGCCTGCCTAATTTTTTTATGCTGGTTTCGGCCATGTCACTCTGGCTATTTTGTTTAATAATCGCTGGGGGCGCATCTCGCTTTGATTCGCTGGCAGCGGAGGAACGGCAGGAGTTGCGGGAGGCTCGCCTGCAATTAGCTAAATTAGAGGCAGAGTTGTTACGTTTTTCTCAGCCTGTTGCCGCAGCTTCAGTGCCACCCACACAAGATGACTCAGTTTTAAAAGACGAAATGGAAAATTTGAAAAAGAAAATTAGCGATCGCGATAATCTTCTTGCGGAACAGATTATAGCTATGCAGCGGGTCACTGCATTAGTGCCAGAAGTCGAATTGCGAGTAAAGGCCGTGGTTGATCAAGTTGAGAATCAATCAGCGGTGACTGTTGCGCAAGTGGCTGATGTTTATCAAAAATCTCGCGAGCATCTTGCGGCTACAAAAGAGATCAGCACCCAATTTTCGGGTAAAAATATTTATGCATCTGGCGTGCGTGATCTCTCGTCATTGGCAGCTGTTTTATCTGGAGCATTCCAGGTTCTGAGCGAGGTTTCTGGAACTTTTAAGATTCATCGGCAATCGAGCGAGGAGCTCACTGTGTTGGTTCGCCGTCTTAATGGCGACAAGGCGATGATGAGTAAAGTAGCTGAGGATATTCAAGCGATTTCAGATCAAGCTAATTTATTACTACTCAATACGACGATTGGCCTCGCTCGTGGCGGGGGCGAGGAACGTGTCCTCCGTGTTGTTGCGGGAGAGTTGCGTAAAATTTCTGATCGAGTGAGTTTCACGTCTCTCGAAGCCAGGCAAATGGTGGGGACATTTCCCGATTCATTGGCAAAGATTTCTGAGTTGCTCGAGACCATGGTGAGTGCGAACCTGGCAAAAATGGAGCTATTGGATGCTGAGGTTCAGCGTCTAATTGGGCCTGCGAAAGTGACTTCGTCCGTACTGGCGAAGCTTGTTTCAGAATCAATTTCGACTGCAGATAGCATTGCTCTAATTATTGATCAAATCGCAGCGAGCTTAAAATTTCCGGACCAATTTAGGCTAGCTATCGACAATGCTATAAGTCCAATGCGGCAGGTCGGGTATTATGCGGATGAGTCGATTTTACGTGTAGCTAGTCTGATAACGTCAAATGAGTATGCGGCTGAACCTGCACCGGACTTAACGTCTAGCACGCAGTTTATGTCTTGTGACAGTCCTTCGGATCCGCATAATGTGCGCGATGCAGTGTAAGTGAGTGTCATAAGTGAGTGTTAGTGGATCACACCCATTTTCACTGCTGCTAAGGTGGCCCCACCCACGCTGATCCAAAGTAAAATACTGTGAATCAGAGGCCTCCATCCTACCTTTTTAAGTGCCGAAGGGGTTAGGTTAGCGCCGATTAGAAAAAGTGTCAGGACGAGACTGCGCTTAGCTACCATGGACATTAGCTGGCCAGTGGGCTGCAATGCAGGCAATACCGTGACTAAAGCTGCGGCAGCGAGAAATCCCAAAATAAACCACGGAATTTTAATTGCGGCACGCTTGCCGGTGCTGCCCTGCGATCTTGCGTGAATTACGCTGATTATGAGTGCGACGGGGGCTATCCATAGTGCTCTGGCAAGCTTTAAAGTAGTGCCCACGGTTAGTGCTTCAGCCCCATAATGCATAGTAGCGCCGACCACTGAGCTGGTGTCATGAATAGCGAGGGCGCTCCACAAGCCAAAAGCTTGCTGCGATAGATTTAACTGAGTCCCAATCCAGGGAAATACACAAAGTGCTATGGCATTTAGAATAAATATCGTGCCGAGGGCGACGCTAACTTCCTGTTCTTTGGCTTGAAGCACAGGTGCTACGGCAGCAATGGCGCTACCTCCACAAATCGCGGTTCCTACACTGATTAGCGTGCCAGTGTGGCTACCTATGCGTAGCCATCTAGATAATACCCATCCTAAAGCCATGGTGGAGCTTATCCCAACCATAGTGTAAACGACCCCTTGCGCGCCGACGCGGCCAATCACGCCTAAATTCATCCCAGCGCCCAAGCCGATTATAGAAATTTGCAGCAGTGGGGATACGTAGCGTCGTGTGACTCGAATATAGGGATTGCCGAAGATTGCAGAGATAATGAGCCCGGCCATGAGCCCAGTCGCCGACGAAACGTCTGGTAATAAGGTGGCCAATGCCAGTACTGGCATCAAGAATAATGCTATTTTTTCTGGCGTGCTATGTGCTTTATGTTCGAGCAAGGTATGCCTGTCGCTAACGGGAGTTTGATAAATCTATATGATTAGCTGTAAGTTACTATACTTTTAAAATGGTTTGGGTGGAATCATTGCTACCTCGCTGCTAAGGGTGAAATTATGGCCACTAACGAGATATTCAGCCGACAAAAATGCGGCTGAAAAAACCCCCGTTTTAGGCTCTAATTTGACGATGGTCTTATTTGACACGTTAGGCATTGCGGATACTAGCTTGGACAGCCATTTAGCGTTACGGAAGTCCTTAGACTGTGATGTTGTTTGCCACAAAATCAGTCGTCTTGGAGCTGGTTGGCTAGCAAAAATTAGCGATCCCGGGTCCGTGTTGTTAGCGGCTGTGATTTGACTTTGTATGCTGGGCAGTTTGAGGTTTCCTGCTGCGGCCAGGGCGACGGCAAGTCGAGCTTGGTTGACCAAGTTGCGTTCTTTGGTGTCATGTCCAGAATTTGGTACATACAAGAGGTATTTGGGCTCAGGTAAAGAAGAAAAATAGAGGCTCGCAGCATCAAGGGGCCAGTATTGATCGTTGGTGCCCAGTAGAATTAGTTTTGCTGCAGTAAGTCGGCTCAGGTAGGAAAAGGGGTCGATCAATTCCAGTAGGTGGCGTCCCTGGTCGGTCTTTAACATCTGAGGTAGGCCCTGGGAGGCATAGTCCCCAAGTTCCTCCGAATATTTGCCCCAGGTCCCTAACTGATGGTCGAGTTGTTTGGACATGTTCAGCATATTGAAGACCATTGGCACTAGGCCGTTGACGCGCTCATCAGCTGCAGCCGTTAACCAACTTGTCCAGCCGCGTTTTGATTCACCGCTTAGAGTGAAGCCTGAAATGGAAAGATGCCAATTCTCTTTCGCATATTTCTGGATGGTGTCCATGGCTCTGATTGTGGCTTTAGTCATGGGGAGTAACAAAGGCCATCGGTCGTCTTTTGATTGAAAAAAGCGAGTCAGAGTATGAGCGACAATTTCGTCCTCTATTTTTCCGCCAAAAATTGGTTGATAAGGTATCTGCTCGACCGAAGCAGAGATGAGCCCGCTACTTACCGCTAGGTCGTGAAGGACCTTTAAAGTCGCAGGATTTGCCTGTCCCGTGGGATTGTCTGCAGATGGTAATTGGTCGTGGCGTCCTCCTTCTATAATCAAGATCGCTTCGGTAGGTGGCTTGGTGTGAATGGGTTTTGCCAGAGTCAGAATGTGTTGCCAGGCTGTTCCCTGAAAAGTTTGCGACGTGAGGCGCAAATTGACGTAATCGACATCTTGGCTCGTCCAGGTTTTTATCACTTCATAGCTGTAGCTTGGATCTGGTGTTTTAACGAATTCAGCTAAGCTGGCGAAGGCACCATCGCAGCAGAATTGGAGGGATAGAATCAATATTAGAAAAAATGATAGAAAATTCTGCTTGAGCTTCATGAGGATCTCCTCTTGTTACAAAAGTTGGTGTAGACTGAGTTTCACACAGACCAGCTCAGAGGGTAATAGATCCCGATGGAAAATTTAGAAGGCAAGGACCTTCGCTTTATCGAAGATGCCGTTAAGCTACTCGAACGCCCAAGTTTCTTAGTAAAAGTGTCTGGATATTTGGGCCGCCCGATAGTGTATGTAGCTGAAAAACTTCCGCAGAGGGCACAAGCGCTGATCCAGCGCGGAGTTGATAAAGCTCTTACTTCAGGTCTTCGATTGGCCGTTCAGAGCATGAGTCACGAAGATGCTGTTGAATTACCCTCATCCGTAGCTGCGGCAAAAAAGTGGGCGCATACAATTACAGCAATGGGATTTGGGGCCGCAAGTGGGTTCGCTGGGGGGTGGACTCTTGCTGTTGAGCTTCCATTGACGACCACACTGATCATGCGATCGATAGCTTCGATGGCCCAAGCATCGGGTTTTGATCCTCGTGATCCACAGACTGCATTGGAGATTCTCACTGTATTTGCCTACGGTAGTCCTGGCTCGAAAATGGACAACGATAGTGATGCTTCGTTCTACATCCAACGAGCAGCTCTCGATGTTCTAATTAGAGATGGTGCTGCTTTTATCGCGGGCAAGTCAGCTACTCAGGTGATGAAGGCCATTGAGAGTGGTGGGGCTCCCAGACTGATCGAGTTACTGGCCAAGGTTGCTGTGCGACTGAATGTTATTGCCGGTGAGAAGTTTCTCGCGCAGAGTCTGCCGCTACTTGGAGCAGCTGGTGGTGCCGTAATTAATGGCATGTTTAATGACTACTATAGCAACATCGCATACTATGCTTTCGGCCTTAAGCGCTTAGAAGCCCGATATGGGCAGGCCGTCGTACGTAGTGCGTATGAATTAGCTGCGAAGCGTTTACCGCGGGCATAAGTCGATTCCATTATGTTTTGGAGAATTTCCAGTGTCACAAGCGCCGTCTCATCACATAGTTATATTCGACTTAGGCAATGTTTTGATTCGTTGGGATCCGCGCAATCTTTTTCGCAAGATTTTTGCTGAAGACGTGGCCGCTATGGAGTGGTTCCTGGCTAATGTTTGCACGCTGGAATGGAATGAGCGGCTTGATGCGGGCCTAACGTTTGCGGAAGCTGTCCGCGATAGAACCGCAATGTTTCCGGAGCATGCAGATTTAATTCGGGCCTATCACGAGCGTTGGTTTGAGACGCTTGGGGACGCGATTAGTGAGAACGTTGAGGTTCTCTCCGATCTGAAGCGCGTAGGCTATAAAGTTTACGGGCTGACAAACTGGTCGGCGGAAACCTTCCATCCGGCTCGCAAACTGTACCCTTTTCTCAATTGGTTCGATGGCGTGGTTGTGTCGGGCGAAGAGCGACTAATCAAACCGGACCCTCGCATCTACCAATGTCTACTGGAGCGCTATGGCATCAATGCTAGTGCGTCAATTTTTATTGATGATTCCGCTCGTAACATAGAGGCAGCGCGTAAGCTGGGGATTACCGCTATTCACTTTGTCCCTGGTGTGGATCTAAGGTCTGAGCTTACGGGGCTTAAAGTAGTATTTCCAGGGGCTTGTCTTGGTGCGAGCGAGAGGACTTGAACCTCCACACCCTTGCGGGCACCGGCTTCTGAGACCGGCTTGTCTACCAATTCCAACACGCTCGCAATCGACACTTAACGCCGTTGGCTAGGGCCAGAACCATAATGGAGCGATTCCCCTAAGGCAAGGGAAAATAACGATTTAACGTTGAATTCGTTTTCTACTCAAGTTTCCCCCTAGTCAGTCCGACATGCCTGATGTGTGCATGACGGTGCCGGTCGAAGGCGAAGGGAAAACGTAGAGATGTCGAAGAGAATTGCCTATTTATACTTCCACAGCTTGATCCTGGCGGGGCTGGTCGCTGCTTGTAGCAGCGACCCTCAGGCGCAGTCGTCAAACCGAGGCGGCGCCGATGCCACGAAAAAGACTAAAAAAACGGCGGTCGAGCAGCCAAAAGGAGATAACGCGGGGAATGCCTGCGAAGATGGCCTTTGCAAGGCCCCTGCGACGACACCAGTTGCGGCACCACCCAGTGCCAAAGCCGCGCCACCTGCGGCGTGGTGTGCAGCTGCTGCCGATACTCAGGCTGCTAGCCAGAAGTTATCGGCGCTTTACGATGCGATTTGCACAGGTAAAGTAGCTAATACTTTTTTCGTAAACACACTTATACCTAATGCTTATTCTGGTTCAGCTGAACCGCAGCTGTACCAAGTCTCGGACATCACCAACAGTGGTGGCATCGTCAATGCATTTTTCGCCATTGCGATTAAAATGCCGATTACTATTGCTAGCCACTTTGGGAGTGTTGCGCTCCGTGACG
>Ga0315274_10000509_pt1 | contig 60838 bp, 92 predicted proteins | sample YL17G02_20_MG_FD_203700 | JGI IMG/M metagenome (GOLD analysis project Ga0315274, IMG submission 203700) | Sediment microbial communities from Yellowstone Lake, YNP, Wyoming, USA - YL17G02_20 | ecosystem: Environmental > Aquatic > Freshwater > Lake > Sediment | place: USA: Wyoming | collected...
TATTTGAGTTATGCTGCGTCCGATGTTTATCGGTATTTTGGCGCGCGGCTGGCCTTCTTTGCCTAAAATTTGTGGGGGTGGGATGGTGAGGAGATAAACTATTTGGGTATACCGGGACTGACCACAGTACCAAGTGGTACCACATTGAGTGATACTACATTATTCAGTGGCAATTGGAATAATGGCACGAATGCCAGTACCTTCAATTGGAATTTGAATAATGCTACGTCCAATGTTAATCGGAATATTGGCACGCAGCTAGCCAACTTTGTAAATTTATCAAGTTCTGGTATACCCTGCCCCTTGGCAAAACATAACAACGAAAAACCCCGTGCTGGTAGGATCTTCTCCACCCCCGAAGCTCTCGAACGCTCGGTTGGACTACAAAGAAGCGATTAGAAATGAAACGTTACGGTAATCTTTATTCCAAAATTTACGACATGGATAACCTTATCGCCGCACACCAGAATGCACGGAAGGGGAAAACACATTATTGTGATGTCTGTATTGTGGATAGCGATCCGGAAAAATACCTTGGGCAAATTCAGAAAATGCTCAAGGAAAAAACATACCGTACATCAAAATATACGGTCTTTACTAAGATGGACAAGAAAAAAGAACGGGAAATCTTTGCTTTACCTTATTATCCCGACCGGATTATCCAGTGGGCTATTGTGCAAGTATTAGAACCAATCTGGATGAACACACTTATCTCTAATACTTTCTCTAGTCTGAAAGGGCGGGGCATTCACCATGGCCTTTGGAAACTACAAAAAGACTTGCAACAGCGGACGAATACGAGATATTGCCTGAAATTCGATGTTAAGAAGTTTTACCCCTCGATTGACCACACGATCCTGAAGACTATAATCCACCACAAGATCAAAGATCCCGACGTTTTTATATTACTTAATGATATAATTGACAGCGCAGATGGCGTGCCTATTGGCAACTATCTTAGTCAGTACTTCGGGAACCTATACCTAAGCGTGTTCGATCACTGGGTGAAAGAAACGAACCGCATCCAATATTATTATCGTTATTGCGATGATATTGTGATATTGGGAAATGATAAGATTATGTTGCACAGTCTGCTGGATAAAATTAAATTGTACTTTAATACCTATCTTAAGTTACAGGTGAAGGAAAACTGGCAGGTTTTTCCCACGTTCATTCGCGGGATAGATTTTATTGGTTACCGGTGTTTTGGGGATTATACCTTGCTGAGAAAATCAACTGTGGTAACAATGAAACGAAAACTTGTACGTATGTTGAATCATGAATCGCTCACACGACACGATCTGAATGTGATCAGCAGTTATCACGGATGGCTGAAATGGTGTGATGGGCGCCGTTTATCAAAAAAGTATATTGAACCACTCATGAAAAAGGAAGTTATGAGATTATGATAGTGCATTCAAACACGGAACCGGAGAAAGTTACAATCGACAAAATTGAGAATGGTATTGCCCGGCTGCTCGTGCACTGGAACATCCAGCAGGTTACAGTAACCGGCCAAATGACGGAAGAATCGCATCAGGAGTGGCAATATTCAGAAAAAATTATTAAATGGATATTACCACAGAAGTACGACAACATTAACGCTGTGAAAAAGTACCTCACAAGTATCCAGACAGAGATCCTGAACTGGGCTGAGGCCACTGAGTTAAACATACAATCAAACATACAATCAGCTATTGAAACCGAAGGGGTGACAGTCAGAATGACTGGACGTATGGTGCTAGTAGTGAAGGGGGTGTTATTGAGACTGAGACAAATGGCGAAGTGGATTTGAACGTTGGGGAGTGTAATTCAGCGGGATAAGAAATTTACATTGAGGACGGTAATTTGCTGTAACTTTCGGTAACAACCGATGAGGTAACTCTCTGGTAATTTCTAGTAATTAGAGTATATATAGGAGCTGTGGGTACCTGTTCCATCTGGTTCTTTTTTTTAAAAAAAACAAATAAAAAAATAGGCTATTTCATGAGGAGACCTACTTTTTAATATGATTTTCTTTGTAAAAGATAATTTAATATGCCATTATGATATATGGATAAATTGTAGATACTATGGAATTACCAAAGAGTAACTACAGGAAGAAGAAAATGATGAAAATCTTCAAGTATCCTCTTGAAATCACAGATCATTCAGAACTCTTGCTTCCCGCTGGGGCAAAAATTCTCTCTGTCATTGAACAGGATGAGAATATCGTTCTCTACGCCATGGTTGACCCGACAATGGAATATAATAAGAGCAGGAAGATCCGCATAGTTGGCACCGGTCACGAGATAGATGATCTCATGGGTTTTACGTTCTTAGGAACTGTCAGTCTTATTGGCGGAAAACTCATATTTCATATCTTCTATCTATAATCAGCAGGTGCGCTATGAACTGGAACGATAAATACAGACCCCAGACCTTTGACGACCTGACCGGAGACCGAGACGAGCACCAATCTATAAAGGCGATGGTCTTGAGTGCAGACATCCCGCACCTGTTGCTTTATGGGGCGTCAGGATCCGGGAAGACCACACTGGCGGAGATCATCAGTCGGGTTATTTGTGGGGATTATCCGCACCCGGATTTTGTCGAGATAAACGCGAGTGACGACCGGGGGATCGAAAAGATACGGCAGATAATCCAGCGTGCAACCCGGAACATGAGCTTATCGGGCGGGAAAAAGATTCTCTTTTTCGACGAGTGCGACGGACTCACCAGAGATGCGCAAGAACTCCTCAGGCGACCCATTGAAAAGAGTCATAATGCGCTTTTTATCTTCTCCTGTAACGACATAGCGCAGGTAATACCGGCGATCCGATCACGGTGTGCCCTGTACCATTTGGAACTATCAAAAGAGCACGTTATCCAGCGGTTAAGGCACATCGTAGACGCTGAGGGTTTAGAACTTGACAAGGGAGTCTATGAGGAGATCGCACAAAAGGCAGCAATCACCCCGAAAGGACAGATCAGCCCATCTTATGACATGAGGGCAGCGATCAACGAGCTCCAGAAAAGGATCGCCCTGTTCAATCTCCACGACAGCGATCAGCAGGTAGCCGAATACCTGAAAAGCAAGGCAGCGACCAGCTAACCAGCGGTACCTGTGAAGGCAGGGTGCAAGGTTCAAACCCCTTTTACCGCAATCCCCAGAGGGCTAACCCGATGACGGGACAGTAAAAAGGAATGAAGGAATAGACTATGGACTCCAAACCAGAAACCGCAGACGAGTTAACCGCTTTTCTGTCAGAATACACCGGCACCACACAATGGTACCGGCACCTCTCAGGCGCCACCTATACGGACGGTATACAGGCTATGGCGCAAGTATCGGGCGGCGGCGCTTATTGGCTCGTGGATAAGATCCTCTTTGTGGGCATGAGTGAAAAATACCGGCGCGTGCCCTTCCAGCTCTGGCATCTTGACGTATACGAAGACAAGACTGGGCGGGTAATGATGAGGGAGGATGTAGGCAGCCCGACCCTGTACGCTGAAAAGCTGGATTATACCGACTTCCCGGCGGGCGTATGGAAATTTTACCTCATTGATAAGGTGCTCCTGCTCCCGTCTGAGTACTGAGGTGCACTGATGGCATACAACACATCGATCATTGACGTGGAGGACTGAGCATGACCTTCGCAGTGGTTGAACTACGCAAGGAGGGCGGCTACCTGATCCGCAAGCAGTGCAACACGTTAAGCGATCTGACGCATACAGCCCTTGACGGGGAATTTTTCCCCTCAGTTTTCGTATCACACGAAGACCTGATCATAGCCCTTCTACGGGATAATGGAATTGACAACTTGGAAGGGTTGGAGGGGGAATCACCGGCACGGCAAGACGAGATCAGGGTAATCACGGAGAAGATCAACGCCATCAGCGATGGTGACATGGAACACCTGTGCAGTAAATTGCAGGATCATCTCGTGGAACACGGTGGGTACTTTGACTGGCTCGCGGAGTGGTTGAAAACCCGCAACATCACCCTCCCGGACGAGGTGGATTAAATGCAGCTCATAGTGACCGCATCAACGAAAGACGATATCCTAACCGCGCTCCCCTTCATCGAGGACGAGATCGAGCACGGGTACACTTCCGGCGGCACCCTTGGCGCAAGCTGGGAAATCAAAGAGGAGCCATAAACCACGAGGACGTGAACCGATGAATCGAAAAACGAACGGGCTCCTGATGCGTAAGTGTGCAGGGTGCAATTCTTCTTTTGATACAATCAGGGGGCACTACTACATCATCCTTACAGGAGAGAGTGATGCAGAGACGGCAAAAGTTGCCTGCTCAAAAGATTGCACCCTGAATATCCTGATTAAGGAAGGACTTGTAAAAAAGGTGTGAGATGACGAAGGATTTTGAGTTAGTAAAAAGTATCGTTGACGGAACGGACTGGGATCTCCTGAAAAAACAGAAGACCGCCCTCATAAATATGACGTATGGGCATGGGCAGGAGATCCACAACCTCAGCTCTGACCAGATTGACCGCTTTCAGGGTATTGTCAACTGGATCGAGGCAATTCAGGACAAGATCGTCGAGCTGGGGTATAAGACTGAGGCGGAAGTCTTTTGCACCGAGGCGGGATCATGATCAGAACAGAATGGCAGTGCCCTCAATGCCACCGGAAAATTCAGGTTGATATGACCCGTGAGGAGGCAGACCGCATAAGGGAAATTGCCTGTCCCGTGTGTGCCCCGGTGGGCGCCGGTATCCAGTTGATGTGCCGATGGGCAGCCGAGGACACAAAGGAGATCATAGGAGACCACGCAACGCACGTATGGAACGACAGCCGGCTGGCGAGGCAAGACATTAAAAAGGTGGCAGAACTCATCCTCAAAATGTTAAAGGAAGGTTGAACGACTATGAAAATACCACCAACAAGGGTAAAAAAGAAATGGGAAGACCTGACGCCGGAGGAAAAACGAGAGCTCCAATACATTGAGATCGACTGCCCTCCGGGACCGCCACGACCCGGCGACCTGATCGAGGCAGTGATCAAAGATACCGGGCTGCCATCCCGTGAGACTGTGAGCAGGCTCTTCGGGAACTGGACATGGGACTACAAAGACATCCCGCTCGATGTCTGGGAAAAGGCAAGACCGATCCTCAAGAAACGACTGACGAAACTCTACAAGCAGAACATTGCCCGGTACGTGAGCTGGTAACCATGGAGAAAGTGTACGTGATCAAAAACAACAGCACTGGCGGATACTGGGAGGGGAAATACCTCATCCGCCACGATTTAGCTCAGTGTGAGGGTGGCGTTGAATGGACAACCGACCGGAAACGTGCGGCGACGTTCCCAGAAAGGGACGCGGTTTTGATCTGCGGAGGATTGAAACACTGCACGATCCACCAATCAATACTCATGGAAGAGCTTTAAACAGGAGTTAAACCATCATGGAAAACGACGATATCATAAACCTCTGCGACTTCTGCCGGAGCATGAACTTTCGCAGCGGCAAATGCAAACAAGACCCGAAATACATTGCGTGTGACGGGAGACCGGCTAAAAAGGGTGCCTGTAAAGGGTACTATCCACGGAACAAGACCAGCCCACCGATAAGTTGGGCAACCGCTCGGCTCGTGATCAAGCTCTCGCCGGATTTCAAGGTGGACATCAGACCGCCTGAGGGCTTCGATGCCCTGTCACGGTGCAGGAGGCGATTCTGATGCCGGGTCTTACCTTCCCCGTGGGGATGCTGGTACCGGTGATCGCAAAAGGTGTGGAGACCACTTTAGGGACGGTACTGCAGCAAAAGATCGGTGATTGTGGTGTGGTACAGGCAAGCTTTGTGATTGCCGTGGACATCATCATAACCTACCCGAATGGACAGCAGGTGCCGGTAGATTTCAAAATGTCATCGGATGACGTGAGGATTGTTGCGCAAGAGGGTAGTCTCAAAGCAGGGGTCTGTGTAATCAACATCTCAGAATAGAATCAGGGCGGGTGCCGTATTGCAGCAGGGTCGGGTCATCACCGCCCCCCGCCATCCCCTGAGGGAAAGCCCTATGAAGGGAAAAAAAAGGAACAGGTGAAAAATGAGTGAGGACAAAGGAACAAAACGACAGACGGTGATCCTCTGGTTATCCCGTCACCCTATGCAGAACTCCCAGATACAGGAGTTGGAGCAGGTATTTGGTGATGTTAGGATCGTGCAGGTCAAAAAGACCCACGCGGATATCCCGGGAATCCTGAGTTTAGCGGAGGAGCATCACGCCGATGAGATTGTGGCAGTATTGCCGCTCAGTCTTGTAGCGAGGTTATGTCAGACACGGTTCAAACCGATTCTTTCAGTGCCGAAATTGGGGAAATACCCGGTACACGACCACTTTGAGCGAATACTCTCAGTGGATGTGGTTAGTGAACCACTTGGGAGGCATTGATGACACTACAGAACGGGCAGAACCGCCCCGCCATGCAATCCGGTGCCACTTTCCGGCACCTGATCGGGTCAGAGTATGCAGGGCACGAAAAAAAGGGCACTTTCGGGGGTTTTGTGCATGGGCTTCGAGCGGGATCTTGAAACGCTTATCATGGCACGGAATGCCGTGATCTCGGTCGAGACCTTTGAGGAAGACCGTATCACCACTATCCTCAGGGCTATCGCTGATCGGCAGCACATGAAGGTTGCCACATGGTCATGCACGGACGGTCTCAAACTTCCGAGTGAAAAGACTACCGATATAGCTACAGCAGACCCGGAGGCAGCGCTTAGCGTGATTGAAGGACATGATAACCTGCTCACGATCATGTATGACCTGCACAAACCTTACATGGACAACATGGAAAATCCGACGGTGACACGGAGGTTGAGGGAAACGGCAGCGGTGATCGAGCAGAAGGAAAACAACATCGTGATCGTATCACCAGCCCCGTATTTCCCGATTGAGCTCCAGAAGGTTGTGACGATGGTAGAACTCCCACTGCCAACAACGGACGAGCTTGATCACGTGCTGGCTCAGATGATGAGTGAGTTTGAGCTCAAAGCAAAAACCAATCTCGCATACCGCCAGACACTCGCGTCACTCAAGCGACAACTTGACAACGGGAATTGGGAGGGCGTAGTGAATGCTGCACGGGGGCTGACGGTTCTGGAATTTAAGAACGTCATCTCTAAAGGGGTAGTGCTCAACATCCTCAATCCGAAGATGGTCAATGACGAGAAAGCCCAAACCGTCAAGAAGTCCGGCCTGTGTGAGTTTGTTGTAGTCACCGAGAGCACCAGCTCAATCGGGGGACTTGAAGTTTTGAAGCACAACATGAAGAAGACCAAGAAACGGTTTACGAAGGAAGCCCGTGCTTTCGGTCTTGAACCGCCAAAGGGAATCCTGCTCGCCGGTCCACCCGGTACAGGGAAGTCTCTCTCTGTGCAGGTGGCAGCCTACGAGATGAACCTGCCACTGCTGCGGCTCGATATGAGTGACGTTGTGAGCAAGTGGTTGGGAGCGTCCGCCTCAAATTTCCGCCAGACGATCAGGCTGGTGACAGCAACCGCACCGAATATCTGGTGGTGGGACGAAGCGGAGAAAATGTTTTCATCCAGCGGGCAAGGTGGCGGGGCTGATGACGAAATCCAGAGGCTGCTGGCAACACTGCTGACAGACTTCGAGGAGAACAAGGCACCGATCATCCGGTGGGCGACCTGCAATCACCCGGAGAGGCTGGTGACTGAATTTATCAGCAGGTTCGAGCAGATTTACTTCAACGACCTTCCGACACCGGAAGAGCAAGTGGAGATCCTCAGTATCTGGCTGCGGAAAGTGGACAGGGATCCGGCGCAGTTCAACATTCAGGACATTGTAGCCCGTATACCGGGGTATGTCGGGCGCGAGATCCGGAACATCGTTAAGCTGGGACTCAGCACGGCATTTGACGAGGGCGTACCTCTCAACACCGATCATCTCATCACCGAGGCAAAGAAGATCACTCCCATGAGTAAGCAGCGACCGGAAGACGTGAACGAGGTACGGCGCTGGGGTGAGAAGATGGGTGTGAACGCATCACGGGTTGTGGACACGGGTACCGTTGCAGGAGTACGGGCAATCTCAGTGGAGGTAAAACTATGAGTCATAATACAATCCTGAAGCTCGATGTCGATATGATTGATCCGCAGGTTGTGGCTCAGGTCATCGACTTCATCAAAACAACACGGGAATGGCTGGCGGTAGCAAGGCAGACAGGGAAACCACACCCTACATTTATCCTGACCGGCGCCCCTATCCAAACCCGATATTCAGATAGCATGACCGTTGTGTGGCAGAATGGTAAATATGTCGCCATCGGGGATAATTACGCCACCGGCGACGAGGTAAACAGCATTATCAAAGAGATGAGCAAGGCGTACAAACACTACAGCGGCGTTAAGGTGCTGACAAAACTCAAGTACAAAGTCAGGCAGGACACAAGGACCATGGTCGCCCATGGCAGGAGGTACTGATATGGCTGAAGAGATCGAGCTCACCAGCACTGACGATGGGATGATCGTTGATGCCGAGGGCTTCAATGGTAAAGCCTGTATCACGGAGCTTGAGACCATCATCACGGAGCTCGAAAAGATGGGGATCCGGTGTAAAAAACGTGACACCAAGAGGAAGGTGGGGCACAGTGTTCCCGCAGCAGGTAGAACTGTTCGTGAGTGATGAGGAGGCCGGCGGGGATCTCCACATCCTCACCTATGGTGACGGCGAGTTCCCGCTCGAACAATTCCGTGCGGAGCTCGCCAAGCTCGGGATCCGGAGTCAAGTGACGTATCAGGGGTTGTGCGGATGAGAGAGAGATGCCCTAAAAATGTTATCCCGATTGTTGGCGGTGCCACGCTGACGATAAACGGGGATTTTAAAATATTGTGCATAGGTATGAACTGTGCAGACTATTCAAAATGTAGGGAACCGGCGAGGGGGATTCAACATGGATGAAAATCAGGGGTTACAGGTGCAAGTGCAGCAGCCGCAGGCACCACAGGCACAGGATCAAGAGCCCGTGCTGCAGGTGCAGGAGCCACAGGTGCAACAGCAACAGGTGCAACAGCAACAGGTGCAAGACCAAGAGCACGTGCTGCACGTGCAGCAGGTTCTAAAAATACCCACACAAGGGGGTATCCAGAACCTGTACATCGTCAGAGTAATCATGTCCAGCGGGCACAACGTCGAGGAGAGCAGATCAATCGGGGACTTCATTCAGGAGACGACATACCGGTTTGACAAGGACACCCGTAAAAAGGTTGCAGCGATCCGGATGAAACACAAGGCACCTCTCTATGAAAACTCCGTTGATTTTCACGGGTTGTGGATCTGCCGGGAGGGTCAGATTATACCGATCATGCACGCAGTAAGGGAGGCAAACAAGGAGCTGCAGTCAATCAACACTATCCTCGGTGCTGATTCAGAATTTATCCCACTCAGCACGTCAGAGATCGCAAAGGGTGAGCTCTACAGTAAAATTGTGGAGTCTATTAGGTACAGAGTCTTCAAGGACGTTTTTGACCGTATCAGCGAGGTCATGGAAAACAAAACCTATCTGAAGAAGGCAGAGCTCACGCAGCGGACAAAGGACAGCCTGATCAACCTCTGCGACCAGCTCCACACCATCAACCTGCTCAACGACGACGACATCACCAAAAAGATTGAAGACATCCGTCAGAAGATTGAGAGCAACACGTTAGCGCCACTCAAGAAAGAACTTGATGACGCGATCAAAGGGATACAGGTGAAGAGTCGATGGACGGCGCTATCACTAACGTAGTCGGCCTCTCAACCGTCACCATCCTTTTTGACCAGAATTTAAACTGGTACGTTCTCGATGGTGGCAGACTTAGGATCTACGGCAATCAGAAGGATCTACTGACCACCCCTGCAGTTAATCTCATCAGCAGGTGCACAGGACTCGGCACGGGCAGAGTTAGGGATTCAATTAATGCGATGTTTGGCCGGCATGGTGAGTCTCACCGGAGTATGTCAAACCTTTTACCTCCTGATGATTCGAGGATCAAAATACTGGAGGATCAGTTAACAGACGAGAGGCGGTTCAGCTCAGTCTACAGGCAGGATCTTGAAGCCAATCTGGTCAAGGAGATGTCCGTGACCATAGCGGATGAAATACTTAATCGGATGTCGGGGTCACATGAACGACGGGGAACAATCAGAGAACAACAAGATTTTCTGGTACAGCAGGATCGTGTGACCGGGGAGATCGCACGGCTGAAAAAGTCCCGGTTTATGGCGATCACACTTGAACGAGGTGATAATGATGGTACTGAAAAAGAAACCTGAAAAAACGTGTTACTATATCCAGTTCTACGATATCCCGGCGATTGAGGTTGAGGTATGTGCCACGACTGAGAAGGAGGCACGAAAGATCGGAGTGAAGAAATGGCGCCGGGATCCGGAGAACCGCCCGAAGATCATGGCGATTATTAAAAAGAGTGGTTCGCATGGGTGATGCACGTGAAATATCGATTTGAATTTCAAGGCGTGCCTGAAGAGACAATTGAGACTGAGGGCGGAACGTTTGAGGCGTGCCGGGATAAAGCAAAGGCACTGTGGCATGGAAAGCATAAGAACCTCCCAAAAACTTTCGGTTGCTTCCGATTCAAGGACTGATACACGTGCAAAACGGAAACGGTAACGAGGGGGAAGCATTCAGGTCTCTTGTAGGTCTGTGTGCTGAGGAGCCGGAGTATATCGGGATTTTGCTCCAGATCATCGAGCAGGAACGCGAGGGCTCACCGATCGGGTGGAATTTCTCTTCAATCAAGGGCTGGTCGGGCGAGCACAGCGTCAGGCTCATGGATATGGGACTCATACAAGTCGTCAACCGTCAGGGCAGCCACGTCTTCTTTAAGATGGTGGATAAGCCGGAAGTGATCGAGAAGATTCTGCAGGTGCAGTTCCCGGATTCTTTCGACCAGTGCAAAACCCGGTTTACCCAGCTCAGTCTTGAGGTAGGCAGTGAGCCTGAGGTCTACAGTGCCGTCATTGATAATGAGACCAAGAAACGGTTCGAGGAGATAGTAGCTGAGGGTAAAGACATGGTGACGTACTGGGCACCTTTCATCAATCCGAAAATCGAGGGCATGGAAGAATTAAAAACGGCGCTTCTTCTTTCTCTTGCCAGTGTTGGCGATCAGTTCGGTGACCGGGGAAGAATCCACGTACTTATGAAAGGGGAACCGGGATGCGCAAAAAGTGAGCTGCAGCAGTGGATCGCACTCAAGTTGGGTGCCGAGTCCTGCAGCCAGCGCACAAGCAAAGTGGGACTGACCGGAGATGGTCGGGGTGACGAGATCACACCCGGTGCACTGCCACGGGCTCATGGCGGGGTGCTCTGTATTGATGAGCTGGATAAATTCTCACATGGCGATCGACAGGGGTTGCTTGAGTCCATGGAAGATGGGATAGTCCAGATCGAAGTCGGCGGGAAGTCAGTGCGGTTCCCTGCAGAGTGCAGGATCATCGCCAGTGCCAATAACGTTTCCGGGTTTTCACCTGAACTTCTTGATCGCTTTGATTTCACGTTTGACCTGAAGGCACCAACCGGTGACAACAAAAAGAAGGTGGTGAGCTCGATCATCACGCACTGGATGCGGAATAAGGCAGGATATGAAGGGGATGAACTGAAAAAATACCTCGCATGGATCAAGGACTTCGTACCCGAAATTCCCGATCCTGTCAGGAAACAGGCGGATCTTCTGGTGGGGATGTATATTGATTTCACGGAAGACATGAGGCAGGGTGTGCGGGCTTATGAGAATGTGCTGCGTGTCGCATATACACGTGCAAAACTTAATCACAGGGACGTGGTTTTGGACGATATTTATGAAGGCATCATAACCCTGAATCCCGGCCTGAACGCTGGAAAGAAAAAGACTATGGCAAAGCTCGTCAGCGAGCTCGTTAAGGAAGAAGGTACCGATCAGGATTGATTCGGTCCTGATTGCCCCCCTCTTTTAACAAATATCTGGAATCCTTCGAGCATTTTTTTCATCTCATCGATCTCCTGTTGAAGTTTTTTGCAGTCTTCACGTATAGAGTTCATCTCATCGCCCTGAAACTGGAAAGCCTTTGTAATGACCGCAGCCATGCACATATCGGGATCATGGAGGTTGTACTCCTGTCTCATCGTATCCGTCAGGGTTTTGACAACCATGTACTCCTTATATGCTTTGTAAAGGACGATTCCCGGATTCCTGATGACCCCATCACTCACCAGAAGGGTGATGAGTTCTTGTGGCAGCTTCACTGCCTTGCCACCGGTTCCGCTGCTCATCTGTGCTCCACATCAATTCTTGCAGTCAAAACCGGCTCGTCATCGTGTGGGGGGGTGTCGTCCTTGTATGGAGCAATGACCGGGTACCCAAGAGGTACCGGTGCACCACGTGATCCAGCTGAAACGACCATCCCATCTGTAACCACTCCCCACCCCTGTTTACAGGTCCCCGGGAATACGATAACGTAAGTGTAAACCCCTTTCTGTTCAGATGCCCTGATGGCGCGGCGGTAAACCTCCTTTTGTTCGTCAGTTAGTCCTGTAAGCTCAAACCGCATCACGTCTTCACTCATCGTTCTGCTCCTTTTTATACCTTCATCATTGTTTTGCATCACTTTCACATCCTTGTTCCTGTTCATGTTCTGATTGTCTTTTCACTCTTTCATCGTGGATCGCCTTTGTGCGTTCATCGTAAATATGCCCATCATAACAACTGAGGCACAGGGGATTCCCCCGGCCCATGAACACCTCAGTGAGTCTGGCCTGACGTTTGGTGATCGGTACCCCGCATTTCGGATTTGAGCACTTGATCTCATCCATCACCCGTACTCCATGAAGCGGCTGATCCTGTTGACGATATAGTGGATCTCGCCATTTGTCAGGTCGGGATACATCGGTAACGATAAGACCATCCGGGCAACGTTTTCTGTCACCTCTAAATTGCCGGGGTTCGGTATAATCTTGCGGAAGTGCTTTGTCAGGTGCGCAGGACTAAAATAAATCTTGCTCGTTACGCCGAGGCGATCGAGTTCGTACATCAGGAGATCCCTCTTGTGTCGGGGGATCATTACCATATACATCTGATACGTGTGGCGATTCCCTTCTGCAGGTGCAGGGGTCACAATGTTGAGGTTTGCCCGGTGTATCAGTTCAGTCATAAGGTTTGCCCGGTTGATCCGTCGTTTTATCAGGGTCTCAATCTTTTCCAGCTGGGTAATCCCCAGAGCTGCCGTGATATTCGACATGCGCCAGTTGTACCCGAGCATGGTATATTCAGGTATATAACACGTCGAGAAGTAATCTGCGTGATCAACCCTCCCATGGGAGCGGATGAGCCGCACCCTGTCAACAAATGATTTATTGTTGGAAACGATAGCACCGCCTTCACCTGTAGATATGACTTTGGGACCGCAGAAACTGAAAATGGCGGAGTTACCGAAACACCCCGCCGGTGCACCACCGCCAACCTTTGCACCTATAGCTTCAGCGCAGTCCTCAATCATGATCAGGTTGTGGTCCTCTGCGATCTCGTACAGTGCCCGGATTTTACATGCCTGTCCCCCAACATGGACAGGGATGATCGCACGGGTCTTCGGTGTGATGAGATCCTGCACTTTCTCAGGGTCGATACCAAATGCGTCCCTCTCGATATCGGCAAAGACCGGGCGTGCCCCCACCATCAACGGGGCATTTGCCGTGGCAATGAATGTGAATGAGGGGACGATCACCTCATCATCCTTGCCGATCTCGTGAGCGAGAAGTGCTGCATGGAGTGCTGATGTCCCTGAGTTTAATGTCACAGCGTAATCGTGCTCGGTGTACCGGGCAAGCATCCCTTCAAACTTCGTTATGTTCGGCCCTGTAGCCCAATTGCAGCCACTTTTTACCACGTTCGAGACGCTACGGATATCCCCCGCCCCGGAAACGGCTTTAAACAGCGGTATTCGCTTTCGTATCATTGGCACCCCCGGTACTTTTTTGATGTCCTTTCTTCTGGGCTATCCTCTTCTTTGCGATCCACTTCATCAACTTCTTAAAACATTCGGGTCTCCTGCACACTATCCTTTGAAATTTGGTTCTCCTAACATGAACCGGTCTTCGTCTGAATCTTCTGCCACAGCACTCGCACACGTAACATGCCATTATTTACCCGCTCCTTTTGACTTGGCGGCCTGATCGGCCTGCTGTTTCTTCACTGCTTTTGCCCTCTCCTTATCACAACATGCTGGGCACAGGGTCTTGTTAAAGAATAACTTACTCGCCTTTTTCGCGTTTTCATCGACCACCCCAAAGCAAATTTGACATGAACACGGGTCGCCCTCGCCGCACTGCGGGGGGGTCTCCTTTGCAGGTTCGGGAGCGGGGGGACTTGCGGGTGCTGGCGCTGCAGGTGCAGCAGCGGGCGGTCTTACTTCGGGGGGTGCTACAGAGGGCTTCGCGGGTTCCGGTGCAGGTTGTTTTTGGTCAACACCGGGGCCGGTACGAATGATTGTGCCGGCAGAAGTCTCTGTTACCGTCCCGTGCTGTGGAGTTGGGGGTAGTGGTGGGACCATCGTGCCAAGCCTTGCCGCATCGAATGCCATGATCTGCCCGGCATTCATGATCAAGACGCCGATCATCTGTATCTGGAACCCTGAAAAACCCTCTTTTCTCAGGGCGATGATCAGTTCCTTTGCCCGGAACTCCACGTCAACAAACTGCTTTTGCGAGGGTGGCACCGTGCTCACGTCTCCATCTACATCTACGGGATTGTTCGATCCTCGCTTTCCGTCGGCACTCGGGATTGTCACAGTATTGCCGTCTCATATCAAATGGGATTTGGTCACCGCAGATACGGCACTTCTTGATTAGGGGCATACGCACCCCGCAGAGATCATTACTGATTCATAGAAGATTATCCCCATCAAAAAACCGAATGCAAGAGCGACCAGCACGACTAAAAAGGGGATACCGACAGTCCCCTTGGGTAACAAGATATCCTTCACCTTTTTTATCATCGCTGGTCACCTGTATAGTATGGGATAAGATGAGCCCAATTGGGATTCATTTGTAATTGGGTTCTCGTCTGCCCATTTTTTCAGGCAGTCCTCGTGCAGGCACGACCACGAATGACCTGCGTAGCTTGACCCTGCTCTCCGCGTGTGGACGACAATATCCCCCACACCGACCGGCCCGCCACTTGAACAAAGGATGCAGGGTGTCGGTGCCCACCTAACCTGTCTGCCTGTATCCTCAAACTTTTTTATCAGTTTTATCCGTTCGACTTTGTATGCCAGCCGGCCCCTCACACCGTGTTGTGCAAGATAGTTATGCACACACGCGATAGCCGCCCGTTTAAATCCTTTCATTATCCCGTACCTCTTTTCACTTATTTTTCGTCTTTCATCATCTGTACAATCTCTGCCGGGGTCTCCAACAGGATTCGCCCGAATGGTTGTGCCGCCTTCTTGTAGTGGTTGGCGATGACGTACTCTGCCATTTGCACCTTCCCCTTCAGCATCTCGTCAAGCTGCCGGACGATCCCCTTCTGCGACATGAAATATTTGATGTTTGAAGGGTGCGGGTGCAGGGTTTTCAGGTCGGCAACCATCTCTTTCACCAGACCATCGACAGTCAGGCAACGGAGCAGCAGGACCTCGGAACCGAATCCCTTTCTCTTGCCTTTCGCACCTATACGTGAAAGGTCGGCAATGTCGTCCGCCATCTGCATTGCCAGCCCGGTGTAGAGGCCGTACTCCCTGAAGTCCTTGATGATTTCCTCTGGTGCATTTGCTACCGTCGCACCCCACTGTGCCGCCAGAGCAAAAGGATTGCCGGTCTTCTGTGTGATCAGCAGCTCGTACAGTGATGTTGCCGTCACCTTGTGCTGCTTGAGCGCTTCTCTGATCACACCGCTGCACATCTGCCGCTGGGTATCTGAAAGCTGCAGGGTATACTTGAACCCGGCTGTGCCTGCAAGGTGGTACGCTGCACCAAGGGCGTCAACGGTATCGAGCATCGCCCGTTTCTCCCCGACAGTAACGTGGTGGGCTGCCTTCCCCCTGCGAGTGGTATCATCATCGATCATGTCGTCCACAATCAGGGACGCGGAGTGACTGATCTCGATTGCTGCAGCAAGGTCCAGTGCATTTTCCCTCGTCAACTGTGGGTAATCTTTCAGGTATACAGGTGCAAGTGCATCGTAGACCAGCATCAGCAGCGACCCCCGCAGGTGTTTCCCGCCCATGAATGCCGCGCCGTACTCCGGTACTCGCCATATGTTTTCCCAGAGGTCGTGGAAACCGAGCCCTTTTTGGATGTGTTTTAACAGGTCGTTTGTTAAGCCGAAACTGTACCGGTAGAAAGACTGGCGCGGAGCGCCCTCAGGTATCCATGCGATTGCATCAAGGTCTGTACTCATAGTATCATCCTGATCATGTCCAGCGCCTCGGACAGCCCGATTTTCGCCCCGAAACGTGAAGCACTGTCCGCAAGGGTCAGCGCTTCGGTTGCGCTGAGGGGGTCACCGTGCAGCAGGTGCTGCATCACCATAGATTCTCTGTTCATCCAGTCAAACTGGCGCATGACTGCCGTGGCGTAGTCGTCCGCACTGTTCCAGTTCTCGATAAGCCTGCAGGCGCACTCCATGGCAGGTATAATACCCTCACCTATCATCGGCGAGACGCACCCGATAGACTCCCCGCACCCCCAGACCTCGTGGTCTTGGTGCAGGTTATTAAAGAACGGTTCCGACAGGCGCGGGCCAGCGAGCCGGACACGCCCCCCGGCGCAGCCGCACTCGTGCGTTGCCATCAGGTTAAGAAACCCGGTCTTCTGTAACTCCTGCATAGGTTTATCGAGCAGGCTGCAGCACCCGATGTGGCAGCCACAACCATGGAGGAAATCCCCCAGCGGGAAAGCCCACGCGTACCCGAGATTGACGAATTTTATGACCGGGTATGGGGTCTGCCCCTCGTGTGGTCTGCCCCTGAGCTGAACACAGGACATCACCGTGTCATGGGGTAAGGGCGGAAGGAATGCACGCTGCGTGCCGGTGCAATCAATCACCCGGTCGTACTTGTTGATCGCGGGGGAGCCGTATATGATATCCTGTGGATTCCATAAATCGTTCAGCAACGTCGGTTTGTTGATCGTTTGCACCTCTGCATCAAAGACCTTGCCCCCCATCTCAACTTTACCGTGCTTTTGCAGTATGTATAAAGCAGGGTCAAGCTCAGCGATCTTCATCAGTTGGTCGAAATACCGGGACGGGGCCATCCACCCACAGGGATTGATGCGGCACGCTGTCTGGTTGCCGATATCATAGATGTGGATCTCGTTCTCACCGATGAGACTGTTCTCCCTTGTCATCAGGCGGCGCAGGAATCGCCCGGCAACACCTGCACCTGCAATGGCGACTTTCATTTCCGTTCCCTCAGGTGATCCCCTGTGCCGAAATAAACACCGATCAGACGGAGGTTGTCTGGTCCCGGGGCGATTGCACGAGCTTTTACAGTTAACCTTGAGTTTGGTTTAAGGTGGATGGGCGTGGGGAGTTTTGAGGTACGGAAATGTGCCTCTTTAAGAGAAGTCAAATACCAGACCGGATACTCAGTGTTATCGATCGAGAGAGAGATCGCATCGATTTTAGGGGTGTCGATATTGTCCATAACCCCTAATATCAGGATCATGGCATTGGGTGGGACTACAAACGGTTCGGGTGTGCCAATCCACTCTACCCAACCATTCTCTTCACACGGGGGGTCGGGGACCAACTTTGTTTCTTTTGTACCAATATGGTGCGGTAAGAGGTTCGTCCACCCGAACTCATTTGGCCATGCAAAAACGCCACCGAAACTTCTCTTAAAATGGTATTTCGCAACTTCACAGGTAAACAAGATTGCTGATTTCCCGGTAGAATACATCCGATGCAGTTCTGGGTTATAAGAGAGGTCGTACTGCCAGACTGACTCCCAATCCCTCTCAAATATTTCTTTCTCGTTATCTGTCAAAAAGATGGTTTGAAACTTGGCCATATTCTTCTCCGTTTCAGGCGGGGGTGGACATGAAGATTGAGCTCGCAATGAACAGGCCGGCCATGCCGACGTTGGTGATAATGAGCAGGATCACCTGATTCACAGCTGCCCTTGCGGTCGCTGCCTCGGGTGGAAACGTTTTTGAGTTAGGGTAGATCCCCCGCATCCACGTGTATCGTATAACGTCAACTTCTACGGTTTGCCAGAGACAGATGACGACCATGGTTGCGGTGAATACAAGCGGTAAAAACATCTCTGGGTATCCCCCGTAAACAACGATGACCGCCAGTAACGCAACAGCTGCGGAGAGCGAGCTCCACGGGACGCGGGGTGATTTTACAATAGTTGTGATCTTTCCGTGCTTTTCATCGGTGAGGCGATCGATACTTTTTAGGGAGAAGATCGGGGGCAATATCAGGAGTGCTTCGATAATACCGATGACGATCGCCGGTAACTGTATCGTCCCGGTCGCTACATAGAACATGCCGACGACGATGAAAAACATGAACGGTCCTTCGACAATGAACTCGGTATAGGGGTGGTAGCTCAGCCGCAGAAACCGCGTGTTGTATGAGAGGACAAAAAAAAGACCGGCCAGTGCAAACAGCGGAGTGAGTGGACGTGCGAGAGTGATGAAACCGGCCAGCGCGATAGCCACTGCAATCAGGCACAATGAGAGCATGGAGAACTCCTTTACTGTTGCATGACCCAGCACGAGAGATTTTGTGCGGATCGCTTCTTTATCAGGTGCATCCCGGTCCGCCTCAAGGTCAAGGATATCATTCAGCGGGTGCGCAGACCAATGGAGTAAGACAACACCGATCCATGCGAGGATCACAAGCGGCCAGTTGACGGCGCCGGCGCCGACTACGAAGACCGCGACCGCGATCCCGACCGGGCAGGTTGTGATACCCCCCACCATGAGCGGGAGGATCCGGAGCGTGTGGTACAATGTTTTAAGATTCATTTGCTTTCCACCTGACCTGTCTGATACGCGAGCAATAGGGTGTAACCCGGTTTGGGATCTTCGTTTTAGGACAGTGTGCGACAGTACAACGGTCTGACTGGTGGGGTTGGGCTGCCAACAGCGGGAGAATGCACGCTGACACGTGGGTTTTACCCTTCAGATGCTGCCCTTTTACAATAATAGAGATGTCTGCTTCTCCAACGAACAGAAGATCGCAGGCGCTTTGCTGGTGGTCATCACCGGCGGATTCCTCTTTCTGCATACGCGCTACATGCGCTTTATGCGCATATAAGTATTACCATTTTACACGACGCCTGCAGGTGTAAAATTGGTGTTATCTCTTTTTCAGGAGTTTTTCGATGTTCTCAAACCGTTTGTTGACCTGATCCATGAATTTTTCCTGTGTGAGCCGTATCTCCTCTTCCTGTGATCGGAGCCGCTGGTTGAGATCCCCGGTTACACGTGCAAGTGACAATGTGACGATCTCCTGAACCCGGTCCAATACCTCCCCTTTCGAGGGCATCTGGACAAATGGGAGACCCACCGTGCCGGCTGGCATGGGTTGCACAGCCCGTGCACCTGCAGCAGGGAGCTGAGCGGGCATAGTGGGGGAGGCACCTGCAAACGGGATATTCAGGATCTCTGATTTGGCAGACATCGTTTGGTAAAACCAGTCCATAAGTGCCTTTTTTGCCACGTCACGGAAGTCCAGCGGGATAAAGATACCCCATGAATTAGCGATCTCGATCGCGTCAGTCTTTCCCATGTATGTCGCGTATACGACCTCGCCGATGCTGGACTCCCACCCACCCGCTTCGCGGAGGTACCCGGGACCGCAGAGCGTGTACAGCACCGTCGCCCATGTATGCCGCAGCGCATACGGGGTGTAGTCTGTGATCTCCTTGTTTCGGTTCCGGCGCCGGTCGGTGTTCCGCCTGTTGCGCGCAGGGAAGTCGGCATCGTTCATTTTATCCTGCCGCTGGTTCATGATCGCCTGAATACTTGAGTGATCAAAGAAATCGCCGAAGATGTAACGCTTATTCTCCACCTTCGCTGTTGTGCACCACTCCACAAGCCTGTCGTAAAGGTCTTTGGGGACAACAACGCTCGGTGCAACGTTTTTGCGCTCCGGGATGTGCCCTGTCTCGTACTTACCGATCAACTCTTTGAAGGGGATTGTGTGGAACTCCCGATCGAGCGCGTCCGTAACTGCACCTGCAGTTTTGTCAAAGAGAGCGTCGCATGGCAGCAGGCCCGCGTGCACGGGCCGGACACCGGTACTGATCAGGAACCTGAAATACAGTTCCAGCAGGTTTATTTTGCGGAACTCCCTTTTCTTTGCGTAGAAATCCCTGCGCTCTGTATCGCTCATCTCCTTGAGCATTTTCTGTCTGTTCCGCTCTGCGGTGCGGTCGAAACCGAGTGGGGGGTATAACCTGTTCCATAACGTGTTCCGGTATTCATCAACCTCATCGCCGAAGAGCGTGTACCGTGCCTGTGCCTGTGATGTACCGGAACGGGATGTTGTTGAGACACCCCCCCTCCCGAATGCCGCAAGGGTTACCTCGGCATCTTTTCTTTGGAGGTATTCGACAAAATGTTTGGTTGCCATGCTGCTTTGAAAGACGCGGAATTTGCCAGTCGGCTGCAGGCCGATCGCCTTCGCAAAATCGGTGATGTCCCCCGCGTCAATTCGGGGCTGCTTTGATTTCTGATCGACATAGAACATATCGATGGCGATCGGCTGCCCTTTGAATTTCACTTCGTTGAGCCACTTGAGGAAACGAGTGACATAACTGAGTGTGGCACGGTAACTGCCGGCACTGGTCACATCCCCGCCGCCCTCACCCTTGCTCTTGTTCAGCCAGTTTGGAAAGTCTCTGATGCTGTCCCTGAAGGTGGGGGATAAGGAGAGCTGGTGCTCGATAATGTACCCAAAGAGTGGTAGACCCGTATACCGATTATCAGGTGGAAAATCAAGGCACCGTTTCCACGAAGTGTTCCAGATAGTCTCATAGTTTGTGGCAGGCTCAGGCCCGCTGCGTGGTTTGCATTTAACATAATCGGTCACCGAAACCATAGGAAATACTCTGATTTTTAGTATTCTCGGCAGGTTATATTAAATCTTTGCCCCTGAAAGTGCCCGGCGCCGGTCCTCAAACAGGATCTCGGCTTGGTTTACTCCCTCTTCGTCAAGGAAGTGGGCATCGACGAATCTGTCATGCAGGTCCCCCAGCGCTTCGAGATTCTGTGCATCGTTGATCAGGGCTGCCCACGGCTCGATATTTTCCTGACGGTCTGTTTCAGGTACATCGGTAGCACTGATGTCGATAGGTTCCAGTGTCTCCCTCACACCGGTCTTTTCCCTCCGCTCTTTCATCTGCTGGCGGGCATTCCCGATCAGATCCCTGATCAGACCCTGATGGTTTGCATCAAGAGTACACTCGTTTATGAGCTGGTTTGTCAACCAGTCCAGATCCATGTCCGGCTCTGCAAAAGAGACCTGTTCAATCCACGTGCGATAGTTCCATTGTGAGGGGCGGTGCTCATCAGGTATATCTACAGGTCCTTCCTGCACACCTTCTTTTCTCTTGATCCCCTTCGCCAGCTTTGATGTGGCAGCCTGTGTTTTCTGCTGCTCCTGCCAGATTTCAAACGCTTTCTGCATCGAGCATTTCTTTTCTTTCATTATTGCATGGATGTCAGTCAGGGCTGCCTGAATGATCGCGTTGTTTTCTGTCACGGCTGCCTTGATTGAGACGCCGGGCAGGGGGAACCGCTCGATGATTTCTGCCTTTGCTTCGGCCTGTTTCTCTGGGGGTATGTATGGTTTTTTCCAGAGTTTGCCTGTGGTTTCTCTATCGACGTAATCCTCAATCAATTCCTCTTCTGTTACTGTAGGTGCAGGTGGCTCAACGGCCTCCTGAACATCGTATACGATACTTTCCTCGCCCTTTGCGGTCTCGCGGTTAATGCAGGTCAGGCAGATCCACGCCTCAGTACCGTATGGCTTTGTGCGGGCTTTCCTCATCTTATGTTCAGGGTAGATCCCATGACAGATCGGGCAGCCGTGGACATCGACCCGGGTTGCCTTATGGTTCACGTCCCGCTGCTTGATAAAGGTGATCAGTTCTTTTTCCTCGATCTCACCCAGACCGACCAGCATCTGTCCCGCGACCTCGTTATGATCAATGCGCCACGTCCCCATCATACCCTTACGAGCGGCATCAGCTTCATCGGTGAACCCGGGGTAATCAGGAATCCCCTTAATGAGCTGGGCATACATCTTTACAGCGGCGGGATCTCCACAGACCTGACCTCGTACTTTCATGGCCCGGTACACGTTGAACGTATCAACCAAAATATTTGTAAGCACCGCCATCTGCATGGTTGTGAGTTTGCACAGGATGGACCTCACCCGCTCGTAGCGGAGTTCCGGGTTATTCTCGATCGCAATATCGAGAAGCTCACGGTTATATTTTGTCTCATCAGTGTGCCCGAGCATTTTACGAAACGTATCAAAGATAACGGGGTTGGCAAGGACCAGTGCGAGGAGGTGGCTGTCCGCCATGATATACAGAAAAATCTCATTTTCGTCAACTTTCTGGTATTTTTCCAGAAACACCGTCAAATCCCCACTATCGCGGGGCTTTTTCGCGTTGATAGGTATTTTCGTTTTAACTGATGAGGCGTCTGCCATCGATAATCTCCCTCACTGCATTTTCAATTCCTATGTCTGCAGCCAGTGCATAATTGGCAACGGCGCGGTAAAACAGATCGTCTGACCAGAGTTTTGAGATGATAAATGAGATCACAATCCCTTTTTCGTGCGTTGAGTGCTCGGCGGAATCCTTGTACCGCAACACCATCTGATCCGGTGATGAAACTCCGATCTGTGGGTATCCCATATGAGGATAGGGTGCACCGATTGGCTTATAAACATTCCTACAAGAAAAGAGTGAAAAGAGTGATGGGGTGCTTACGCACCACCGGCAGCCGCCATGTACTTGGCGACCATGTTCGCAGTTGTCATTGACACTTTCTTGGCTGCCTCAAGACACGCTGCAACCGCAAGGAACCCCCGGCCCTTGTTTTCTCCACAGCGCCTGTAGACATCGTATCCGCCGAAGATTTCAACGCCAGTCTGGTATTTCCGACCGGCTTCCTGAGCTGTCATAACCATTTCGACACACCTCACAACGGTCTTGTATCTATATATTTATATATCTGTGTGTGACAGGTGTCACATATATATGAGCACAAAAGGGGACAAGAAAGAGCCAACGGTTCGGGTCCAGTTCCGCCTGCCGAAAGGCCGTTTTGATTATGCACAGGGGCGTGCTGATCACCTGTTTGATGGTAACCTCACGGAATTTTTTAAGTATCTGCTTACAAAGGACCGCGAGACCGCAAATGATGCAGTGATGTGGCTGCAGAAGGTTGAGGAGGGGATTGCTGAGGTGGAGGAGCACCTTGCTGCCCTGAAAGGACAGCGTGACCTCCTCAAGCAGCAGGTCGAGGGAGAAAGGAAGTAGTAAGTTAACCTGCTTACCTCTCGTACTGTGGCATCGTGACGGGTTTTTCTCTCAAATTGTCCTTTGATAATACGCCGGTTGGTGAGATGAAGGGAGTTGGTGATCCTGCTTTGTTCATCTCTTGCTCCATACAGGTGAGGAAAGCAAGATCCTGTGCAGATACAGGGGGTTCTGTTTTTTGTGCGATCTTGAAACATTTGTTGATGGATTCGTGGGATGCCTCTTTTAAAACAAAATCTCTTATATGATTCAACTTGAGGGAAAAGCCGGTTTCCCGCCCCTTCCGTACCCTTTCTAAAAGATTTTCTATTGCCTTTACCTCTTCTAAGTTGATACCCTCAAAAACCCCAAGTGACGGGCTGCTGCGCTTGCGGCAGTTCTGCGTGAGAGTCTCTTGCGCGATCATGACGGCCAGTTCACACTGCATGTCCGCTTCGGTGATGTCCGGACCTGACCCTTCGGTGACGCGGGGGGAGATGATCGTGGAACTGAAAACAGATAATATTTCAGACTTGCTAAAAGGTAAATAACCCTGTTCCCTCATGCTCCTGAACCCATCACTGGTGATGATCATGAAATCGTGTATAGGGATGCCATGGATATCGCAGACCGCTTGTACCTGTTTGGCGATTGCTATATCCTGAACAGAGAACTCCAATGACCCCGATGGGTGGTTGTGCACAAAGATAATCGAGTTTGCACTGTCAAGTATGGCGCCTTTTATTAATTCGCGGGGGTGCACCGGTGCATAGGATGCCGTACCAACGGCAATCTCCTCTATCCCAATCACTTTCCCCATTGCATTGAGGTGAAGCATCAGGATGTGCTCGCGGTCAAAACCGCCGATATTTTTGAGAAGTTTATCAACATCTTCAGGGCGAGTAATTATGATATCTGGTGGGGGTTTGAGACGGTGTATCTCAACCCGCTGGGTCTGCATAAACGTTTTTATTGGTTTTATGTCACCTGAAGATTTGGGGTCAGCCTGCCTGAGGATCAGGGTGCCGTCGTCTTCAATTGGGGGGTACTTGTAATCAGACATAACAAAGGGATGCTTTTCGCAGGTTAAAAAAGTATTGGAAGGATAGCAGCGAGTAATATGACGATGATGGTGACAGCCCCCCCGAGGACTATGAAAAGGGTTTTATGTCGTTCGATGGTTTTTATGAGGGGGTCAATCTTTTTCTCCTGACAGTCTTTACAGTCCTCTTTTAAAATACAGGTTACCTGCTTTGTTGTCAGGGTCAGGATTGCTGCTGCCGTAGTTTTATCCGCGTCTTTAATCTCCTCTACGGCCTTTTTGATGTAATCGATGTGTTGTTCTATTGTGGCCATAGATGCACAGAAATCAACCCTTAAATCGGTAGACTCTTTCTGCAGGTCACTGACCCCATGACAAAGCCGATCGATTTCCTGTGTTTGGATGCAGGTGTGGTCCGGATCGGGTGGGGGTGACATTGTGATACCCAATAGTTTAAATATTGGCTAATTTCTTTTTAACCTTTTCCTTGATCTGGTCAATCGTACTGGGATCGTTCCGCACCTGCTCTACGGTGATACCCTCGTCCTGCATCACCCTAAATACCTCAGCTGCCGTGATTGCAGATTCAACATATCCCTTACAACCGTCACACGGTGCGACCCTGTACGCTGCGTAGAGGTGGGTGAGGTACTGCTCGACTTTGCCGTTGAAGTCACGCGGTGGGGGGGCTGCAGGTGCAGACTGCTCTTTTCCTCTGTTGAGCAATGCCGGAAGAGAATACGGATCGCGTATCCCGCCACCAGAAAGAGCTTCAAGAATCCCCAGCGGATCCGGAAGACGGACGGGTTGTTTCCCCTTTACTTCTTCGGCTGCTGTTGCCATGGCAGTCCGCCCTCCTTCATCTTATCATATAACCCCCGTGGGATCGGGAGCGGCGCTTCTCCGGGCAGGGTCGGGAGGACCTTGTGGACGAATGTGATCACGGTGTCGATATTCGCCATTGTGGTGAGGGGGTCCTCTACGGCTTTCTCAAGGATCTTGTCCGTGAGGTTGATGGCGGCCCGTGACGGCTCGGGAATATTGCTGAGCGGTGCAGGTTCTGAGACGCCGGGTGGCTTTTCTATCAGGGGTTCAGGTGCAGGCGGCTTTTTCTTCGGCATACAATTACCTCATAGGGACATGGTTATATAAGCGTATCGCACGGTGAGTTGCCCGGCGGTGTTTTTGGTGTACTCCTCGGTGACTGTGGAGAGTGCTCCGTCGTTTCCCCCCATACAGAGTCCCATGGCTTGCATGCCACAACCGGCAAGAGATAAGCGCGCCGTGTTCAGGTTGCCGCCAACCGCCCACAAGGTACCGTTGTACTCCTCAGTAACTGCAGAGTTGCCGGCGAATTCATCTCCCCCCATACAGAGCCCGGCGGTCTGGGTGCCACAACCAGTAAGTCCCTGTCGCGCTGTGTTCAGGTCGCCTCCCGTTGCCCACGAGGTACCGTTGTATTCCTCAGTGACTGCGGAAAGTGCACCGTCATCTCCTCCTGTGCAGAGCCCTGCATTTTGGGTACCGGCGCCGGCGAGAGAGCTCCGTGCCGTGTTCAGGGCGCCACCGATCGCCCATGAGGTGCCGTTGTATTCCTCAGTGGCTGCGGAAAGTGCACCGTCATCTCCTCCTGTGCAGAGCCCGGCGGTCTGGGTACCGGCGCCGGCAAGACTCCGCCGTGCCGTGTTCAGGGCGCCACCGATCGCCCATGAGGTGCCGTTGTACTCCTCGGTGGTGGTAAGTGGTCCGGTACCCCCCATACAGAGCCCGGCGTCTTGTGTGCCGGCGCCGGCAAGACCCGCCCGTGCCGTGTTCAGGGCGCCACCGATCGCCCATGAGGTGCCGTTGTACTCCTCGGTGACTGCGGAGTTTGCACCGGTCCATCCCCCCATGCAGAGCCCTGCATTTTGGGTACCGGCGCCGGCGAGAGAGCTCCGTGCCGTGTTCAGGTTACCGCCTACAGCCCACGTCCCTGTCATCGTCGGCACTGCGAGCAGGATCATGGATGACTTCGACACGACCGAAAATGGGTTAACGGCAAATTCTTTCACCGCAAGCCCAACCACCTGACTCCCGAACGCCGCAACGATATTCGAGACTTCGGGTGCATTGATGGTGAAATTAAAATTCTGTGTAAAAGCGACATCGAGATTTGCGTTCAGATTGATAAGTGCGGAGTTTTTCGGTAAGGTGAAGATCGTTAGATAGTTACCATAGTAGTTAACGATGTCATCGTAGTCGATGACCATTGATCCTTCATGTAACCGTGCCGTCATTGCGTCCTACACTACATAAGCATAAATGATCTTAAAGTATCCGAGTGTGAGGGAGGGGAAAGCGCCACCCGCTGTCGTGAAGAGCTTTACAGCGGCATCAATGGTGTTGCTGTACGTGTAGGCGTTTTTAGTAGTGGTTTCGTCTGCGACCCCGGTCATAACCGAGGTGGCTGAAAGGGAGCCGCCGTCGTATCCCCCCATACAAAGCCCGGCGGTCTGCGTACCGGCACCGGCAAGAGCGGACCGTGCCGTGTTCAGATCGCCTCCGGGTGCCCACGCAACACCATCGTACTCCTCAGTGACTGCGAAGTATCCGCCATTACTTCCCCCCATACACAGCGCGGCAGTCTGGGTACCAGCGCCGGCAGACCGATCCCGTGCCGTGTTCAGGTTCCCGCCAAACGCCCACGCAACACCATCGTACTCCTCAGTGACTGCGAAAAGTGCACCGTCATTCCCTGCCATACAAAGCCCCGCATTTTGTGTACCCGCGCCGGCAAGACCGGTCCGTGCCGTGTTCAGGTTCCCGCCAACCGCCCACGAGGTTCCGTTGTACTCCTCGGTGACGGTGGAGTATCCGCCATTTTCCCCCCCCATACAGAGCGCGGCAGTCTGGGTACCAGCGCCGGGAAGATCATATCGGGCTACATTAAGTGACGCCGCAGCAGTCCATACAAGACCATCATACTCCTCGGTAAGGGTAGACGCTCCACCGGTAAATCCACCCATACAGAGCCCCGCGTCCTGAGTGCCACAACCGGCAAGAGCGGACCGTGCTGTATTCAGGTTCCCGCCAAACGCCCACAAGGTTCCGTTGTACTCCTCGGTAACATCAGAACTTAACTTAAAATTCCCCCCTCCCATACAGAGCGCGGCGTCCTGAGTGCCACAACCGGCAAGCAGCTGTCGTGCTGTTCCCAAATAACCTCCCGTACTCCAGCACCGCTTGCTGGAAAAATCCGACGTAAATTTCGTGCCGTCTGCCAGCCCGACATACAGATCAAACGCAGCACCGGAGAATGAGTTCACGATCTCGGTGTGCAGCGAGATGAGGGTTGCACGTGCAGGGAGGGTAAATAAATCGATCCCCGTCGCCGGCTGCTCGGATATTGAACCATACAACAACCGGACGATACCCCCTTTGAGCCCGGGAATACCTGATCCAGTACCAAACGGTTTGGAGGCACCGATTGAGGTTATTGGTGATGCACCAAGAGAGGATACATCAAAGGCCCCTCCTGTTGCCCCGCGTGTACGCCTTGTCATCCCTATAAGACAATACTTAACAAGTGAGATTATTTAAAAACAGTGGTTGGGGTGGTTGTTAATCTGTCAGGGAGGTCTCTGGTGAGGTCTTCTGCTCCCTCGTATCCTTTTTTTCAATGATCTTTTTCTGGATCAGGAAATCAAGTAGTTTCGGGTCGTTATCACGGAGGATTTCAACGAGAGCGGGCATAAGGTTACTTGCCTTAACCACCCTGAGAGATGTGGACACATGCGCGTGCAGGTTCCGGATCGCTTCAACACCCTCGGATTTACCGGCACCGGACTCTACAGATATTTTGTATTCCTGCAGGAACCGGATCGTGTAACTGAGGAGCTGGTGTTGGTTGACATCCTCGATACCTGCCATGAGGTATTTAGTAAGGTCTTCCTCAATCTTTCGCCATTGATCGATCTCGCGGATCCGGTGGTGAGCTTCACGCTGGGTGCAAAGCAGCTCCCATTTAATCTGCTCGATGTCTACGGTGAGCCGCTCACGGGCGAACCCCTCCTCGGTGAGCGCACCAAGCTGCCCCTGCTTCTCGCGCAGGTCGATCTCTTTTCTCCTGAATGTGAAACTGAGGTTGATCAGGTTTTCAACCATTACATTCATCTCACGCACAGCCTGCCAGTACTTAGCATCCGGGGTGGGGAATTTTACGTCATTCAGGACCGAGATCCGCATCTCAGTTGGCGTGCGGAAATACTGTGTTTTTGTGAAGGCGTGGCGGATTGCCACTGCACAGTTCTTGACTTTCTCAACATCTTCTACAGACAGGAGCGGGGTTTTACCCAGCTCAACAAGTGTCCCCTCATTCCACTTGGTCAATGCGCCCTCAAGGGAGTCCATAATGGTATTTGTTTATGATAGGGTTATATATGCGTATCGAACCATCATCAGGCCGACGGTTAATAGACTTGTATATACCTCGGTGACTACGGAGGATGCACCATCATCCCCTCCCATACAAAGCCCGGCGGTCTGAGTGCCGGCACCGGCAAGTACTGTGCGCGCCGTATTCAGGTTGCCGCCAACTGCCCATGCAGCACCGTCATACTTTTCGGTAACTGCGGAGAATGCAATGCCGCCATCACCCCCCATACAGAGCCCCGCGTCCTGTGTACCAGCACCGGCAAGCTGCCGTCGTGCTGTGTTCAGGTCCCCTCCGGCAACCCATGCAACACCATCGTACTCCTCGGTGACGGCAGAAACTCCACCACTATCACCCCCCATACAAAGCCCTGCAGTCTGGGTACCGGCACCGGCAAGACCCCACCGTGCTGTGTTCAGGGCGCCACCGACTGCCCACGCAACACCATCGTACCCCTCGGTGTCGGTAAGTGGTCCAGTTCCCCCCATACAGAGCCCGGCGGTCTGCGTACCGGCGCCGGCAAGATACTGTCGTGCTGTGTTCAGGTTCCCCCCAAATGCCCACGCAACACCATCGTACTCCTCGGTGACGGCAGATGGTCCATTTCCCCCCATACAGAGCCCCGCGTCCTGAGTGCCACAACCGGCAAGAGCCCATCGTGCTGTGTTCAGGGCGCCACCAACCGCCCACGCAGCACCATTGTACTCCTCGGTAACGTCAGATGGTCCGTTTCCTCCCATACAGAGTCCGGCGGTCTGCGTACCGGCGCCGGCAAGACCCCACCGTGCTGTGTTCAGGTTCCCGCCAAACGCCCATAAACCGGAGAGTCCACTCCACTCAGCTGTGATGTCCGCTGCTGCAGTGAGGGACTGCACGTATGAGTTCTTGTCAAATTCCTTATCTGCGATCCCGACGACCGTGGTGTCCGGGACCGTGAGCAGTGTGACAGGATCCGGGGTTTTGACCTCAAGGGTAAAAACCCAGTCGAATGCAGTGTCAATATTTGCGTTTACGAACAGCAGCACGCTCTTTGCTGGTAGGGAGAGAAGGGTCTTGCTACCTGTAGCTCCTGTGATCTCACTGAAAGCAAGCGTTGCTGATCCACGATTTAAGGATGCCATATTACAGCCACTTATCCTGCAATGCCAATCGCAGGCATCCTGACTTCCCACGCCCGCCTGCGTTCCTCGGTATCAAACAGGGCACTGGCTGGGAGCGCTGCAAGCACCTGCAGGGTCGAGACTGCTCTCCGCATCTGTGCATACTGCGGGGAGATGTTATCAATGTTCTCGTGCATCTTCGGGATATCAACAACACCATACCCGACGTTCGGGTCCTTTGGTGACGGGAACTTTGAAAGCTGCATGATCTGCTCCGCATATTCACGGGTGTACCCTTTTTTGATGAGGTTTCTCTGCGCTTGGTACATAAGCGCAAATGCACCTGCAACCTGAGGCGTTGCCATACTTGATCCTGCCATGATGGTGTAGCCCCCGTTTGCACCGGCACCGAGAATGAGCTCAGCGATATCGTTTGAGATCAGGTTCCCTCCCGGCGCAGCGATATCGGGCTTCATGATCATTGCCGTAGTCGGACCTTTTGAGGAGAACGTGCTTGGGGTATCTGCACTTGGGAGTTTTAACGATGTTGCACCGACAGTCACTGCAAATAGTGCCCCGCCGGGGCTGCCGATCGTCATCGGTACGAAGCTATTGCCTGCAGCGACCACGCACAGGACATCTTTGTTATACACGATCTCATTCAGGAGACGTGAGATTGGGTCCATGCCGGCGTTATCGAACAGGCTGCCGAGCGACATCGAGATGATATCGCACTTGAAATCGGTGACAGCGTACTCCATGCACCGCATCACCCATGACATCTGGCCGATTCCTTTATTAGACAGGGCTTTCAGGGCGTACAGGTCCGCATCAGGGGCGATCCCCACGACTGTTTTGCCTTGTTCGACGACGGTTTCGCGCCCAGCTGCAGCACTGGCACACCACGACCCGTGACCGTTGGTATCTTCGACGGTCTCCCCCTCAACACCTGAGAACGTGCCCTTGATGGCACGGTCAAACACCGAGTGATTGGTTGAGATCCCGGTGTCGATCACACCAATCCGGATCCCTTTCCCTGTGTACCCCTCGTCCCACATCTTTGCCGCGCCGATATGGCGGGCGGTCTCATCAAGCGTAACGACGACTTTCTTTTTAAGTTCGATCTTTCGCGTTGTGATGAGCGATGGGGGATTCATCGAGACGTGAGGGTATGCGGGCTCGTCATAGGATATCTTTGTGATGCCCGGCGCACTTGCCAGTTTTTTGATCACGTTCGGTGATGCACGTGCATACACAAATGGGGAGATGTTGCTGCCCCCGGTGATGGAGGCCCCGGATAGTTGTATATCCTGCTTTATTGAGGGTGTGATCTGCCTAACCTCAATAATGATTGGAAGTACCGCGTTCGGTTTCACGGCCTCCATAACTTTCAATAACCTGCTATCGATCATTCAATCCACCCACGCAATGAAGATTTTTGGGGTTATACCGGCCTGTGCAACGTTTGTCCAGAGGATGTCTGTGAATACGACGCCCTCACATTTGAGATTGGTTACACCGGTTATATCGTCACCATCCTGTGAGAGGGCGAAACTGAATACACCCCCATCATCATCAAGAATCGTGATGGTATTTGCGATCCAGTCATCTACAGACACGCCCTCGATTGTGAGTGCGCCCTGCTCACCTGATGTTCTTGCTGTGGCAAGATCCAGTTCGAGCAGGACGTAGGGCTTGACTTTTTTACGGAATGTCATGATGGGAAACCCCCGCCGCCCTTTTTACACGATGGAACTCCCCCCGCCACGGCAGTGGCTGAGTACGCAATGCCCTGCTGTTCCTTGAGTGTTTTCAGGATCTCGATCGTGGCATTTGGCGTGTGCTGGAATATAATCTCGGATAGGAGGGTGAACTGTGCAAGCGATTGGGAGCTGAGCCGGATCCCATTGAATGATACATAAAGGTCATTTGCAGCCGCATCGTTCTCGATCGAAAGCGTGATATCGTTCTCGATGAGGACGGGGATCGGGAGCGGGGTGCGCGTGCCCTTGGGTGTCGCCTCAAGTGTGAACTTGAATCCTGATGTATTGTCCGGGAGTACCTCAACTTTGACAAAACCGGGATTGCCGTATGCAAAGACATCATACAGGAGATAATCATTACCCTGCAGATCGGTGATGTGCTGCAAACCGTTTATTGCATCTTGCAGTGTGTAATCTCCGGTCTCATTTGGGAGTAGAGTTTCCTCCCAGACCAGCTGGATCGTTCTGGCACCAAGGTTTTCCCTGCAGTACCAGCCTAATAGTGCGTTGAACATTTTTTAACCTCCCTGACGTGAGAACACGATTTCAGACATGGTGACCGTCTCCCCACTGGCAAGTGTTACAGTCTTTGTAAATGGCGGGAATCCCTTCAGCGAGACCTTGACCGTGTGCTTGCCGGGAGCTGTTCTCACCTGCAGAGGCGGTCTGCCCCTGCGTTCTCCGTCAATTTCAACCTCAACCGGGTATGTTATCCCGGGTGGAATCGGGGGTGCCGGAATATTAATAATCGCGCTTTTACCCGGTGGCTCGATTGCGGAGATCGGTGAGGGGATAAGGGCTGATAGATCCGGTAAGGATACAATTGCAGAAGGTTCAAACGCCGGCACAACACTTTCAAGCCCTGTAGTAACGCCCGCCCGTAACTGCTCAAGATATGTTCTATAAGTGACCTCCTCGCGCCCTGCAATCGACTCGCTGGTGACAACGACAGACTCACAATTTGTCAGAGGGCCGTCCTTTTCTGTCTGGATCTTTGCACAGAACTTGTGTCGTTTGGTACCGTAGATTTTTCCTGTGGTGCCTTTACCTGTAGTGTTGGTCCATGAGATGTTCCGTTCCTCACCGAATGCCGGCACCCTGAATGAGAAGGCTGCGTACCCCTTTGAATCCGTACGGCTCTCGCCAATTTCGATGTCGTCAACGATAAAAGTCACGAGGAAATCTGTAACGGCCTGATTTTGATAGCTTAGGAAGGCGACAAGTTTGATCGTCTCCCCTGCAACAAACGTGGGGTACTTGGTGATCGAGAACACCTTTTCTACCCCACCCACCGCAGCTGAGAAGAGCACCTTAAGATACGTCCCGATACGACCGGTGATGGTTGTTACAGTGCCGGTGATGCCCGTGGCCGGTACTTCCGGTGCTGCACCTGCAGGACTCACCAGTATTGTAAAAGATGCCGGGGCGGCTTTATCGACAACGTTCTCACCGGTGACCGGATCCGAAACCTCTTCTGTGTATTCGGCCTTTATCACCCACAACCCCATTTCGGCGGGTGCCGTCAACCACCAGTCAAGAACGGGGCCGGGTCTTTCCGCAACAAGAACGTTGTTCGCGTAGAGTTTGATCGGATAGTGCCCGCTCGCAAATCCCTTCGACCAGTAATTCTCCCACGAGTCTATAATCCCGGATTTATACAACGTGGTGATCACGTGCACCCTCTCTCCGGGTGCTACGACGAGTTTGAGGTGCGATTCGTCAAACCTGAGCTCAAGACCCCCGGGCTTCAGACCGGCCTGTGCTTTTGCCTGACCGATCAGGTTTTGTTCCCCAAGCCCAACGCCGAAGTATTGCTGTTTGGTGTAATTGAAAAAATACTCTTCTGCAGCAACCCTCGCGTCGGTGCCTGTGAACCCGGTCACATACTGTATCATTTGAGCATAGAGCTGCTTCCCCAGAGCACCCCCGAATGTCTGTTGGTAATCCGATAACTTCCTCAGCTGTGCCATAAAGATACTCAATGAGATAACTTAATAAAATGCTATATAAAAAGGTGCTGGTGGTCAGGCCAGTGCTTTGCGGATTTGCGATGGGTCGGCGTTCATGCGGTTTGCGAGGATTTTCTGCGCACTCGCACTTGCGACATCATTGACGGCGTAGCGCTCGATCACCCCCGTGATATCGTTCCTGATTGCGACCTCCTGTGTGCGGTTTGATTTGAATAACGTACTCCCGCCACCTGTGAGGGATGGACGGAAATCGGTGGACAACTCACCGGGGGAGATCGTGAAGTCAGGACGCTGGATTGGCGTTGATGGGAGAGCTGCGATACGCTTGGCTGCCAGAGCTGCGACCCCCGCGAGTTGCTCTGCAGTCTGTGCCGGTGTCAGACCCCCCGCCACAATCTCTTTCCTCTGTATTGCTGCAGGGACTCCTGTCTCCCTCTGCACCGCCTCACTCCAGCGCATCTGCTGTATTTGTCTGAGGTTGGCGAGCGCGGATTCTGCAGCGGCCTCAAAGGGGTTGCCTGACACTGCAAGATTGACCGTGGTTGCTACGGGAATATCTGATGGTGTCGGGTATTGTGGGGTTGGACCTGCATACTGGACATTTGCTTTTATTAATACGTGGTGGTACTGGGATGCTATTGCGATGAGATTTGCCTGCCCTTTTTCATACTGGTTTAACCAGTACGATCGTTCGCGGCTTGTCAGGGTGGGATCTGCAAGTTTGGCGAGGATAGTGTCCGTAGATTCAACGTCCTTCCATGGGAGTGCGATGGGGATTTCACCCTCTGCACCTGCAGTTGTAATACCAAGTGCCTTTTCCAATGATAATACCTGTCCCCTTCGGATGATCTCAAGTGGGCTCGCTGATGCAGGTATTTCCTGTGAGGTTGCTGCAGCCGCGGTACTTGTCTGAGCGTATTTGGTCGATCCTGTCATATCAACCGGTGTGGTGGGGGGTGTTGATACTGATTTAAAAGGGGACGGCAGAGTGGGGACCGCGAGGGTTCCTTCTCCGGGCAGGTTCTTTTTTATTGATTCGGGGACCCCGGCGTTTCTGATAGTTGATATGATCGCAGTCGGTTCCGGTGCCCTGACCTGTACAGTGGTAATGGGTGGTAGACCCAATATTTCCCTCGCCTCTGGTAGCATGGGTGCTGGAGGTGGTGTTATCTGGTTTAAATATCCCTGAAACGCGTACCCTGCCTGATAGATATTACTGAAGATTGGTGCACTTTTGAACCAGTTAGCCCAACCTGAATTTGGATCGGCGAATGCCATACCTCACCGCCTCGGGCTTACCGGTGTCTTCTGGAAGATGTTCGGGGAAATCTGACCTCCTACGAATCGGGGGCGATCAGCAAACATGCGCGGCTGCGGCATCGCAAGGATTTCTTTGCGCTTGATTGTCGGGGTTTGCTTAACGACCACTGCTGCCACAGGTTGCTGCACGGTTTTCGGCTTTTGGTACCCGGCGACAGATACGCGGTTCCCGTACGCATCGATCGGGTTGCCGGCCTCATCCACCATGACAGCGATTCCCGCACGTGCACGTGCAGCCTTTTCCGGGATAAGAGGGAAGCTCAGCAGGTTTAACCCTGACTGTGCAATTGTTTGGAAGAAACCAAATACCATATATTACCATCTCCTTTAAGTAAAAACTCCTATATGATAGGTCTTTACCATGAGGGTATATAAAAAAGTTATTGATGGTTTTTTTAATCTGGCCTTGGTTTAACTTGATCGAGGTCTGCCTGTGCCCGCATCTCCAAGCAATGCAGGCAGAGGAATCTGTTGTACAAACTAAGCGATTTTTGTGCTTCCCTGTCGTCTATTTGCTTGAGACACGACTCGCAATTAATCCTGCCACGGATCAGTTTTGCAGGGACCCCCGCCCACGTTGTTCCCTCCGGGATCTCAAATTTTACGAGGGAATGCGCGCCGACGATGCTGTTTTTCCCGATATGGACTCCGGGGAGGATTGTCGTGTGTGATCCAACACAGGCACCTTCGCGGATGAGGACTTCCCCGATCTCGTCATCGATGGTGTTGTGACTGTATATCGCACAGTGCGATCCGATCTGCACGTCATCCTCAAGAATTACCCCATATGCTGCATCAATAAACGTGAACGCACCTATATCGACGTACTTACCCATCACAAAATTGTAAGGGTGTGAAACCATCCAGTTCCACGGGGTCAACTTGTCGTGCTCGATCACCGGATATTTCCAGTTTCTTTTCCATTCGTCCGATTGCATAAGAACTCCTCAATAATAGTTACGATCTTGTCACTCGCCCCTTTTTCAAACGGTCCCCTGTCGCGTCCCGAGTTTCGGGTACCGATGTGGACGATCAAAGAGTCAGGTAAGTACTCAGGCGCTTCATAGACAACGGTACTGCTGTTGGAGACGTACTTCGTGCACCGTGAGAGTACGTAAAGGAAATTCTCTTTGGGTAGGCTCTCAACAACATACCACCCATGGTCCACCCGCATCGCCTCAAGCCAACCCCTGATGAGCTCGTGGGAGGGATCCGGCGCCGGCATGATTGCCATTACATTGTAACCATGACCATCAATTGGACTCGTGGTGTATTGACGGATAGTTTTGATGTCTTCAAGGATCTGGTCTTGCTGGTGCCTTTTATCGAGGTGCGTTGCCGGAGCGTTGTAAAGCACCAGAGTGAAAGGGATCTCCGGGGTCTTGCAGGGTTTCAGTTCAACATCATCGAAGTGAGTAATACCGACGTTATGGGCGTTTGGTGGGAGCCCTACCGCGCTTTTCATCTCGAACACCCGCTCAGCCGCACACGCACTCTCGCAGAACTGCAGGTCGCTCCATAGAGTGATGACGTGGCGGTTGATATCGTCCATCGTGCCAACATTGTTTTTGATGCCGGCATACATCTGAGCGATGGGGACGTGATTGAAAAATGCAGCTGCTGCAGCACCGCACATCTCGATGCGATCTGCATTGCAGATTACAAGATCCCACGGGTCTTTTTTGAGTAATTCATCGATCACCTCAAAAGACTCTTTGAATTTACCGGCAGGGATCTCATACGGGTAGTATTCGATATCCGTTCTTTTTCGTAATTGACTCAGTACCGGGTCCAGCAGTGACTTATCGGACCGGCACCCCCATGGAAGGAGTACGGTGAATGTCATACAAACTCCCTCGCAACATCCCCTCGTGCAACTGCCTCGGCAATAGCGTGCTGGTAATAATAGTCGATGTCGAGGCCCTGTGCGTAATCCAGAACGACGAGAAACACCCGCCCCGAATAGATATTTGGTTTGTCCATGAACTGTCTCGCCTTGCAGACGTAAACCGCCCCGTTTGGTATATAATCCGGGAATACGGTTGTGAGCATGTCGGGCTTCCGATCGTTAAAACGGCAAATGCAGGTTTTTATAATAAAATCTGTGGCCAGCGGGGTTGTAACCTGTGTCATCACGATAAGAGTTTCTGGATCGACGCCGATTTTCCTGAGCATGTATTTAATAGGCACATCTGCGGGGATATCACCAAACGAGTGCCGTGGTTGGCGCTCGAAGAGATTTATAGGTATACCGAAATGATCGAGATCGATGTTGCTCAGCACCTGTTGCACCGCTGCAGGTGCATCTGTTGATATTAGGATTTCGTCAACGTTTGGGGCAAGCCGTTCTATCGCCAGTTGTATCAGCGGTTTCCCATTGAATGACAGGAAATTCTTGTCCGGTAGTCGCATTGAGTCCTTTTTGACCGGGATTGCGCCTATGGTCATTTCAACACCACCCACCGATCGTTGTAATCGAGTGGGGTCTCAAACCTGCAGAACAGCTCCTCACGCAGGCTTTCTCCTTCCCGCAACCCGATCACACGGTACTCGTCTGTAGGGTGACACATCTTCATCAGATCGAAGATGGATTCCTCGTCCATTTTGGGGACGACGACCCTACCAGAGAGCAGCGGATCTACACCTGCATTGTTGATCATGTCTACAACGATCTGCACAACGGTTTCAGTTTCAATAAAATACCGCCGCATACGCAAATCTGTAAGTGTGAGGGGTTCGCCGTCCTTGTGTTGCTTCTCCCAGACTTCAAATACGTTGCCTCTGCTGGTGAAAAAGTTCCCGCTGCGGAGGGTAAGAAACGTAGTTTGGCCGGTGCGCGCCGCCCATTTCCAGATCCGCTCACCAAGGAGTTTCGTCACACCGTACGTCGTGGTTGCGGTCGCAGCTTTATCTGAAGAGATGTAAACGGCGGTTTTAACCTCGTGATCCTGACATAATGTGGCTACATTGTAGGTACCACGCACGTTTATTTCAAGCAGGGACTGTACATTATACTCGGAGATTTCGAGGTTCTTCATTGCTGCGCAGTGCACAACGACATCCGTCCCACGCATCGCACGCGAGAGCTTCTTCAGGTCTGAAACACTCCCGTGGATCTTTCGCACGTTCCCTTCTGGTCGCCCGGATCCTTTCGGCAGCCGGGCGAGCCCGTACTCATCGATGTCGTACGCACGGACAATGTTGTTGCCGCCCATTAAGGCACTGACAAGGAGCGAGCCAAGAGAGCCGGCAGCACCGGTGATAAGATAAACAGTCATTTGCTACACCCTCAGTTTTGTTTGACCTGAACGCGGCTCGCGCCTCCACCGTCTGCTGATGGTGCGCGCCTCCTGCACAAGATCCTTCAGATGCAGCATATTGATCGACACTACATCATCGGCAGGTATCCACCCATCGGGGTACTTATTCATCTTCACGTGTACCTCGATGATCTGTGCGCCATGGCGCATTGCCGTGATCGGGACCTGATGATCCGGATAGTGGGAGCTGAACCCCTCAAATCCAAACCTGTTAAACTGTTCCGGCAAGTCGATGACCGCCGGGGGGTATTCGGGGACGCAATAAAGGAGTATTATATTCTTATCCTTTTTGGTGTGTGCATTACGGGTGGAGATAAGGATCTCTTTGCCGGTCACCTGACAAAAATTAATTAACTTGTAATCCCCCCGGTCATCATACCGTATTTTCCATCTCTCCACGTACGGATTGAGCATCTCCACGGCCTCGGGATACATTGGTGTGCACATGAACTCCACCCTGTTTTTCCGTGCCACGCCGGCGAGGTATTGCGCCATCCCCTGCGTCATAATGATATCTTTCAGGTACTCTTCATAACGGGGGTGCGGCAAAATCTGCTCGCGGGTGAACGCCTGAAATTTTACCGCATCGACACCACACTGCGCGGCGCTTTTGATGAGCGTGGCAGCCTCTGAGAGCGCCCTCCAGTTCACACCACATTCTGCGATGATGAAGACCATACCACTATCACACCTCTTGGATTTCGACTTCGGTTGGTGTCTCCTGAACAACCTTGCCATACTCGGGGTTGCGGTGTTGGATCTCTTTGTACTTGCCGGATTCAACGAGCGTCAGGAACTCTGATAGGGGCACGCACTCGATCGCCTCGGGGGAGTACACGGTCCCGCCCTCTGTGCAGTTGAAGAGTTTATGACCGAATTTCATCTTGTACTCCTTTGCGATCTCGTGAAGCGAGCGCCTGAAGACGCCATACACGAAATCATAATAGTAATCGGTACCGAAGACAGGGTGATGGAAGTCTTTGTACACTTTCTCGATCATATCCTGAACATCCTTGTACTCTTTTCCCACCGACCTTATGTATGCCCCGTAGTACATTGACTGATCGTATGGGTGCCCCTTCGGGTATCCAAAATCAATACCAACCAGAGCGACCGGGTTTGCATCCAGCCCCGCCATGACGGTCATGCAGCTTGTACCCGCGTTACCCCCGCTATCCACAACCGGGAAGTCCGGGAGGAGAACGGACATGAACGTATCGAAATTTGGGATCAGGATCTGGTTCGCCTGAGTCTGGCAGAAGTACATCTTACCCCCACCCCACTCCACCCATGACCGCAGCATTGCCGGATTCATGCTGCAGGACCCGAGCAGCGTGATGTCTTTGACGTGCTGGCGAACGATATCGTGGTCGATGAATGGGAGCATCTTGTCGTTTGAATCCATGCACATTGTAAAATCAGGTACGACGCCTGCTTCAAGACACCATTTAAGGGCGTGCAGGGTTGCGATCACATACCCCTCCTCTTGAAACTTTGATTGCTTGATCTGCGCCAACGAGTTGCGCAGCTGCAGGCTTGGACCGGCGCCGATCGCAATGCACGGGCTGTCCTTAATATCTGTGTCAAGGAGCTGGCGGATAGATCCGCGAGAGTGGATAACAGTCCAGTTTGCACGTGCAGCATCGATCCATTCAGTCGCCAGTGCCATCACGGTGTTCAGGTCGAGGCGCATGGCCTTCGTCAGATTCCGTGGCGCACTGAAGATGTAATCAAGGCCGTTCTGGTAAAGGTAAAATTGTTTACACGCCTCGTCCCATGTGAGGTTGTGTTTCCGCCGAAATTTCTGAAGGTTGTTCCAATAAAGATCAGACACGTCCGGGATGGAGCGGGGCCTTTTTTTCCCCTCCTCTTTAATTTCCTCAAGTTCTTCAGGATCCGGTGCAGGTTGTTTCTGGTGTTTTTTACCCATACCACTGCATAAGTATAATACCTTTATATACCTTTTGGAATTGGCGCTAAAACTTCATGTAAAACCGTCAGAGTTTGAATCGAAGCATTAATTAGGTGCTTTGACGATTTCTGTTTTGCGCTTTCTGAGGTGACCTGAATTGAACAGAAGAGAGTATCCTGCGCCCCGGTGGGATAAGTGCGGGGCGCAGACTGAATGGGGAATACAGGAGATTGGGGGGTGGGGCGTGATGGTCGCATGGTAAACCCGACCGTCGCCCAGATTGAGGAGGCGGTTGGGGCAGCTACCAACGGCATCCGCAGCGGCTCACCGATACCCAATATCCTTACCCGTATATTAGGGGTAGCCACTTATAATCATTGTGATATAACCCGTGATCAAGCTATAGAGATCCTTAGTATAGCTCAACAAGACTATTTTGAACAACTCGATGCGACAGGGGCCGGCGATGAGGCCGAACCGTGTGCTGTATCTGGTGCCGGAGCCCCCCCTCAACCACCACAAACCGTTCTCGGGCAGAGCTGGGATAATGAGGGCAGCGACTGGACCGACCTGAAGATCGCGCTGCGGATCGTCAACCGGTTTGGGGAGATTGTCAGGTATTGCCCGGGGTGGTCCCGTGAAACACCGTGGTTCTGGTACGACGGTGTGCGCTGGGTAGTGGACACCGCTGCTATGATCCACCGGTGTTATTATGACATCGCGCGGGACTGTATTATCGCCATAGAAGCGGGATTGCAGAGGGTGGACACGAGCACGTCTGAGGGCAAAAAAGCAAGTTCTGCGCTTGTCACGACGATAAATCGCATTGAGAGCACAGCAAAACACACACAGGTGCTCGGATCTCTGTCGAGGATCGATGCGATCGTGACCACACCTGAGGGGTTTGACACGGACCACTATTTGCTGAATGTTGAGAACTACACCTACAACCTCCACGACCACGTGCTCTCGCAGCACAACCCCGTGGATCGTATCACAAAACTCGCGCCTGTTGAGTACGACCCTGCCGCAGAGTGCCCGCAATTCATCACCTTCCTTGAGAGGATACAACCGGATCCAGAGGTGCGTGCGTTCCTACAGCGGTGGTTTGGGTATTGCCTGACCGGGAATACGACTGAGCAGTGCCTGTTGATATTCTATGGCACTGGCGGGAACGGGAAGGGGGTCTTGGTGAACACGATCGCAAAAATAATGGGAGACTACACCGTCTCGTTCGAGCTCGATGCCTTCACAGACCAGAACAACGAAAAAGCCGACCTGATCAAAGCGCAGATGAAGGGGGCGCGGCTCGTTTCTGCCGTAGAGATGCAGAAGCGATCTGTGGTACTGAACGAGGGACTGATGAAGCGGCTGACCGGCGGGGACGAGGTTACTGCGCGGGTACTCTACGGTATGCCTTTCAGGTACTGGCCGACGTATAAGGTTGTGCTTTCCCTGAACCACCCACCGATTATCAAGGACACCACGTACTCGATGGTCCGCAGGATATTCGAGGTGCCTTTTGAGGTGACAATCCCACCAGAAGAACGGGATAGGGGTCTGAGCGACCGCCTGCTGCAGGAGCGGCCCGGTATTCTGAAATGGATGCTTGAGGGACTGAGGCAGTATCAGATCGGGGGGCTGCAGCCGCCGCAGAAGATCCTTGAAGCGACACAAGAGTACTTCGATGCGATGAACGTCCATGCTGATTTTATCTCGACGTGTCTCATCCTTGATAGAGACAACCCTGATATAAAAATACCCCACGAGGAAAGGGCGAGTGAGGTCAGGAAAGCGTACCTGAAGTGGTGTAAGGAGATGGGGATGAGACCGATCCCGCCACAACAATTTCCCTACTGGTTGCGGGAAAATGGAATTAACCAGATCCGAACAAATGCTGCACGGGTGTACCGTGGGATACTGATCAAACCAGAGTGGATCACAATTGATGGATTTGATCAGAGCCGAACGTATAGTCAACGAACTTTCAGATGACATGGTTAATTTTAAATAGCTAATTTTATCTGATTTCCACCCACAACCCAAAATTTTTTTAGTGACGGGTGACGGATGATGACGCATGTATAACCTGCCCATACTTTTCGATCGGGTGTGTTTTGAAATTTCATACAGATCGGATCTTCTAAGGGATCGATCGATCGGCGAGCTTGCACTTACCTTTGTTTTATCTAAACAATATGAAAGTTTACTTTCATGTGTCACATCCGTCACTAAAATCATTTAATATCTATAGATTTTAAAAAAGACTTCAATTTTCTATCAGATTAACATTTTAAATCCGTCACGCATGTGTCACCCCTGTTTTTTGGAAATGTAGGTAAAAGTGTTAAAATCACAAAATCTCCATTTAAAATGATAATCTTTGTAAACACCATCCGGCATACACCCGTCACAATTTAAACTTAGTGTCATTGTTTTATAAACGGTGGAACAAAGAAAAAAAATATAATATTTAGAGTTTTTCGGATAGTGTTCGTATGCACTTGTTCGTCTCAGTCATTGTTGACCGGAGTTCCTTGATTTCATCAGGCATCCGTGCAAGTGTCTTTAGCGACGCACTAATATCCGATAAAGTTTGGGAGACCTGCAACGCCCCCCCGACGGGTAAGGAAAGTTGCTGCACGGTTCTGTTCAGATCGTGCTGCAGGGAGGTAAACCCCTCTGGACCAAATAGTTTCAGCAGCGCCGTATTCACCGGATCCAGTCCGGTTGTTGGTGTTATGCGGGCAGTTGAGGCGTCGATCTCTATGGTGTATCCACAGCCTCTGCATACGACCCTTCGTGGCGGTCCCCTCTCCACATCAAGGGGTTTGCCGCAATGAGGGCACCACACACCAATTTGGCCGCTCATTTGATTAACCCCGCTTTCACCAGCTGGTCACGCAGGCGATCAATGTTCTCGTTAGTCTTTTTATTCTCCGCCGATACCGCAGTGATCATTTTTTGTATCTTCTCATCGATAAAGGGGGTAAGTTTTGCTGCAACCTCGTCAAGCAATGGCACGCCACTCACCCCATCACAATCGATGAAATCTCAGAGAAAAATTTCATCAGGTTCTGCATGTGCAGCGCCCCCCCATGGGCACCCGGTGGCGGGTCCATCAGTATCCTTTCCTCGGTATACACACCTACCCACAGCTTTGTACGGGCAACGGCTGCGCTGGGGGCATTGATGATGTCCCAGTACAGGTTCTTGTCCATCGTTACAGTGACAGTCGGGTTATCAAGGCGGGAGAGCATGTTGAGCTTCCCGTTTTTTATGATAAGTCCCGTATTGATGCGGGTCCCCGTGATCTTGATAGCAAGGCTCTTCCCGGACTGATACTGCTTCAGGACGACATCAAGGGCACCCCCCTCGTTGGCGATGCTGATAAATGCCTCAGTGACCTCGATGATGTCTTCATCTTTAATCATGTGATCCACCCCCCTCTCCGTTGGGCGCACACGTAACCGGATCAGCGGGCGGGATCTCTTGTGGGGGTCTCAGTCCAAGCGACCGGATCACAGCTTCAGCAAGCCCACGGTACTGTTCCACATCAATGTGGTTGGAGAACGGTATAACAGCGAGGACGGGCGTATCAAGCTCTGCAGCGTAATCTATCTCGTCGCTGAACATCCTGAACCGCACTCCGCCCCCCTCGCCCCCGTATAAGTAACCCATGTTCTCGACCACACCAAGCACGGGGGCGTTAAAGCGCTCGGAGCGCATCATAGCAATCAGGCGTTTCGCATCATCCACACTTGCACGTGCACCCGTGGTGACCGCGATCACCCCGTCTATGTGGTCTGCATAGGTCATCACCGCGATGATCTCATCTCCCGTTCCGGGCGGGCAGTCACAGAGCAGGATATCGGGTTTGTTCCACCGCACCTCAAGCAGGAGCTCCCGTATCAGGTCCTGCCGCTTACGCCCATCCCACGCGACCCCTACCCCCTCAGGCATTAAAAATGCCGGGCTGAACACCTCAAACATGCCGTCAGTCATAGGGTAAAACCCCACCTCATCGAAAACCTGCCCCCACAGCGTCCTCCCCGTCAGCGTCTCCAACACTTTTGGCAGGTTCGGTCCGCACGTGTCAAGGTCGAGCAATGCAACTTTGAACTCGTAATATTTGCTCAATGCGGCAGCGAGCATCGCGGTAATTGTGGTTTTACCGGTTCCACCCTTACCGCTTGCGAGCAGCAGGGTAATCACTTCTTCTCCCCCCCGTGCCGTGTTGCAGCACCTTGGCGTTCCTTCCACTTTCTTTTCCTCTCCTCCACCTCATCGTCCGTGGGCGGGGCGATCGTCCCCATCGCAGCCATGTAGGTGCCCGGTGCCACCGCATCCTGCAGCTCCATCTGGCGCACCAGCATCATCGTGTTGAGCCGCATCTGCGCTTTATTCATATCAACCAGCGGCTCAATGAGGCGCGAACCCATATTCTCTACGGATACGGTGAGCGTCTCAAAATTCCTTCGTTTCGTATCCAGCTCAAACTGCGGGTCACTGAGTCCGGGCTCTGGTGCACCTCGCCCGCCTCTGCGCTCCGCCGCCACGTTCTCAATTGCGTTATGCAGGCGGGCAATCTCATCAATTATCTTCTGATCGTGATCCTTTTGGCGGGACTCTCTCTCATCCTCAAGTTTCTGACGTAAGGCCACAACCTCTTCATTCGCTCCCTGTGGTTTTTGCATCTGGGCAAGGGCAGCTATCTCCTGCTGTATGGCAAGAGTTAGTGTGGCAAACTTATCGTCTGTACCTGCGCCCTCTCTATCTTTGGCACCAAAAAGGCCGAGCTCTTTCAATGTGATCAGCGTCTTCACGATCTGGTCAGCACCGGACTCTACGGGGGGGCGGGCGTGCGCGCCGTGCAAAATACGGCGTGTAACGCGCCCCTCTTTATCAAGGATCTCCTCAACCATCTCTCGGTCAGGGGCAGTCTCGAAGATCCTTTGACCCCCCTCGTGTTGGGTGATGGCCGGGGGCTGGAGAATGATTAGTTGCCCGTTTGGGAGCTGCTGGACCATGGGCATACCGCCAGAAATCCCCGGAGGCATCATCTGGGGGAACGGGAAAGGTGTGCCCTGCCCTGCATACTGAGGCATCATAGAATACATCCCCGGTTGCATGGCCTGAGCGCTGTCCGTACCACCAAAGGCACGGGTCACTATTAGTGGGATATGTGCCGTTGGGATACCGGTAGTCATTAGGAGGTTGTGCAGTCCCTGCGGGGTCTGGTACGTTGATACCTGTGCTATCATCTCTGAAATGAGGTCTCGCCGGTCTTTCCATTTGGGACCTTTATACCCAAACACATCAAGCGTCCTCATCACAATATCAACGAGGCTGTTTCCGGGGAGCACCGGACTACCCTCGGGTTGTTTGCCCGCTCGCTTGCCTGTTGGTGGTTCAGTACCATCCGGGGTGCCCCCATCCTTACCGCCCGCGCCCTCTGGGTCTTCAGGTGTAGTCCCATCCTCCCCACCGGTGAGATCATCATCACCCATGTGTGCACCGGCCCCTTTCGCAAGGTCTTCACGTGAAGGCGTCACACCGCCAAAGTGTTTTTCGATCAATGCTTTACTGAGCTGTTTGCCTAAGAGTCTGCTCTTCGAGCACTGCGGGCATACAGCTGAAAGAACCGGCCCGTTCTCATTGAAAACGCGCAGGTTCTCCGGGATGAGCGGGATATCTGCACCGCACACCTCGTCACCTTTCTTGCGATCGCAAGAGATTTTGTCAATCTCCGGCATACAAACTCTACATGAGTCTATTTGAGCATTTATTGGTTTCTATATGGACTACGTAGATTTGCCTGCAGATTTCTATGTGGGCGAGCTATTCCACACAGTAAAAACCACGTAGATTAAACGTAGATCCAGATAACGACGCTGAAATAGGGGTTTTGGTGCAGAACCTATTTATAATAGGTATGCACTAATTCCGTTTAACAGAACAGACTCAACTATTCAGGTGAAGGTGTATACTATGAGAGATCACCCAGAACGAAATACGATGAACCCCATCGCAGTCGCCTGTGACGTAATCGGGCTTCCTCAAGTTCTTGAGAAGATCCCGGCGCCAGCAGATATTGCGAAAGATGTGGGGCTCCCGACACCTGCCGACTTGATCAATCCAATTCTGGACAATCTAAAGGCCAAGGTCCAGAGTATTCGGAGGCCGTGATCATGGCAAATGGAGCACCACCGGGGACAGAGATTCTTCAGGCACTGGCGCAGGCACCCATTGACCTGATGAATCTCGGCATTCGCCACGTCGGCGAGCTGAACGCAACGTTTGGCCTCGGTATGCAGCGTCTCGCTGCCGGGCTTGCAGTACCTCCTCTGCCACCTATGACACAGGGGTTTCCGCAGCTCCCATCGTTACCGCAGGGGCTGCCAAGCCTGCCGGCACCACCCGTGCCCACAGGACAGGTAGCAGCTTCTGCAGCTGGCATGGGCTTCGGCTCCGAATTTGCAGAGGCGCCACGCATACTTATTTGAGGTGAAAGAAGATGGCAGAATACCAAAAAATTGCCCTCACGGAGAACGAAAAGGCGATCTTCGAGAAGGAATGGGACCCGATGTGGACCCGGCACTTCAGGTTCCGTGAAGTGAACGACGTTTATCAGGATTTCAAGACCGAGATCCTTGAGGCGTGCGAGATCGCAAAGTACCAGCTCGAAGGCACGTTCGGCGGTGCAAACTGCCGGACGAACGAGTTCGGGTGGACATCAATCCAGCCAAACTTCCTGCTGGCTACCAGTGCGGCCACGTACGCCACGGCAACGTGGAACAGGTATCTCACCACGGCAAACGTCTCAAGCCGCTGGATCGACTGGCTCGGGTCTTCGACGACCTCACTGAAACTGTCGAAGTACGCAACAATGATCATTATCGGGTTCATGGATCCGGTCGATGTACCCAAGGTTGATGCGATCCTCGCAAAAGCCAAGGGTGTTGACTACCCGATCTGGTGGCTTGCGGACCAGCTGGAAGAGACCGACTACCACGTGGCGGAGCTTCCGACACCGATCGTCATCGAGCGCGAACAGGAGATATACCTGCAGACGCTTGTCGGACGTGCCGGTCTCGACAAACTGCGCCCGATCGGCGTGTACTTCGGCAAGGGGGACCACCTGAGGGGCAAGACCGCGTACGCCCAGACGTAGGCGTGAGCGCGTCATGATCTCCTTAAAACACAACAGGACAGGGAGACTATGGACATAAGCAGAATCAGCGACAGGTTCATCAAGGAGAATCACCTCGTTGGGCTGGGTTTCCCGGCCCAAGGGTACATCTTTTACCGCGTGAACGGTGTCGAAACGATCTACTACAACTACGATGAGGTCGGTTCAATCGCCGCTGATACGCAGGAAGACGTAGCCCGTCTGGGGATCTCCGCCGACAATATCGATAACCTCTTGAGGGTCGATCAGTGTAACCACATATATCAGGTTTTTATGGGGTGGCAGCCCGGAGCAATCCGCCAGTACCTATCATTCCCGTATGAGACCGTCCGGCGCAACATCGACGTTCGCCGGGTCAAGAACAAGGGCGATTTCGGGTACATTGACGGGTTTGATAGCCCGTGGGACTGTCCCTCGCCGGATACCGAACTACTCATCCCCTACAAAGTGGATGTGGGGTTCGCGTGGTACAACCCGCTTCAACAGGCAGAATCGCTTGAGATCAATCTGGTAATCCGCAGATTGAGTGCGGATGTCCTGAGGGACGTGGACCTGATCGATCGCATCCTGAAAGGCTCACAGCCCTGCCGTCTGGCAACTCTTGGAGGGGTGTCAGACTCATTCGGTTATCAGTCAGTAGAGCATCTGAAGGTTGACTTTGTGGGTTTCAACTTCACAAAGGACCAGATCCAGAAAGCTGTCGGATGAGGTGAAACACAACTATGAATGGATTAAGAAACATGGACCTGAAAACGGTCACAAAAGTGGTCACGGTTGCCACCGCGGTACAGATCGGAAGCGGAGTACCCGCCGGCCAGAAGCGCTGGGTGACGTTTATCTCAGTTGCTTCCGGTAAGACCGGCAATTTCTCGGCACTCCTGTCCAAGACGGGCGTCTATATCGCAAGTCTTACCACCGGGGCAAAAGCGAGCTGTATCCTTTCAGCGAACCGCAAGATCGTCGTGTTCCTTCGCTCGTCCAAGATGTCCGGGCGGTCGGGGCCGGTGGTACTTGAGGGCTCACTTGAGACGCCACTTTTCTGTATCGCAGGCGGCAACAACATGTTTGTCGCTGCCACGAACACCACGGCATACGTGACGATCAATTATTTCGAGGAGTGACGACGATGAACTTCAGAAACACGGACTTGAAAACCAAGCACCGGATCATCAGCTCGAAACTGACTGCGGTTTCAGGATGTTCCCTGAACATTGGACAGGTGCCTGCAGGAATGACCCGGTGGTTCACGTTCCTCATGCTGGACACAATGAACGTTGCGGGAGCATCAGTAACCCTCCTGTACATTGCCAGTGTATCAACCAAAATACCCACCCGGGTTTCGATGGTTCTGGCAACGCACCGGAAGATGACGCTGAACCTGCGTGCAACGGGTTGCTCTACAAAATCGGGTCACTGCCCACAGGTGCAGCCCCCAATCCTGATCCCGCAGCGCGGTCCGAGCATCAACAAGCCGCTCTTCAGTATCGCAGGTGGGAAATTCATCGGGTGCTACTGCTCAGGGGCATCGGCGTTCGTCTATGTGCAGTATTTCGATGAGGAGGCGTGAACCATGCCACTTCGTAACAGGAACATAAAGACGTACTCCAAATGGATCAAGAAAGGCATCACCACGGCAGCCGTGGGTGGCAATGTGGTCCCGCTCGGCATGAAGCGCTGGGTGACGTTTGTCATGGTTGATGCCCACTCGGCACTGGCACAGATGACCTCGTTCGGTCTCCGCCTCGCCTCGGCTGGCTCTGCAGCCGTGGCAGGTGTGACAGCAGCCTCTGCGTTTGCCACCGCAAACGTGAAGCTGGCCATCGACGTATACGGTTCAGATATCACCCGCAGCAGCAAGCGCCGCCCGATCATGATCCCGCCACTCGGGCCGGATCCGGAGAACCCGCTCTTCTGTATCGCAGGCGGGAAATGTCTCGGCGTGGCTGCGAGCAACGCAACTGCGAATGTATTCATCCAGTACTTCGATGAGTGATGGTGGTGGCAATGGGTAAAACCGGGGTCAAAAAAGCAGACCTCAAAACGGTCAGAAAACTCATCACTACCGCAGGCACTTCGCTTGCCGGCCCCGTGCCGGCAGGCATGAAGCGCTGGGTGACGTTCATCCGGATCGTGAACCAGCACACCGGGATTCAGAAGATCTGGATTTGCAGTACACCTGCAGCGATGACTGCAACCACCCCGGCGGCTGCAAGTGCAGCTGCCAAGGTGTCCTTTTACCTGCAGGCGCTTGAGCGCGAGAATCTCCCGGAACGCGGTCCTACAGAGCTGGAGAACCCGCTCTTCTGTATCGCAGCGGACAAGTATTTCACTGCACAGCCGGCGCTGGGCAATGCCAGCGTGTTCGCACAGTACTACGACGAGTGATGGGAATCCCCCACCATTCGTTTGTACCGGCGACCGCGGAAGATAAACTATTTTAAGTAACCATATCTCAAGATTTAAAAGGTAGGTAAATCATCTCTTATCGTGGGTACAGGTACATATTAACCAGTCCCACATAGAGCTCTATGGAAGTGGAAAAATGGGTCTGACGACAGATCAGATTAACGCCATTGCTGCCGTGATTATCATTCTCGTTGCAGCAATTACAGGCGGAACGGTGAAACTGACACCGGAACAGGTGAACACGGTCATTGTAACCGTCATCGCACTCATCGGTATCATCACCGCGGTACTGCAGAACAAACAGAAGAAAGACGTGGTTGCCGCGATGGATCCGGTGACACCACAGGCCAGCAATCCGGTTATTATTGCATCCCTCCCCGAAAGCACGTGGAAGATGACCGACACAACGCGGCGCTGGTTAATCATCGATGCAACCCCTGAAAACAGGGCCACGATCGAACAACAGATTGCCGAAGCCGAGGCAAAGAAACTGGTGAAATACCGTATTCGGTATTCCGGCGATGGCTGGTACGATATCGAGTACGGTGCACTCGTGGGGTCCAAGGGAAATCCATCTGGTAAATAACAAATCCACCCTCTTTTTTGTATAGCATTATATGGTTTATCCCCGACGATAGCGCCGCTGAATTGGGCGTAAAATAGGTATATTGCGGTATAGTGCACGATATACTTCTGCACCTGCAGGTATAGCCCAAAAACGGGCCTTAGTTAATCCTACAACCAAAATTATTTATAACATCACAGGCAATACCAAAAAGGGTAACTTATGGTAACAATCGGATATGCACGGGCTTCAACTGATGATCAGGAACTCGATCGGCAACTCAAACAGCTCATCGATGCGGGCGTTCCCGAACACCTGATTTACCGTGATGCTGCTACGAGCGGGAAAAAACCGGTCGAGAACCGGGCAGGTTATCGCCAACTTTCAAAGATGGTTGAAACCGGTACTGTTGAGGCAATCTATGTGACGGACCTATCAAGGCTTGGACGAGATGCAAAAGCAACACTGAAAGAAGTTTGGGCATTACAGGATAAGGGGATAAAAGTGATATCCCTCAATTCAAATGATCAAAGCATCACTACTGCAGACCCGGTGCTGCAACCACTTCTGTATTCTGCATTTTCATTGGGGGCAGACTTACAAAGACAACGGATCAGTGAAGATACAAGAGCAGGGCTTGCGAGGGCTCGTACAGAGGGCAAACATCTAGGGAGGCCTGAAATAAAAATCGATTACAACAAGGTCAAATTTTTTATGGATAGAGGGTTGTCAGAGCACGCGGCATTTCGGGCTTGTGGTTACAAGCGTACAACATTCTACCGCTGGAAACGCACTAACAAGGACAAACTTGCCGTTGATCAGGTCAACGTTATAAGAAAACGAGAGGCGATCAAAAAAGTGGTTGATGCGGTGTCACCTGTTATATCCGAGGCGATCGATAACGCTACACTTGAGAATATCATCGGAACTCCGGCAGCAGATCCAAAGGAGTGAAAAAGGATGGTCAGGATCAACATAAATGAAATAGTACTGGTACAACTCACCCCTCATGGGACACAAATACTAGAAGGAGCTGGTCGAACGGTTTTCTTCCAGCCGAATCGTTTTGGTGAGCGCAGGTTCCAGCTCTGGGAACTCATGGAGATTTTCGGTCCGCACATGCACAACGGTATGAATCAAATCTTTGTCGAAAACACGATAGTTATTGGGGATTCAAACGAGCACGTGTGAGGCCGTTGAGAAGTTGACCGAGGAGGTGAAAAAACGTGAAAATCTCTAAAGAAACCGCACTGAAAACAATCAGGGATGCGGAACTTACCGAGTTCCTGATGTATTCGTCAGATGTGGTCGATATACCTACACACGTACAACTGTGCGCAGCTTTCCAGCACCTCATAAATCTCGCAGAGAAAAGCACACTATCAGAGTTTGAAGGTGAAGTATGACCAATAATGAACAGTGGGGGCTCGTCTGCTACACGACCGATCCGAGCGCAGTGAGGGACGCTGCACGGGTGCTGGGGATTAAGGTCACCATCACCAGCGTCTTCCATGTGCACGGGGACCGCGACATCTACTCAGTCAGTGCACCGAAACGATCTATGGGGTACCTGCGTGAGCAGCTGCTTGTGAGGCATGTTGACACCCCAAATGAGTACCTGCGCCTATGGTGGATGAAGACCTGAAAACCGTACAGGAAAACATCGAGGGGTATGAGAGGTTAATAAGACACCATCAGGGGTATAATCAATGAGTTCCGAAGGCACATCAAAAAACTCAGGAGAAAACTGCGCAGGAGGGGCTGAACATGGTACGCTGGGCACGCTGTATGCTTTGTGAGAGGAAATATGATTTCCCGCAGGTGACCGGGAGGAGATGGGCTTATCTGATCGAGCTCACCGGTGGGACATACCCGGTGTGCGGGTACGACGGGCGCCTTACACTTAGAAAACGCCTTTCCCGATTCCTGTTCGGCTGCAGCAAGTTCCGTTTGAAGGGGGCAAAGCCGAGATGATCATTACACCTGAAAACTTCAAAAACGGCGGCGTCGTGGACTTCTCAGCATCCTTCCACCACCGGGGCCGGTATGGGCGGGTGACCGTCAGAGAATCATTTCCTCCCTCGCCCCATTTGCCATCTAGGGTTTATGAGGTTTTAATCGGCTGGCACAGGGATCACAGTGAAGAGGTAGTACACGCCGGGTCACTGAAAAGATGTGTCAGGATCGCCAACCTGCTGACCGATACGGATGACGAGGTGCAGGATGGAACCTGACGGTAAACCGACTCGAAAACAGATTGAGAGCATCATCGAGCGGATCGGCGCAGAACAGGACCACCTTTATGAGAATCGCAGACTTGGCCTACTAACTGAAAATGAGCACACCATCCGCACCTACGTTCTTGCCTGTACATTGGATACGCTCAGGTACTGTCATGGGGAAGAGAGCGAAGACTGCCTCGGTATCAAATCGTGGCCGGAGCTGACGCGAGAGGCCATCGAACGAGCCGAGATCGAGAGATCACAGAGCACCGATCTTGAGCAGTGGTTGTGGAGGTCTCGAATGTGATATCACACGAAATGCTTGTCGGGGGGATCAGCGGCTGCCTGTGTTTTTACGGGGCATACTGTCTGGCGCAGGTCGTCTGGCTCAAGGATCGACTCGATGACCCAAGGATCAATTTCAAGGTGACATTATACGGTATCGCCGGAATTGCGGCAATCGCGGCTGCCGTAATATTGTTGGATTGGTGAACTATGTGCCAATTTATGAGAAGGGTTGTAAACGGTGCGATCAACGAGAAATCACCTACGTCCCTTACCACCAGTCCCGGTGTAAGCTGGTCAAAGACGACGACGGCAACAACCGGCAGATCATGCGCCCAAGCAGGAGGCCGTTGTGGTGCACAAAACCCCCTTAATCTGGTGATAAACGGTGGCAGCTGTTGATCAACCCTTTCCTTGTGACACCTGCGGCACGCTCATCGAATGTGGTGTCGAGGGCGGTCACGCGAAGTTCTGCTACGGCCACGGTCTCGTTCTCAACAAAGCGAAATGTCTTGTGCGATGTATGAAATGCGTGAAAAAGCTGGGAGAGCCCACGATAGAACAAATAATGGCGGGGTGGCAAAAGGAATGATAAAGGTCGGCGTAATCTACGATCATATTGAAAGGGAACGTGCTGTAGCTCTGGCACAGGAGATCCGTGAATTTCTGGATGAAAAGGGTCTCCACAATGGGATAATGGATTACACCAATATGAGCACGGCACCGGAGATAATCTTCATCGGGGTGACAAAAGTGTGTATTCCTTCCGCTTGATAATACCTGATACCTTCGTTGATTCCGTACGGGACCCGTCCCGTGAAGGAAAAGCCTGTCCTGAGTGTGGGAAGACAGGGCCGGCGGTTGCTATGAAACGTATTGGATATATCGACAATTCAACTTTGGCGCCGGTCGGCTGGTATTGTCCAAATTGTTGCTCACTCATAAAGTGGTGAAATATGGGGTAAAAAAGATGACAAAAAGGGTATTCGGTTTCAATAAATACGGTAAATTTTACCGGTTATGTGTCGAAGATGAACATGCAACGCGGCTGATCCTATATCTGACACCGGAAGAAGCTGCGGATCTAACTTCAGAGGTGCTGAAAACGATGGGTATAGTACCCGCAGAGGGACTCCCAGCACACACGTAAAGCACAATCTTTATCCATCAAAGAAGCCAAAATGGTAGTGCCAAAAAGGATACGGGATAAGTATGGCAGGGAAAAAACAGGAAAAACCAAGAATGGAGTGGTGCACTGACAAGAAATGCGAGGGATACGGAAAAAGGCTTGTTGACAGGGGCTACGGTATCCCGGTATGCCCGACGGTGCCATGGAGCGTCAATATACGGACCATCGGCAGGTGCACGCTGGATGTAATCCCAAGAAAAGGCGGGGGTCACATCCATTTGATAGAGGGCTGCACCATCGGGTGCATAACGACCGTTTGCGCTCTGCACCCCAACTGCGGGAAACTGGCGACGTGGCATTACATAGGTGAGGAACATGGCTGAAAATATCGTATTGCCAACCGGACAGGGCGAGGCCCGCCTTGAGCAGCTTCAGGAGTTCGCAAACCAGATCACCCTTATCAGCGATCAGATCGGCTTTAAAATCTCATCGAGAGGCTGGTGCTACCAGCTTGAGGGCTTCGGCCTGATCAACAAGTCGCAGTTCGACCGGATCGAGACCCTGATCAACGAGTGCCGTCAGATTGGGCTTGTCCCAATTGACTTCACTGCTGAAGAAGAGGGACGGAAGTTCTCGGGTGTTGAGGAGCCGGATCCTGAAACCCCACAGGAATGGATCGCAAAGTATGTACGTGCAGTCGGGAACTGTGAACAGTATTTTACCCCGGACTGGTGGGATGGCGAGGAGTATTATATTCAGATGTTAGTCGAGAAGATTGACCTGAAGACTCTTTTCAGACCCGTCTGCAATACATTCCATATCCCGATCGCCACGTCAAAGGGCTGGAGCTCGATGCTGCAGCGTGCCGAGTATGCCCGAAGGTTTAAAGAGGCCGAGGAACACGGCCTCAAGTGCGTCTTGTTATATTGCGGAGACCATGATCCCGATGGATTGCGGATCTCGCAGTTCATCCTCCTAAACCTTGTTGATCTTGCGAGGATTGTATGGAGCGACGGCACTGAAGGATATACCCCCGATAAACTTGTGATCGATCGCTTCGGTCTCAATCACGATTTCATCATCGAGAACAACCTCACGTGGATCGATAACCTCATTACCGGCAGTGGCAGAAACCTTGCCTCTCCCTCTCATAAATTCTACAAGATGCCTTACGTCCAGAACTACCTGCGGGACTACGGGGCACGCAAATGCGAGGCAAACGCACTGGTCGTGAGACCGGAGCAGGCCCGGGCACTCTGCACGCGGGCTATAGAGCGGTATTTAGGTGCACGTGCGGAAGGCAGGTTCATCAACAAAGAGGTGGACCGGCTGAGGTCGTTCAACGAGGCGAGGGAAGACATCACTGTTGAGCAGGGCAGCCTCGCGGAGGCCATCACCGAGATCCTCCAGCAGCTGGGCGAGGAGTAAGACGATGCCACGGAAATGTGAATCTTTCGACAACGATGACGGATGGGAAAAATGCACGAATCCCGCCAATCCCTTCCACGGAGACACCTTCTCTTGCCCCTATGAGGGGGTTAGAGCCAACTCGGACGTACCGTATTGTCAAAAGAAGAACACAGGAAAGAGATAACATGGTCGAATATTGCGAGAAGGAAAAAAGACCCTGTGGGTATATGGTCGATGGCATTTGTCGTTGGGACGATGTAAAAAAGACGATTGATGAACAACAGGAGAAAGGGATAACAATGAGTGCCATTAACGATATCCGCAAGGAACGAGACCGTCTCACCAAGAGAATTTCCCGGCTCAACATCAAGGCTAACAACGATGAGGTCAATGAGTGCGATGCCCTTGAGGATTTGTCAAACTGGAGGGGGTGGCGAGATGCTCTGACGTGGGCGTTGAGCAAGATACACGGAAGGTGTGAGATGACCCCGCCATTTAGAAACGTATCATCATGGGCGAAAGAAATACAGGATAACAAACTTCATCATATCGGAGAATTTTACAGTGCCCAGTACAAAAAACCATTCCAAAAGAAGTCTGGTGAGCTTACAAAAGGATTCTTGGATTGGTTGCTTCGTCAGAATAGTAACGCTCTGTGCGAATCTCTCTCTCATAATTTTGAAATGATGAGAGATACAGTGCCAATGGCATTTTTTATACGGAGAAAAAGCGTGACCACGGCACCGCAGCCACTCCCCTACCCTCATTGTAAACCCGGTTGCCACTTTGTCAAGGATGGGAAATGTAAATACCGGGAGATGCACACCCCAACCATCGCCGTTGACTTCGATAAGGTACTTTTCACCCACGAGTCATGGCAAGGTCACCAGCAGGTTGGAGATCCTATTCCGGGAGCACGCGAGGCTTTGGCCGAACTGCAACAGATGGGATTCAAAATTATGATCTGGACAACACGCAACCAGAGAGACATTATCGCTGCCGCATGTGAACTCCACAAAATCCCGTTTGACTATATAAACCATAATCCCAATCAGCCATCGGAAATCAACCCCAGCAAACCGGTCGCTGATTATTACATTGATGATCGTGCCGTACGTTTCACCTATTGGAAGGACACCCTATCTGAGATAAAATCAAGAGAAATAACAGATCCATTTTATCGTAGGGGGGAGTGACATGAAACTACACCTTAAAATATGGATTATTTATTGGGTGGTGGTCATCCTGTTGGCATTTATAATCATATCCGGGCATCGAGGCTGTGCATGATGGTCTTCAGGGAATACCACATCTACCCGATGTATCTGGGGGTTAAAACCCGCACGCGGAGGTTCTGGAATACCCGCCGCCACGCCAAGGTCGGCTCAACGCACATCGTCAAGCGGTGGCGGTATGAAAAAGCCGAGCTCAGCCCCGGGACTATATATATCAAAAGCATAACCAGCCAACCGCTCGGTATGATGACAGAAGATGATGCACATGACGAAGGGGGCTACAACCTGCAGATGTTTAAACTCGTTATGGAAGAGATCATGCAGCGACCGTGGGATGACCTTTTCGTGCCGTTCGTGGTGGAGTTCGAGTTCACCCCCTCACCGGATTTCTTCAGATTTGAAGACCGCTACCTCAAAGCATATCAGGACCACGCTGAAGAACTTGTCATCAGAATAGGGCAAAAATGGAATTAGCAGAACGATTGAGAAACATCATTTATTATATCCTCATATTCGTCCTGCTTTTCGCTCTGCTTAAATTCGTCGCGCTCAAAATTGAGGGGATAATATAAAAATGACTGTTGAAGGTGAGAAAATCCGGCACTCCACTGTGTTTCAGTGCCTTCCCAACTGCGGATTATGCTGCGAGGACTATGTAGCCTTCATGCCCGATCTTCTCAAGACGCATAAAAAAGACATGCAGCGGGCGGTCCTGCGTGAAGAAGTGGTAGGTAACTATGTTTTGGCTCGGACCGAAGATGCAATGTGCGTCTTTCTAAAATCAGATAAAACGTGTGCAATCTATAATCTGAGACCTTTGATGTGCCGGGCGTATGGGAGATCCTGTTGTAAAGCCAAAAGCAAAGAGAGGGGAAAGCGTGTGACTTGCACGTGAATGTTCCAACTCTTTATAAACAGACCGTTATCTATTTATCCCGCCAGCGCAATTTCCAATTTGTGCACACGTGCATCGAACAATATACAGGGGTTGTGTGCACTGGTGAACTGGACGCACCATATTTCAAACCTCTGTAATTGGGAAATCTCTGGCTTGGCCGGCGCCGTTTCATGGTCAACGGTTATCCGAAACACGCAACAGCGTTTGCCGGCGGGCCGGCGACCATGGTTATATCCTCTTCGGCGGGACTCCATACGATCTCTGCGTGTGGGGTTCCGCTGCTGTCTCTGCCGGAGAAGCACACGTCGGACGTGCATTCAGTCTGTACCTGAAAGGTCGGGGGTTCAATTCCCTCCTCCGGCTCCTCTGACCAAAATCTTTAAAAGGTATGCGATGAACTATTCTCATAACCATTATGCCACCAGTGGATTCAGAGGAGGCTGCATGTCACAGATCCACCCCTCAGAGCTCCGGTGCCCGTGCATTGGATGCTAAACCCTACACCTACATTTTTGAGAGGACAAATTACACTCCAATATCCGGGGGAATCAAGCTGCTCGAAGTTGAGGGCAAAAGTGGTGAAATACAGGAACTTGTGATCAAATCCATATCAAAAAACTTCTCTATTGAATTGAATATAGATGGACAGAAGACTCGTTTTTACAAATCATGGACCGAGCTTTCAGCCATGTCGGAAGATATAAATGGCCTCGTTGCCGTGCACCGCAATGGCGAATACCTTATTAACATAGGAGGAATGTTTTTTTCCCAGAGCGTCTATCTCGCCGTCATCGCCGCCGGGCTGGCATTTACAATGGTTTACTTAAGGGTGAAATACAATGGGTAACGGTAAGGATCTCTTCTATGCCCTCACAACGAAATATACAACAGCGATCGCGTACGACATCTCGGATAATCCCGAATATGCAGGTGAAGCAGCGACCGGTTCAGTTCAGTCGGAGCGGGCATGGCGGATAATAAAAATCATATACGATGTCAGTAGCAACCCCGTAAGTGTGTTATGGGCAGAAGGAAACCAGAAATTCGATAAAATCTGGGATGACCGCAGGAGCTACACGTATTCGTAAGGTGGGACATGGGCAAATGGACCTTAGTATGGAACCCGATAACCAATGAATTTAATTTTAGTCTGGCGCACCCCGTACCTGCAGCTCACCACCTCACTCACGAATTTGGTGCTGCAGATGCACTCACCAGTTACGTCCAAAAATCTCTCTATGATGCTCATTCCATACTGGCAGCCACTGTCGATAATACACCTGCAGCCCTCATTGTAGCAGAGCAGACCCTCGTTGGCAGGATCGCCTTCGGGAATATTGCAGCCCTCACAGCAGCGCAGGTCAAAACACTTCTTGCGATAGCGGAAGGGGATGTATCCGGGCTCGTCGCAGATCTTGCAGCAAAAGCACCAATAAACTCGCCAGCACTAACCGGGATACCCACCACTCCTACGGCAGCAACAGGCACAAACACAGCACAGATCGCAACGACTGCGTTTGTGCAGGCAGAAATTGAATCAAGTGTGATGTTACCAGTCGGAGTGGAGTGGTCAACCAGTAGCAGCAGCCCCACTCTTATATTAGTGGATATATTCGGTACTGCGATCACGATGTCTGCCGGAGATTGGGCGCGGCACCCAATCTTTAAGAATATTCGTCGGTGTAATCTTGCAGATAATGGAACGGTGAATGCTTACTACGGGGATGCCGCATTTTCATATACCGGTTCCAACGGGCAAGTTATGGTACAAATCCCGAAATTCTACTATCGTGTTGACGCTCTTGCCGGCAAATACCGATATCTGATATCGGAAAATCATATATCAGGATTTAAAGTCCATCCGGCATTCGTCGTCGACTCGGTGGAAAAGGATTACATCTACGTTTCTGCGTTTGAGGGGTCGGCATACGACGTCACTGCAACAGCAACAGAAGTCAATACGATCACGGTAACGGCAGAACCAACATCGTCTGGGAATCTGACAATTACCCTCGGGGGGAATTATATATTCACGGTTGCTATTCTGGATGCAGATACCATCGAAGGTGTTGTTGACAAAATCGTGGCAGCAGGTGCGAAAACCGATTATCAGGGAACGGTATGGACACCGGCAAAAACAGCAGCAAATAAACTCACCTACACCTCCAGCGTTACCGGGCTGAAAACCACCGTCATTATGCCGACCGCATGTGGGGTGACATCCACCATTGCCAAGACCACGCCGGGAACCGGGGGATACGTTCTGAACGATGCGGGTGGCTTGGATTTCACCGCAACGACAGGAGATCTTCTTTGCTCAATTGCTGGTGTAAAGCCATTAAGCGGGTGGAACAATGCAACGGCAACATTGCCAAACATAAGACAGCTCGCAAAGAATAGGGGAACCGGCTGGAACCTGATGGGTTTCAATTCGGTCTGCGCGGTCCAGTTACTTTTCATTATCCGCAACTGCACACTCAATTCCCAGTCGGTTTATAACGGAGTGACTGCTGTGACCGATGCGACAGCAGGGGCCTCGTTCAACAATGCCATTAACACAGGATTCACGGCCGGGATTGGGACCAACGGAATCGATCTCGGGAATACCTCTGGAGAATGCCCTTCTGTTACTCATTATAAAACCGGAGAAGCTGCAAAAGCATTCAGCATCTTCGGTATCGAAAACTTCTGGGGGAATATCTGGAAATGGGTTGCTGGCATCAACATCAAAGCCAATAGAAACCCTTGGATCGCAGACCACGATTTTGTCGAAGATACATTTGTTCATCCCTACGTGGACACCGGATTCACGTTATCATCTATCAACGGATATGGAGCGTCCGTGGCATTTTCATCGACATACGACTATATGTTCTTACCGTTGACTGTCGGAGGTTCGAGCAGTACATATTTGTGTGATTATTACTACCAGGGAGTAGGCAACAGATCTGCGTTGTTCGGTGGCAGTTGGAGTAATGGCGCGATTGCCGGTGCCTTCGGTTGGGTTTTGGATTATGCTGCGTCCGATGTTTATCGGTATATTGGCGCGCGGCTGGCCTTCTTTGCCTAAAATTTGTGGGGGTGGGATGGTGAGGAGATAAACTATTTGGGTATACCGGGACTGACCACAGTACCAAGTGGTACCACATTGAGTGATACTACATTAT
>Ga0315274_10000511_pt1 | contig 60674 bp, 55 predicted proteins | sample YL17G02_20_MG_FD_203700 | JGI IMG/M metagenome (GOLD analysis project Ga0315274, IMG submission 203700) | Sediment microbial communities from Yellowstone Lake, YNP, Wyoming, USA - YL17G02_20 | ecosystem: Environmental > Aquatic > Freshwater > Lake > Sediment | place: USA: Wyoming | collected...
GAGCCCCGTTTAACGGGACTCCGCTCGGGAACCTTTTTTCTCCCCTCCTAAATTTTCTGGAGAAAATTTAGGAGGGTCGAAATCATACAGATCAAGAAGCTAAAAAAGAAAATTAATCAGACACCAGACAAATTAAAAAGATCGATTCAAATCGATCTTTTTAATTTTAAATCTTTTTGCTTTTATCTTACAGCTTCTTTCAAGCCCTTTCCAGCTTTAAACTTAGCAACAGTCATTGCCGGAATGCTAATTTTTTCTCCAGTCTTAGGATTTACTCCTTGACGAGCAGCTCTCTTTCTAGCAGAAAAAGTACCAAAACCAGTAATAGTAACATCTTCTCCTTTAGTTAAAGACTTAGTAATAGCATCAGTAAGTGCCTCCAAAGCCTCACCAGCATCTTTTTTGGAGCAATTAATGCGGCTAACAATAACATCAGTTAATCCTTCTTTAGTCATGATTATTTTATCATTAAAATTAATTTTATAAGGCTTCGACCTTTTAGTGTCTTAATTGTAGCAATAAAGCCAAAAAAAAGCAACTGTCAACACTATCAAGGCTATCGAGCCATTTCTGTGGCTCTAGTTTCCCGAATCACAGTCACTTTAATTTCTCCAGGGTATTTTAATTTTTCTTCTATTTGCTCAGCAATATCGCGAGCTAATTTAATAGCTTCCATGTCATCTATTTTATTAGGAAAAACAAAAACTCTCACTTCTCGACCTGCGGAAATAGCATAAGCTTTTTCTACTCCTTCAAAAGAAGTGGCTATTTCCTCAAGATTAGCTAAACGCTTCAAATAGGCTTCTAAACTTTCTTTTCTCGCTCCTGGTCGAGAGGCAGAAATAGCATCAGCTGCATTGATAATAGCTGCTTCAATAATTTCTACTGGATAATCTCCGTGATGGGACTGCATCGCCTTAATAATTTCCTCTGGCATCTTGTATTTCATCAAAATTTTTCTCCCTAATTCTAAGTGAGTACCTTCTATTTCCTGATCCACTGCCTTACCAATATCGTGTAATAATCCTGCTTTTTTAGCCACTTCAACATTAGCTCCTAATTCTTCAGCTAAAGCGCCTGCTAATAAAGAAACCTCCATAGAATGAGTTAAAGCATTCTGACCATAGCTAGTTCTAAAATAGAGACGGCCCAAAAGATGAACTAACTCTGGTGGTAAATCTAAAATTCCGGTTTCATAAGCTGCTTCTTCACCTTGTTTTTTAATGATGTCTCTAACTTCTGCCTGAGCTTCAGCCACTTTTTCTTCGATTTTTGCTGGCTGAATCCGGCCATCTTTAATTAATTTTTCCAAAGCCAAGCGGCCTACTTCCCTACGCACGGGATTAAAAGAAGACAAAATAACAGTATTGGGAGTATCATCTAAGACCAATTCTACGCCAGTAAGTTTTTCAAAATGACGAATATTTCTTCCTTCACGACCAATAATTTTTCCTTTGATATCATCCGAGGGTAAATCAAGCGAAGTAGTGGTAATTTCAGCTATATTTGTGTGAGAATATCTTTCAATGGCATCCACCATTATTTCTTTAGCTTTCTTTTCAATTTCTTCTTTACGAACTGATTCTAACTTTCTCATGGCTTCAATCAGTTCCTCTTGATAGGTTTTTTCTACTCTTTTAAACAGCTCTTCTTTTGCTTCAGTTATTGTCAATTTTGCCATTTTTTCTAAGGTTTCTAACTCGCTTTGCTGTAATTTCTCCAACTCTGTTTTCACTTGTTGAATTTTTTCATAAATTCTCTTAGTTTCTTTTTCCTTTTCATCAATCTCTAATTGTCTCTTCTCTAATAATTCTTCTCTCTCTAATAATCTTTCTTCTAATTTAGTAATTTGATTTTTCCTATTTTTTTCTTCCTCCTTTGCTTCTTCAAAAATTTTCTCTGCTTTTTCTTTGGCCTCTAAAACAATATTCTTTGCTTCATCTTTAACTTTTTCTATCCTTTCTTTTAAAGTAGCTTCAATAGAATTAGCTTGTTTTTGGGCAAGCTTTTGGCGAATAATATAACCAAAAACAACGCCTCCTCCTAAGACTCCTAAAATAATTATTATATTAAATATAGCCATAGTTTTAATTTGGCTAACTATTGTTTTTTCTGTTTAAAATGTTTAATTAACGAAAAACTCTACCTGCGCAGACAGGTCCTCTTTTCTTTTCAGAGTGATAGCTACAAAACGTTGATAGTTAAGGGAAAAAAGTAAAAAAATCATTGAATTAACACCAAAACTAAACAAGAAAAAATAATAGTTAGCAAGAAGTTAAAATTAAAAAACCGATGATAAATTCTATCTTTTTAGTATAACAAATCTAAACTTGTTTTGTCAAAGTTTTTTTTATATACTTAAGGAATGAATAAACTTTTACTTATGGCTTTAACGAACAAAATTTGTTTGGTGATTCTAGATGGCTGGGGAATTGGCAAAGAAGATTTCTCTAATGCTATTTATCAAGCTGATACGCCGAACATTGAGAAAATAAAAAAATATTATCCGATGACCACTTTGCAAGCTTCGGGTATATCAGTAGGTCTACCGTATAACGAAGCAGGAAATAGTGAAGTCGGACATTTAACTTTAGGCACTGGCCAGATTTTATATCAATATGTGGTGAGAATTTCTCAAAGTATTAAAAATAAAACTTTTTTTCAAAACCCTAGTCTTCTTGAAGCCTATCATCATGCCAAAAAAAATAAGAGTACTCTTCATTTAATTGGTTTATTATCTAGTAATATTGTCCATAGCTCTTATGATCACCTAATTGCTCTCTTGGATATGGCTGATCAATTAAAGATAGATAAAGTCAGTCTTCATCTCTTTACTGATGGTCGTGATTCTTCGCCAACTGCTGGTAAAGAAATGATAAAAAAACTTGAAGAAGATTTAAAAATTCGCGGCCAAGGAAAAATAGCTACTATTTCCGGCCGTTTTTATGCTATGGATAGAGATAAGAATTATAATCGTATTCAAAAATGTTATGACGCTTTAGTTTTTGGCAAGGGAAAAACCTTTAATAATCCTAGTCAATATTTAGAAGAATCATATAAAGAAAAAATTACTGATGAATTCATCATTCCCGCTATTAACCAAAACTCTCTTTTCTCGACAACTATCAATCCTTCGACTATGCTCAGGATTGATGGTGAGCAAAGCCGAACCATCAATGATAATGATAGTATTATCTTTTTCAACTTTAGAGAAGAAAGAATGAGAGAATTAGCTGAAACCTTTGCTAATCCTCAATTTAATGTTTTTCCTATTAAATCATTTCAAAATTTAAAAATTGTAACTTTTACTCGTTATCGCAATGATTTTCCTTTTCCAATAGCTTTTCCTCCTCAGCAAATTTCTATTAATCTAGCGCAAATTCTTTCAAGTAATAATAAAAGACAATTACATCTATCAGAAACAGAAAAATATGCTCATGTGACTTATTTCTTCGATGGTCTTCAAGAAAAACCCAATCCAGGTGAATACTGGGTAATTATTCCCTCAATTAAAACTTTACATCTTGAAGATTATCCTCAGTTACGAGCACCAGAAATTACTACTCGTCTTTTGCAGGCCTTTGAAGAAAATATCTATGATTTTATTTTAGTAAATTATGCCAATCCTGACTTAATTGGCCATACTGGCAATTTAGAGGCAGGCATTGAATGCGCTAAAATTATTGATACTGAAATTCAAAAAATAATAAATGAAGCTCTAAAATTTAATTACACTCTTTTAATTACTGCTGATCATGGTAATTTAGAAATTATATTAAATCCTTTAACTGGAGAAGTGGAAACTGAACACGATGCCAATTTGGTTCCTTTCTATTTAATAGACAATAGATGGAAATTATCTTCGCCGCGTTCTTTATCAGAAATTAAAGAGATTGAGCATTCTTGTGGTGGCATGCTGGCTGATATCAGTCCAACCATTTTAGAATTATTTGGCTTATCAATTCCTCAGGAAATGACTGGTCAAAGCTTATTACCTCTCTTGGGTATCAGATGATAGACAAAACCTGCTTCAAGTATTCAAGTATTTGCTTTTTTCTTCTCTTTCTTGTATAATTAAAGAAATTTATGGGAGCTTTTTTCAGAAAACTCTTTTGGGGAGTAATTCTCAATAGTCTTGGTATTTTAGCCTGTCAAGGACTCCTCAATTATTTATTGAATGATTTTTTCTTTAAAGGTGCTCCTGTTCAATTAATTTTTCTGGCTTTTATTTTAACTATCCTTAATCTTTTAATTAAACCTGTTATTCATTTTATCTTTTTGCCTCTCATCTGGCTTACCTTGGGAATTTTTACTTTAGTCATTAATTTAATTATTTTAAAAACTGCTAGTTTTTTTGTTCCGGGAGTGCTAGTGATTAACTCTTCTTTAACTTGGTTAGCAGCTTCAATTATTATTAGTATTTTTAATTCCTTTCTTTATAAAATTAAATAAATCTGTCCCTGTGGCTTCGCCACAGGGATGAAGGCTAGATTTTTTAAAAGAAATATCGGCTCCGCCGATGTATCCAAAGAATTAAATAGTAAATTTTATGTCATCATTAACTTTAGGAATTGCTCAAATCGTCGTCAGTATTGTTCTTGTCGCTTGTGTTCTTCTTCAACAAAGAGGAGGAGGTATTGGCGTTGTAGGTGGTCTTCAAACGCAGTTCTATGGTACCAGACGAGGTTTAGAAAGAATTATTTTCTGGCTTACTATTATTTTGGGTATTCTTTTTATTGCTTTGGCCGTTGTTTCTTTCATAATCTAGAGATGAGATTTTTTAATTTTGTCATTCATGTTTGGCAGAAGTCTTCCTTGAGAGAAAAGGGGATTTTTATTTTCTGCTCTTTAGCTATTATTAGTGGTTTAATTTGGTTAGGAACAATAATTTTAAACAAGATTACTGTTTTTGTCCCACGAGAAGGAGGTACTTTGACATTGGGCTTAGTTGGTCACATCTCTTACCTTAATCCCATTCTCAGCCAATCGAATGACTGCGACCGGGACCTAATAGAACTCATTTATAACGGTCTTTACAAAATTGATGGGCAAGGAGGTCTGGAACCAAATTTAGCAGAAAAAACAGAAATTAGTCCTGATGGAAAAACTTATACAGTATTTTTAAAGGATAATGTCTTATGGCATGATGGTCTCCCATTCTCTGCCGACGATGTTGTTTTTACTATAGAAACCATTCAAGATCCGAAAATTCAAAGTCCTCTTTTACTGAATTGGGGAGGAGTAGTAGTAGAAAAACTTTCTAATAGTGTTGTTCGATTTAATTTAAAGAATCCTTATAAGCCATTCCTTCAAAACCTTACTTTAAAAATTATCCCTAAACATATTTGGGAGAACATAAAACCAGAAGATATTGTTCATACTGAATATAATATCAAACCTATTGGCACTGGCTCTTATCTTTTTGACAATTTAGACAAAAGTTCTAATGGTAAAATTAGTGGTTATTCTTTGGTGGCTAATGATAATTCTTTTGAGGGAATACCAAAAATTAATCGTTTAATCTTTCGTTTTTTTGATGATTCTGAGGAAGCAAAAGAGGCTCTTTTAAAAAACGAGGTAGAAGCAATATCTCCAATCCTTATAAAAGATCATAAATTTTTTGAAAATAAAAAAGATTATCAGATTTTTTCTCTTTATCTTCCTCGTTATTACGCTATTTTTTTCAATCTTAATAATAATCTTTTAAGCTCTAAAGATTTTCGTCAAGCCTTGAATCTTGCTATAGATAAATCTTCTTTAGTAAATAATATTTTAAATCGACAGGCTTTTGCTTTAACTGGCCCCATCTCCTCTAGTTTCTGGCCATATCAAAAATTTGACGCTGAATATGATCCAGCCAAAGCCTTAGAAATTATCAATAAATTAAAAATTACTGCGTCCGAGAGCAAATCCGGACCAAAAGAATTAAAATTTACTTTATCCCTTCCTGATAATCCTGAATTGGTAGAAGTAGCAAAATTTTTAATGAACTCCTGGAAAGCAATTGATGTTGAAGTTGAACTTCAAATTTTTCCTCTCGTTGATTTAGAAAAAAATGTTATTCAAACTCGTTCTTATAATGCTTTGCTTTTTGGAGAAATTATAAGCCAAGATCCAGATTTATTTTCTTTTTGGCATTCCAGTCAAATTACTGACCCGGGACTCAATCTTTCTGCTTATAAGAATTCTAATTTAGATAAATTACTCGAGGAAACAAGACAAATTTTGAATGAAGATAAGCGTCTAGAAAATATAAAACTGATTCAGACAATCCTTGTTGCAGATGAGCCAGCAATTTTCCTCTATAATCCTTATTATCTTTATCTTTTACCGAGACGAGTTCAGGGTATGAATATCAAGTATGCCAATCTGCCATCAGAAAGGTGGTCTGACGTAGAAAATTGGTTTATCTACACCAAAAGAAAATTTAGATAATACTTCTTACAAGGGTAGGTGGTGAAATTGGTAAACACGTAGGCTTCAGGAGCCTATGGCCTAAAGCCTTGAGGGTTCGAGTCCCTCCCTGCCCACCACATAAACGTAAAAACAACAAATATGATCAAACAACGCAAAAGTCCCCGCCTACGCCAAGGCTTCGGCGGGCAAGCCCGCTTTCCAGGTAAACAAATTAAAGGAAAAGAAGTACCTGATTCTGTTAAAATTATTGCTTTAGGAGGCTTAGAAGAAGTTGGAAGGAATATGACTCTTTTTGAATACCAAAATCAAATTCTGATCGTTGATATGGGACTTCAATTTCCAGACGAATCTATGCCTGGCATAGATTTTATTATTCCCAATATTGAATATTTAACCCATCATCCTGAGAAAAAAATTCTTGGTCTTATCATTACCCATGCTCACTATGATCATATTGGAGCTATTCCTTATTTAATTGATAAACTGAATTATCCAACAATTTATACTGCCCCTCTATCTCAAGGAATAATTTTAAAGAGGCAGGAGGATTTCATTCATCTCAAAAAGCTTCATATTGAAATTCTTGATAAAAATAAATTTAAAAGTATTAAATTAGGTCCTTTTACATTAGAAACTTTTCACTTAAATCATAATATTCCTGATACTTTAGGACTAGTTATCAGAACTCCCGTAGGAAATATTTTCTATGCTACTGATTTTAAGTTTGATTTTCATCCCATAGGAGATGAGCCGGCTGATCTCTCACGAATTACTCATTTAGCATCAAAGGGGGTAAGTTTATTGATGTCTGATTCTACTGGTGCTGAGAATCCCGGTCATTCGATTTCTGAAAAAACTATTATGGAAAATCTTGATAAAATCTTTGTTCAAGCTCCAGGAAGAATTATTTTAGCAAGTTTCTCATCTTTAATTTCGAGACTGCAACAAGCTATCTGGCTTTCAGAAAAATATAATCGTAAAGTCACTATCGAAGGCTTCGCTATGAAAACTAACGTTAAAATCGCTGAAAAATTAGGCTATCTCCAAATAAAAAAGGAAACTCTCATCAGTTGGAAAGAAGCTAGCCAATCTGATCCAAAACGTATCACTATTTTATGCACTGGCGCCCAGGGAGAAAGTGAAGCCGTTTTAATTAGAGTAGTGAACCGAGAACATAAATATCTTCGCATTCAAAAAGGTGATAGTGTTATTTTTTCTTCGTCCATCGTTCCAGGTAATGAGAGAGCGGTTCAAAATTTAAAAGATAATCTCATCAAACAAGGAGCTAAAGTTTATCATTATAAAATGTTGGACATTCATGCCTCAGGACATGGCTTTCAAGATGATTTAAAAATGATGATTAACCTTGTTAATCCTAAATTCTTTATGCCTATTCTTGGTCACTATTCAATGTTGAGCGCTCATGCAGAATTAGCTGAATCTGCTGGTATTCCAAAGTCAAATATTGTTATTGCTCAAAATGGTCAGGTTATTGAATTAACTTCTGATAAAATAAACGCTACGGAAAAATTTGTTCCTACCAACTATGTTATGGTTGACGGCTTAGGTGTCGGTGATATTGGTGAAATTGTCCTTCGGGATAGACAAACTCTATCCCAAGATGGAATTTTTCTTATTATTGTTTTGGTTGATAGAAAAACTGGTTTGGTTTATAATAATCCGGAAATAGTTTCCCGAGGATTTGTCTATATGAAAGAATCCAAAGAATTGCTTCAAGAAGTCAAAAAATTAATCTCTGAAATAGTCAGTCGCTGCACTAAAGAACAAACTTTTAACGAAGCTTATATTAGAAATAGTTTGCGTGATAAAATTGGCCTTTATCTCTTTAAAAAAACAAAACGCCGGCCAATGGTTTTACCGGTAGTAATAGAGATATAAGAGGGCTCGGGAAGTGGTTTTCGAAAACGTCCAAAAATCCCCAGCGAGGATTTTAGGACTCGCCAAGCCTCCTCGCTCCCGAGCACTCAACGCTTTGAGTGCTCGGACCATGCCTGCTCGTCGGCTTGAGCGTTTCTCAAACCACATTTCCTCGCCCTTATAAAAACCTTATAAAAAGCAAAGGAGAACAGTTCTCCTTTTTCATTAAGTCCATATCCTCAACCTGCCACGAACAGTGCCCCACATCCGTAAGATTTGAGTTAGAAATAAAAGTTTAGAGATTTGAGTCCCATCTGGGGAACAAGATAGAACAAAGAGGTATTTTAATACCCGGTTGTTCTTCCTTGACAAGTTTTTGATCTATGCATTATACTAAAGATGTGCTTATGGGCGTAAGCCCCGTTCAGCTAAGGAAATTCCTAAGCTGAAGATAAGCACAACAAAAATACCATCTTTCCAGATGGTATTTTTGTTTAGTCATCTTCTATTCCCTTAATAAAAAGATCCTGTTTTCTACCATTATGCCTAAGTTTATTGTATGGCATTACGCTCCAAAAAATAATATTACCATCTCCCACCCTCCTTACAACCACTCTTATTTTAATATCTTGTTTTACAAAAATAGCGAAGAAACCCCAACATTCGACTATTTTTACAGGTCTTAATCCATCTCTCTCAGATTTTTTTCCAATTGGACATAACGTTTTTCGATATTCTTGCAATGTCCCTGATTTCTTTATAATCTTCAGCCCTAAAGGTAATAAAGTAAATTTTAAAACCTGTTCTTCTTTTGGTCTTTCTCTCCGAGCCGAGAATTGTAAATGGTGAAATCCATCAGAATTTAAAATTATATCTGATTCAAAATATGGGCTATAAATAGTCTTCTGTTTTTCGTAGATTCTTTTGGCTGTCTCTTTTTTATCTTCAAAATAGACTTTATCCATGTACTTATATCATAACTAAATATTATTTAGCAAAGTTTAATAATATAAATTAAGTCTGTACGGGTATATAATCATTTATTATTGCGAACAGTATTCCACTTCAATAAGGTTTGAGATAGAGGTTAAGGTTTAATTTTAAGACAAAGAGGGCTCTTTACTCTAACCTACTGCTCACTATTTCTCATTCTGCTTATTACTTCGTTAAATCGTTGCTCAAACTTATTTCTTGGCACTTGGCTACTGTAGTGAAAAACATAATCAACTTTTATATCTTTTGGAATTGATGGCCTTACGAATGGTTTGAAGCTCTTCCTATAAGTTCTTTCACCTACAACTATAATAACTTTTGGCTTTATAATTTCTATTTCTTTAAGAAGAAATGGTAACCATTTCTCTGTTTCTGTTTTTGTAGGCTTTCCTGGCATACCTCTTTCCTTAACAATGTCAGTTACATAACTGCCAGCGACATCATATTTAACTATCATTTCTTGAAAAAATCTACACCTTGTATCAAATTCTCCAAAATTATAATTACTTTCCCTATCCCAATCCTTAGGTATCTTCATTGATGGTTTTTCTGCAATAAACATAAAATCAAATCGCTTTTGCGAACTACTCGGCGGCAAAAATACACCCCCTAATTCTCGTGGTGGCTTTAATATTTTATTAAGGCTTTCCAGTTTGTTTAATTTATTATCCATATCCATTGGATTTTATCTTATCAAATTTTACCCCACCCTGCTACTCACTATATCTAAAAATAGGCTGTACTTATTTCTGGGGGTATTTCTTAAAACAATCTGCTCTTAATCCGTCCCTGAAATCGCCTATATCGTTGGCAATTGCTGTAGGCAAGCGACAAGAACACTCGTCCTTTTCTTTTTCAAAATCAAAAATTGCAGAAAATCTTTTGGCAAGGTCGTCCTGCGGGATATTGTTTTGTTTTAGATATTCTTCATAAGTCATTTCGTGAAGTGATATACACCTATTTGTTAGCTCGCCCTGTCCTTTGCATTCCCTATACCACTGGTTAGAGTATCTTTCCTCTGCATCGGCTATGCAGGCGTTTAATGCTTGCTCGGTTTCCTCTTTAGCTTGTTGCTCTTTAAGCTCTTTGGCTAATTGGTCTTGCTTTTCTTGCTCTATTTTAACCTGTTGCTGTCGCTCAATAGATTTTTGTTTATTAACTTCGCTCGCATAGTAAAACCCCCCTAAAATAATACTTGCTATTAAAATCACTACGGGTAGCGATAACTTGTTAAGTTTCTCCATTATTTTGTCCATAGTTTTATTGATTTTGTATTTCTTAATTCTTTACCTTTAATAAATACATCAACATCCCCCATATAATTGAGAATCCGATTACCCACGTCAGTTCGTTTATCCCAACAAGAATGAAAAATATGGCGATGATAGTAAATACTACTCTAAAAATTATTTTAATTTTTTCTTTCATGTTCTCCTGTTTATTATCTATTTAGATTCAACGACGACAACTTTTTTTTGTGGTTTTCTAGTTTAACGAATTTATTTCTATCTTTAATAACTTTGTCATATCTATTGATAAATATTCTGCCTATCCCCTCTCCCAAATGCAATAAAATGTATTGCCCTAAACCGAAAGGGAAATGATCATCAAAACGGTTAGTGCCATATCCTATTGGTTGTTGACTTAATATGGGATGAAAGTCAGAAAATTTATAACTCATTGGTAGCCAAGTTGAACGCCTGGGATGATAAAAATGAAAATATAAAATGTCCCAGTGCATCCCTTCCATACAAACAGTTTCGTAAACATCAACACAACTCTTAATTTTTTCACTAGATATGGAACCTAATCGATGATACATAAGCCCTACACCGCATTTACACCTTAACCTATTTATATACTTTATTTCGCCCAAAACTCCATTAACCGGAATAGGGTTATCAGCACCATGACCAAAATCTTGTCTATCATTAAATAAAGAGTCACAATCTTCCCCATTAATCGCTAAAAAGTACAATCCAGGATCTTCCTTTTTTAGGTCTTCTCTTTGTTTTTCTATAGATTCATCGACAAATTTTTTTCGTAGAAAATTAAAAAACATATATTTGCATTAAAATTTACTAATTATCCCTCACTCGCCCACTATTCTTTACTAAAGATGGATTTTCGTAAATAACATGATCAAGAAAATTTATATATTTTTTCATTAAAGTATTTTCTTTATCTTTATTGAATTCCAATAACCAATCTTCAGCACCCCTTTTAAAGTTTGGCCTTAAACTGGCGATTTCTAAATCATAAGGATGCCTTTTGACCGGATCTTCTAATTTATTAGCAAATTCATAAATTTCATTAATGTAATCACTGAATATATTAATAATCTTTTTAGAATTCATTTTGTTAAACTTTTCTAAGTTTAAAATTTCACTCTTATTATCTCGCACAAATCTTTCCGCTATTAATTCTCGATCTTTTTTCTTGAATAATCCAATTCCAGTAAGAGAGCCCAATAAAATACTAATAATATAGCTACCAATTAATCCTAATAATAGACCATAAAAACCCTTAAATAATAAACCAAATAATCCAAAAATTACTATTAAAACATATGGAAATATGCCCCAATCAAAACTTTTCTTTAAAACAATTAAAGAAATAATTATTAAAGTTATTATCTTGATTGATCCAAAAAACATAGTTATTTATATTATATCACAGTTTTAAAACCAGTGCGCTGGTTTTAAAAAAGCCTTTTAAATAAAGGCTTTTTAAGTGGGCTCGCTCTTTAGGTTTTGAATGTTGAAAAATCTCAAAGCGTTCTGAAACGTTTGTTTTTCTATCTCTTCAAGGGGAAGATTTTTTATTTCAGCAATTTTTTTAGCTACTTCTTTAATATAAAGCGGCTCATTTCTTTTCCCTCGATAAGGTATTGGAGCCACATAAGGAGCGTCTGTTTCAATTAAAATTCTCTCTAAAGGAACTCCTCTGATAGCTTCATCTAATTTATTTCCATAAGTAATAACTCCAGAAAAACCAATAAAATAATTAGGATTTTGAAGAATTAATTCTAAATCTTCAAGAGAGCCAGTAAAAAAATGAAAAACTAGCTGACCATTAAAAGTTTCTTCCTGTAAAATCTCTAATGCTTTTTTGTATAAGTTGCGAAGATGCAAAATCAATGGTAAGTTATATTCTTTAGCTATCCTAATTTGTTTTCTAAATTCTTTTTCTTCTAATTTTTTATATTCTTCTTGCTTTTCTAAGGGTAAACCCTCGAGATAGCTATAATCAAGACCACATTCTCCAATAGCCACTATCTTTTTGTTCTTCTGAATTAAATCCTCAAATTTACTATCAAATTCTTCGACTATCAGAGTTTCTTGAATATCGCTATCAAGGCTGCTAATCTCATTTTTATCTAATTGATTTGGAGGAGCAGGAAAACTATGAGCTGGATGAAGGCCAACACTAGCCCAACAATTCTGATATTTTTCAGCTATTTCTACAGTTTTTTTAGAAGTTTGAAAACAAGTACCAACATTAATTAAAAAAAGATCTTTTTTAAGGTAATTTTTTATAAGTTTATCTCGGTCAGAATCAAAAGCAGCTAAATTTAAATGAGTGTGAGAATCAAAAAGCATAATTAAGATAAAAGATTAAGATAAAAAAGGAAACAAGGCAGAACTTTTCTTTAAAACTACTTTCCCTTTTGGCCAATCTGTTTCAGCTAAGTTTTTTAATTGGAGATCTTCTAAAAGTCTTTCTGAAGTTTCTGGCATCACTGGTCTAAGAAGCAAGGCTACTTTACCTAAAGAAAGAATTAAAGTAGATAAATCCTCGAGAAATAACGATTTATTATTTTCTAAACTTTCCCAAGGTTTATTGTCAGTAATAAATTTATTTAAAATATTAATCAAATCCCAAACTTTAGCTAAAGCCTCATTAAAACGAAACTCAGAAAAACCTTGATGATAAGTTAATTCTATCTCCTTTACTATTGCCTTTAGTTTATTAATTTTAAGAGGAATGGGAGAATGATATTTATCTCCTAAAGCTAAAATTCTACTTAACAAATTGCCTATTCCTTGAGCTAAATCACTGTTATACCTTTCCTTAATTCTTTTCTCAGAAAAATTACCATCTTCAAAAGACGAAAACTCGCGGATGAGAAAATATCTAATCGTATCTGTTCCATATTTTTTAACTAATTCAAAAGGATCAACAACGTTTCCTAAACTTTTTGACATTTTTTGACCTCCAACAATGATAAATCCATGAACGAAAATCGTTTTTGGTAATGGCAACCCTAAAGACAAAAGCAAACTACCCCAAATTACACTATGATGCCAGATTATATCTTTGCCTATAACATGAACATCGGCCGGCCAAAATTTTTTAAATTTTTTGCCCGGATAATCTATAGTTGTGAAATAATTTATTAAAGCATCTATCCAGACAAATAAGCTAAATTTCTCATCAATGGGCAATGGAATTCCCCATTCAACTGTCTTTCGTGAAATACTCAAATCTTGTAACGGTTTTTTAAATCTGCTTAAAATTTCATTTCGCTTAGATTCTGGAACAATAAAATCTTTATTTTTTTCTATATGACGGAGAAGTTTTTTTTGATATTTACTCATCCTAAAAAAATACGTCTCTTCCTCTACCACTTCTGGTGGCTTATGATGAACTGGGCACTTTCCATCCTCTAAATCTTTTGGTAAATAATAACTCTCACAATCTACGCAATATAGTCCTTTATATTTTTCTTTATAAATATCGCCCTTTTTATAAATTTTCCTCACAATTTGTTGAACAACTTTTTCATGTCTTTTTTCTGTTGTTCTAATAAAATCGTCATTTGAAATATTTAATATTTTCCATAAGCCTTTAAAATATTTACTCATTCCATCTACAAATTCTTGCGGTTTTTTATTTGCTTTTTGAGCATATCTTTGAATTTTCAAACCATGTTCATCTAGACCAATACTAAAATGAACATCAAATCCTTGAAGTCTTTTATATCGAGCTATAACATCGGCTTGAATTTTCTCCAAGCAATGGCCTAAGTGCGGTTTTTCCGAAGGATAATCAATTGCTGTGGATATAAAAAAAACTTTTTTATTCATATAAACTGGCGACTATTTCATAGTAATTTTTTCTGAGGCAGGTAACTATTAATTTTCCCGCTTCTGATATCTCGAATAAACTCTATAATAGTAGCGGCTAAAGGCAAAGCAATAATAATACCAAGAGCCCCAGCTAATTTTCCACCAACAAGAATGGCGAAAACAACAATTAAAGGATTGATCTGCATTACTCGAGAACGTACTGATGGAGCAACAATGGTTTCTAAAATTTGAATAGTGATAAAAATCACTAAACTCAATACCCCTAAAAGAAGACTTTGACTAAGACCAAAAACCGTAGCAATAAAGCCAACGATAAAAGGCCCAATATAAGGAATGAAATCCAAAAGGGCTGCTGAAACAGCCAAGAATTCTGGGTTAGGAAGAGCTAAAATTTTAAAAGCAATGAAGACTAAAATACCAACAAACAAACTTAAAATTAATTGACTATAAAACCAACCGCCAACTTTTTTTCTGGCTTTTCCCCAAAGATAAACTGTATATTCCTCATAGTTTTTAGGAGTAATTAATCTAATTCCTCTTTCAACGCCATTTCTTTCAGTATTTAAAAAGAAAGCTAAAAGAAAAATGAAAAAAATAGAAAAAGCTCCACCAGTTATTTTAACAAGAAAACTAATGGACTTAGTAAAAAAATCAAGTAATTGATTACTTAAGGGGCTAAAAGAAGAGAAAAGATTTTTAAAAGGAGTCTCTGTTTTCTCCCATTCTTGAATAAAACTCCGAATAATTTCAGGATTAATATTTAAATTGAATTTTGGGATGAGATTAATAATCGTTTCTGATACAAGAGGAATGGCTAAATAAACTAATAAACCTATTAAAAATAAAGATATAAGATAAATAATCAAAGTGGCCAACCAACGACTTTTAATTTTGGATGATAGATAATTAACCGGTTCCTCTAATAAAGAAGCAATAATAAAAGCTACTAGAGCAAAAAGAATGATTTGGCGAAAAAACCAAATAGTTAATAAAAGAAGAAAAATTATAAAAAATCGCCAAGTGCTTTGCCAAGAGATATCTATTGTTTGTTTTTGGTTTTCAAACATATTAAAAATTATTTTTTAAAAGTTTAACTAATTTTTCTTTGTTTTTATAGGGACTAATAAGGATAAGGTTAAGATGTTGAGGAATTAACAAATCCTGAGCTACTTTTCGCAAATCATAAGCAGTAACTTTCTTTATGCTCTTTAAATACTCTTGGGGAGTTTCTATTTTTTTCTTCAAAAGCAGTTGATAACCGTATCGTGACGCAACATTATGAACATTTTCTAATCCTAAAGCAAGATGCCCCGCAATACAATCTTTTGCTTTTTTAATTTCTTCTTTACCGATTAATTCAATCCTAAACTTCTCTAATTCATTCATAATAGCTTTAATAATAATTTCCAAACGATTACTGTCAATGCCAGCGCTAACAGCCCAATAACCGACATCAGTTTTATGTTCAATATTGCTGTGTATATCATAAGCGGCGCCCAGTTTTTCTTTAACTAATTGCCATAAACGGGCCGACATACCACCATCTAACACAGAATCTAGTACCTCTAAAGCATAGCGTCTTTTATCAAATAAATTTATTCCTCTTACTCCTAAAATAAGATTGGTTTGATCAGTGGGTCTGTGCTCCAAAAACACTTGAGGCGTTTTTTGAGATTCCTTAATCCTTTTTTTGGAATTTGTTGAACCTTTGGCAATATCACGGAAATAATTTTTTACTAAACGAGTAACCACGTTCTGCGAAAAATTACCGCTGACAACCACCAAAGTAGAACGGCTTCTGTATTGATTACGGTAATATTCCAAAAAATCATTTCTTTTCATCTTCTGAATATTTTCTTTAAAACCGATTATTGACCATCCAGCCGGCTGATCACCGTAAAGCAATTTATCCCATAAATCCCAGATATATCGTTGGGGATCATCGTGATACATATTCATTTCCTCAATAATTACTCCTTTTTCTTTTTGCATTTCTGATTCGGAAAACTGAGAATTTAAATAGATATCAGAAACAATATCTATCGCCAATTCTTTATGTTCTTTGGCAACTCTGACATAATAACCAGTGTTTTCTCTTCCGGTAAAAGCATTGTAAGCACCACCAATGCTATCTAATTCTTTAGCAATATCTAAATTAGTTTTTCTTTTTTTTGTTCCCTTAAAACACATATGCTCCAAAAAATGAGAGATGCCATTGATTTCTTTGGTTTCAAAATCAGCGCCAGTATTAACCAAAACCATTACTTGAAAAGAAAGCGATTCTTTTGAAGGAACCATTAAAATACGCAAACCATTAGGAAAAGTTTTGAGATGAAATTTATACACTATTTAAATAATTAAAAGTTAGCTAGTTTTTCTCTTAGAAAATTTTCTATTTCTTCAATTTTAATTCTTTCTTGTTTCATCGTATCTCTCTCTCTTATTGTTACTGTTTTATCTTCTAAGCTTTGGTGATCAACAGTCACCCCCCAAGGCGTACCGATTTCATCTTGTCGACGATAACGCCTGCCAATAGAGCCTACTTCATCATAATCGAGGGGAAAATTCAGTTTTAATTTTAATTTTTGATAAATATCTTGAGCCAAGTTTACTAAATCTTGATTATTTTTTAAAAGCGGAAAAACAGCTAATTTTATCGGAGCTAATTGAGGATGAATTTGTAAAACTATTCTCTTTTCCCCATTTTTATCTTGTTCTTCTTGATAAGCATCCAAAAGAAAAGCTAATAATGATCTTTCTACTCCAGCTGAGGGTTCTATGACATAAGGCAAGTAATTTTCTTTCGTTTCTTCGTCAAAGTACTTTAAATCTTTTCCTGAATGCTCGGTATGATTTTTTAAATCGTAATCAGTGCGATTAGCTATTCCCTCTAATTCACCCCAACCCTCTTCATTGGCAAAAGGAAACTGATATTCAATGTCAGCGCAACTCTTAGCATAATGAGCTAATTCTTCTTTAGAGTGTTCTCGCAATCGGAGATTATTCTTTTTAAGGCCTAAACCTTCATACCATTTTATTCTCTCTTTTTGCCAATATTCATACCATTTTTTATCTTCTTTGGGCTTAACAAAATATTCTAATTCCATTTGTTCGAATTCCCTAGTGCGAAAGATAAAATTACCAGGAGTAATTTCGTTACGAAAAGCTTTACCTATCTGAGCAATGCCAAAAGGAATCTTTTGACGACTAGTAGCAGCGATTTGTTTAAAATTAATAAAAATACCTTGGGCAGTTTCTGGCCTCAGATAAACAACATGAGCTTTATCCTCCACTGGGCCAAAGAAAGTTTTAAACATCAAATTAAATTTCTTTTCTTCGGTTAATTCTCCACCGCATAGAGGACAATGAGGATAACCATCTTTCATTGAAACTTCACCATATTTTCCTTTCATCAAATCATCAGCTCGAAAACGAGTATGACAACTTTTACACTCAACAAGAGAATCAGCAAAACCAGAAACATGACCAGAAGCTTCCCAAACTTTTGGATTTATAATAATTGCTGAGTCTAAACCGATGATATTGTCTCTCTCTAAAACTATTTTTTTCCACCAAGCTTTCTTGATATTATTTTTTAACTCAACGCCCAAAGGACCAAAATCCCAAGTATTAGCTATACCACCATAAATTTCTGAATTAGGAAAAATAAATCCGCGACGTTTACAAAGAGAAACTATTTTATCCATTAAATCAAGCATAATAAACAAATTTATTAAATTTAAGGCCTTACTATGCCGCCATTATAAGGTATTGCTGGATCGGTTAATTTATTAGAATTAATGACAGAATAGATAAAACTAATATTTTTTGAGGTGAAGGCATCAGTAGCTGTTAAGGTAGTTTCATTGGTCAAATCAATGCCTTGATTAATTTGTGATGATAAAGGAGTCACTTTCACCTGAAAAATTGCTTCATAAGATTTCAGAACTGTACCAGAACCAACAGGAACAGTAGCTACAGTCCAAGTTATTTGACGACTATTAGCATCATAAACAGGGGGATAATCACCATAATTACCAGCAACTTGTTTTGTCCATTCAGCCCAGAGCGGAAGGGTAGTTTGAACTGTTACGTTATTAAGTGCATTATAGGTATTAATAATTTTCCAATGGATAGTAAAATCTGTAGGTTCTCCAACTTTAAGAGGTAATTTTCCAGTATTCACTATTTGACTAGGCGCATCCCAAAAATAGCTTTCAGTATTTAAAGCACAATTACTATTAAGTTTGATTGTATCCAACGCTTGAGCTCGAGGCAATCCTTGGTAGCCTAATTCTTCCGGCACGCTTGCACTCTCGATTGTTATTTTTGCCTCCAAGATAATATTTTTTTGAGCTAAACTTTGCATTGGCCAATCTTTCTTTAGTTTAACTGAAAAACTTAAAGTGCCTTTTTCACCAGGATTGAGGACGTATAATTCTTTTACCCCTGCTCCTGTCCAAGTGATAGTTTGAAGTCTCGTAGAAAACAATCCTTTTGGTGCTTTTAGGGTAGAGAAATCAAAAACATCACCATTCAATTGGGTAGTAATTTTTAAATCACGAAGGCTGGAAGAATAATTATTTTCATAATTAATAGTAAAATCCAAATTCTCCCCTAAATCAGCATTGTAATTAACATCTCCATTAACAAAAGCAGAAATCTTTAAAGGATTAGAAATCAGGCTTAGAAATCCTTCAGTTTTAGCTAAAGGAAGAAAGCTGTTATCCTTAACTAATCCCAAAGTCAACATTATTCTTTTAGTTTCTCCATCCTGGCCAGAAATTGCACCTCCAACATTAATTTTCCCCTGACCAGAAGCATTAACAGCTCCCATGACCCATTTATTATTACTTCCTTCTTCTCTGGTAACGTCTGGATTAGCATCCTCAAAAGAAAAACCAGTTGGCCATTCTGCCCTTAACTCTATGTTTTCAAATGTCTGCTGAGTCAAATTTGCCCAATTAATTTCAAAAGGAAAGGTTTGGTCTATGAAGATTTGTTTCGGAACGTTAATTTCTAAGTTAAAACTTGAGCTACTGAGAAGAACTGTCTTGATATCTTTCTTGGAAAAACTAGAGGAAAGCCCTTTGGGTCGATAATTGAAAGTTGCTTCAATATTTTTTGCTGTCTTGGGTTCTCCAGTAATCATTAAATCAATTATTTTGTCGCCTGATGCTCTGGAAGGAACTTCTCCTACGTCTAAAACTATTGTTTTCTTAGAAGAATTTTCTCTTAAAATAATTCCTTCGGGTAAATTTATTTCGATTGAGCAATCTTCTAGTGTCAATCTTGAACCATTGGCATATTTTAAGTGAAATTCTCCGATTTCTCCAGATTTCATATCATCAGGCCCCGAAAAAGAGAAAATAATTCCTCCGCTTGTTAGCATTCCCCAAATAAAATAACCTAAAATTGTTACGAGAATGATTATGATTGCTCCGCCCCAAAAACTATGGAGAAAATCTTTTATTTTTATGTTCATATTGGATGTTTATATATTCATTTCTCACTTTGTCAACTGACAAAGTGAGAAAAAAGGTTCTGCCGAATGAAGTGAGGCAGGTTCTTACAATATATCAGATTTTACTATTAAAGTAAATTGATTTAAAAGCGCTTCTAAAGGCTTCTTTTCTTCAAAAATCTGATTAATTAAGGTTAGTGATGAAAATTCTGTTAATGGTAAATCGAAAAGCGATTTTAAATACTTGGTTTGAGTTGAAGAAATGGCTAGATCACCTTTAGAAAAATGTTTTAAGCAAACTAATCCTCTTCTCTTAAAACTAAAATAATGAGTATCTCTTACCCCGCACTCTACACAGCCATCTAAAAATGGTCTATAGCCCAAAAGTTTTAAAAATTGAGCCTCAAAATATAACCAACTAAAATCAACAATTTTTAAGGATTTAGAGAAATTATTTTCCAAAAAATACAAAACATCAAATAAGAGTTTGAAAAGCTCTAAATCTTTTTGATTAATAATAGTCAATCCATCAATTAATTCCATCATTTGAAAAGCAGTACTTAGAGCTTTTTCGTTCTTTTTAATCTCTAAATAAGGTTCTTTTTCTAAAGCAGTAATGAGCCGCGGTCGATAGCCTAAAGAAAAAGTAAGTTCTACTAAAGCTGGAATTTCTAAATGTCCGGCTAATTTGGCTAAAATATCTCTTGTTCCTTTGGCTAAAAGATTAAGACGACCAAAATCTTCGGTAAAAAAATGGTAAATATTATCCTTTTCTTCTGAAATTTCTTTCTTTAAAATGAAGGCTTCGGTTGAATAATAATTCATATGGTCTGTATTTTATATAGTATACAACATACAGAATATAGAATATAGGGCTTTGCATTCAAGACAAAATTTAGGTATAATTTTAAAAAAGAAGCCCTCGTAGTTCAACGGATAGAATACGGGTTTGCGGAACCTGTGATGGAAGTTCGATTCTTCCCGGGGGCACTAATGGTGAGGAAAAGAAAAAATTATGGAACTTCAATTGTCGGATCCTGTTTCTAAAGTGCGCGGTGTTGGGCCGCGTTATTTAAAATACTTAAATAAGTTAGGAATAAAAACAATAAAAGATTTACTATGGCATTTTCCTTTCCGCTATGAGGATTTTTCTCAAATAAAAAAGATTAAAGAGCTCCAGCCAGATGAAATTTGTTCTCTTATTGTTACTATCACGAAAGTGAATCTTCGTCGAAGTTTTAGAAAGAAAATATTTATTATTGAAGCCAAGGCTTCAGATGATACCGGCACCATCGACATCATTTGGTTTAATCAGCTTTATCTGATAAAAACTATTCCTCCGGGTACTACGTTATCTCTATCAGGCAAAGTTAAAGCTAAGGGAAAAAAATTAATTCTTTCTAGTCCTTCTTATGAAGTAATTTCCCGTCAAAAATTAAGTGAAGATTTCTTCGAAGATTTAAAACATACCGGTCGTTTGGTGCCTATTTATCCTGAAACTGAGGGTCTAAGTTCCAGAGCTTTTCGTTATTTTATCAAACCTTTACTAAATACTTCTCTAAACCTTTCCGAATATCTACCTGATTTTCTCTTAAAGAAATATCATTTTTTGCCTTTGAAAACAGCTTTAAATCAGATTCATTTTCCTGTTTCTTTAGCTTTATCTCAAAACGCCAAAGAAAGGTTTATTTTCGAATCTCTTCTGTTTTCACAACTCTATCTTTTAAAAACAAAAAGGAAAGTAAGCCTCTTGCCATATCCAAAAATCAAATTAGATATTGAATTCTTAAAATCGTTCGTTAAAGCTTTGCCTTTTTCTTTGACTGAAGCTCAAAGAAAAAGTTTATGGGAAATAGCCAAAAATCTGAATAATCAACTAATGAATAGATTACTTGAAGGCGAAGTCGGCTCAGGCAAAACTGTCATTGCTCTTGCTGCCTCTCTTCTCTCTCTAAATTCTCAATATCAAGTGGCTTTTATGGCACCGACTGAAATTTTAGCCCGTCAACATTTTGAAAAATTTAAATCTTTTACGAAAAATTACAAAGTGAAAATCGCTCTTTTAACTTCTTCTGAAGCAAAAATATATGATCAAGGACTTGAAGGCAAGATATCCAAAAGAGCTTTAAATAAAATTATTAATTCTTATCTCCCTATTATTGTTATTGGTACTCATGCTTTAATCCAAAAAAATATCCACTTTAATAGATTAGGCTTAGTCATTGTTGATGAACAACATCGCTTTGGCGTAGAACAAAGAAAAAAATTACTTTCTCCTGACGCCATAACCAAAGAAGTGCCACATCTTTTATCTTTGACTGCCACTCCTATTCCCCGCACTTTAGCTTTGGTCTTCTATGGGGATATGGATTTATCAATTTTAGACGAATTGCCTCAAGAGAGAAAAAAAGTCATTACCAAAGTAGTACCTCCAAAAGATAAAGAAAAGATTTATCAATTTATCCGAGAAGAAGTAAAAAAAGGGAGACAGGTTTTTGTGATTTGTCCCAGAATAGAAGAAAACGAAATTTCTCCTCTTGCTTTTTCAGCTAAAAACCTTATTTCTTTAGCAGAGAAAATTAATTACGAAGTCAAGGCTGTAAAAAAGGAGTACAAAAAACTAAGCGAAGACATTTTCTCCGATTTGAAGGTTAATATGCTCCATGGCAAAATGAAATCTCAAGAAAAAGAAAAAGTAATGAAACAGTTCCAGGAAAATAAAATTAATATTTTGGTTTCTACTTCAGTGGTGGAAGTAGGGATAGACATTCCCAATGCTACAGTGATGGTCATTGAAGGCGCAGAACATTTTGGTTTAGCTCAACTCCATCAATTCAGAGGCAGAGTGGGCCGTTTTAAATATCAATCTTATTGTTTCCTTTTTTCAGAATCATCATCAAAAATAATTTATTCTCGCTTAGAATCTTTAGTGAAATATAATGACGGTTTTAAATTAGCAGAAATTGACCTCTCTTTAAGGGGACCGGGAGAATTTTTAGGCACTAAACAATCAGGAATACCAGATTTATTAATGAGCTCTCTGCTTGATAAAGAAATGATTGAAGAAGTTCATCAAGTGGCTCAAAACCTTCTCTTGGAAAATTATAATTTAAAAAAGTGGCCTTTGTTTTCAGCCGCTTTTAAAGATTTCATCAAACAAACTCGCCAAAGTTAACCCCGTTAGAAGTTCAACCTAACTCCTCAATAATAGATAGACCGTAAGGCGAAGCCGCCTTACGGCTCTGATTATCGAATATAGAAAATTTTACTCAAACTTCTAACGGGGTTAATCATTCTAACCTAATTTCCCCTTGCTTTGTTTCGTTTTGGTGCCAATAGGTAATTTTTATTTTTTCACCCAGCTGATGTTCTTTTAAGACATCAGCTAAGTTATAGTCCTTGTTTATTTTCTTGCCATCAATTTCTAAAATAATATCTCCTTCTTTTAAACCAATTTTTTCAGCCGCTCCTCCAGAAATAACGCCTTTTTGGCCGGGAAAAGTTTCATAAATAAGAAAAGCGCCGTAATTAAAGGGTAATTGATGTTCTTTTTGCAAATCGTTATCAATTAATAAATATCTCATTCCTAAATTAGGGTGATAAATTTTGCCGTATTGTTTTATATCTTTTAAAATCACTTTAGCTTGATTAATAGGAATGGCAAAACCAATATTTTCTACCCCCAAAACTACAGCTGTATTTACTCCTATGACCTGGCCGAAAAGATTAATTAAAGGTCCGCCTGAATTACCAGGATTAATAGCAGCATCAGTCTGAATTAAACCAGAAAACTCTCTATTCATATTCTCTAAATCAGTTTGCACATGCCGGGATAGACCAGAAATAATACCTCGAGAAACAGTATTTTCAAATTCGGATAAAGCATTGCCAATGGCAATCACAGTTTGACCTAATTTCAATTTTGAAGAATCTCCTAATGATAAATATGGAAATCCTTCGACTCGCTCAGGATTAATTTTTAGGATAGCTAAATCTGTCATTTCATCTCTGGCTAAGATTTGGCAAGGATAATGATGATGTTTCCAAACTACTTCATAAAAAGCTTCTTCGTCTTCAACTACATGGCGATTAGTTAAAACATAACCATCAGGAGAAACAAAAAAACCCGAGCAGCTGCCTAAACAAATAAGACCATTTTTATCTCGAGATAAACGCTCAAAAATAGTTTTATCAATTTTTTGTTTTACTTGTTCAGGAGATTTAAACATTAAAATAGCCACGACAGCTGGAATGGCTTTTTCTACTGCTTTTATAGTTTGCTGATATTCATTAGAAATAAAAATCATAAATTAAATAGTAGTGCTCTAATCTGAAAATAGTTCGAACTCATTCCGCCGCCTGCGGCAGGGTATAAAGTGTTCATTTAGGAATTTCTATATTCTCCATTGACACGACTTTACCACCAAGAGCTTTGATTCTTTTCTCAAGCTCAATTATAACGAAGCCATAGTAACGTTCCGGATCTTCAAATACTTCATCCGCTAATCTACCATCATGGGTAAGCCCCATGATCATATACCACTGTACCGCGCACCACTTAATGTCTCTTTTTTGAATTTCATCAAGCGGCACACCCTCCATTATCTCATTTTTAAACTCATTGATTCCATATTCTTTTTCCTTTTCATCTTCTTCCATTCCCTCGCGCTCTGATTCTGATTTCTCTCCTTTTTTATTTTCTGAGTCTCCTTCAGGCTGTTGACATTCTTTATTTTCTATGGACATAAAATTTTTGTATTTAATTATTTTTGATAAGAGAAAGTTGACTAAACCTTCTTTTAATTTATTAAAATCGATTAAAAATTTTCTTTTCCCTGAACGAAATCGCCAACTGATTTTTTCGCCCAAAATTCCCTACAATTTGATCACCGAGCGAGGCGAGGCAACACCAAACCGCTTGCAAATTCCTTACTAGTGCCCGAGAGAGGACTCGAACCTCCAAGGGATTGCTCCCATCGCCACCTCAAAGCGACGCGTATACCAATTCCGCCACCCGGGCTTTAATCCATTTATTAAATTAGCTATTGCGTTTCTGACTCGCTTTTTTCTTTAATCTTTTTTTCCTTAGCAGCTATTTTTAATTTCTTTCTGATTTGTTTAGAAGATTTATTCCGCAGATAATATAATTTTGCCCTTCTTACCCGTGAGGCTTTTATTAACTCCACTTTTTGAATCAAGGGTGAAAAAAGAGGAATAATCCACTCCACTCCTACTCCATCAATTATTCTTCTTAAGATAATAGTCGCTCCTGGCTCATTATGATGTTTTCGACTCAGAACTAAACCTTCTAATTGTTGGGTTTTTTCTTTATCGCCCTCTTTTATTTTTTGAAGAATTTTGACATGCATCCCTGGTTTTATATCTTGAACATTAATTTTTATCATAAGAGATTAAATTCTTTGTTTATTAATTTTATCTAATTTACCACAAAAATTAATTTTTAGCAATTGGAGGTAATTTTTTAAGAGTATCCAGAAAATCTTTAGGTATTGGAGCTTGCGTTTCTAAAAGTTCTCCATTAGGTAAGAAAAAAGAAATTTTATAAGCATGAATCATTTGACGAGGAAACAATTTTTCATCAACAGATGTAATGTTCCCGTATGTTCGGTCTCCAGCCACTGGAAAGCCAATACTTGCTAAATGAATCCTAATCTGATGGGTGCGGCCAGTTTTGGGTTCCACTTTTAAAAGAGTATAACCTTGATATTTTTTCGCTACTTCATAGAGAGTAAGGGCAACTTTTGTCTTTTTTGTTGTCTCCTTGGTGCTTTTTTTCTTCTGAGGCAGAACTATTTTTCTTTTACCAGATGCGGAGGATCTTGTTAATTCAAATTCAATCCTGCCTTTTTCTTTATTAATCTCTCCTTTTACCAAAGCCAAATATCTTTTATTGATTTTTTTTGAAAAAAAAAGTTTTTTAAAATAGAAAAAGGCAGAATTGGTTTTAGCGAGTATTAAAATTCCAGAGGTATCTTTATCTAAACGATGAACAATGCCTGGCCTCAATTTATCCTCGCCTACTTTTTTAGCTCGAGAATAGCGATAACAAAACCAAGAAGCGATTGAAGGCTCATTAATATTTTTTAGAGTAGGGTGAGTATTGACTCCGGCTGGTTTATTAATAACCAAGAAATCCTGGTTTTCGTAAAGAATTTCTGGTTCGGGTATTAACTTCAAAGGAACAATTGTTTGTTCCCCTATGGTTGAAATTGTTAGATAAAGAGTAATCTCTTCTTTGCCTTTTAATAAATAGCTCGGTTTCACTTGTTTCCCATTGACTTTAATATTACCTTCTTTAAGATTTTTACTAATTTCGTTACGAGATAATTCAGATAAAATATGGCTCAGGTATTTATCAATCCTAAGAGGCGATTTTAATTCTTCAACAAGTATTAATTTGGGATAATGATTTATTTTCATCAAGTGATTGTGGGCGGTAGAGGACTCGAACCTCTGGCCTCAAATACGTCAAATTTGCGCTCTGCCAACTGAGCTACGCGCGCATCTTATCTTTTAATTATTCTTTTTGTTAATTTTTCTGGTTCAAATATTTCTTTTATATATTTAATTATTTCTTTGGAATCAAAATTTCTACATGAAAATAAATCAAGATATAAAGATTTCTTGAAAGGGTAGGTATGGATACTTATGTGACTGTCAGAAATTATTACAAATCCAGTGATACCGCTTTCTTCTTTTTCTTTATTTTCGTAGTAGAACACGCTTGGTTCTGTTATAGCCTTCATCCCTGTAATTTTTACTAAATCAAGAAGAAGGTTTTCTATAAACTTCTTATTTGAGAGATTATCTAAATTTTTGCATTCTTTCAAATCGAGGATTAAATGAGTTCCATCTTTCATTTTATGATTTTTTAACTTTGTTTTTTAGTAAATATTCAAAAAAATCTTTACCGTATGCTAAGATAAGCCCATTTCTTTTCAAAAGTTTTTTAGCTTTCTTTTTAAATTTTACATAATCCTTTAGAAATTTTGCATCAATATCTGGCCAAATATCACTAATAATGCAATCAAATTTTTGATTTTCCGACAGAGTGTAAAAATCACCAATTATAATTTTGCCATATATCTTACTAAACTCTTTCATTTTTTCAATTACTTCTTGATATTTCTCAACTGTTGTAAGAGAATTTACTTTAGGATTTTTCATCGAAAATTCGGTTAAAATTCCAAAACCATAACCAGCTATTAAAACATCTCCAAAAGCTTGTTCACCCAATTCTTTTTGAAGTTCTCTTTCTTCTGGAGTATCCCACATCCATAAACGACCATCTATAAACATAAACTTATGGTTTTTGTATCGTAAGATTTCAATATTACTCATATTATGATAGTTTATGTTCAATGTTCTTAATTTTTTTAAAAAGCAGCCTGTGTAAAAGGCGCCCGAGAGAATTACAGATAATAAATTCTAAATACACTTCAAAAATCTTGTTTAAAAATCGACCTCTCTAAGATTCGTGGATTTAGTTGTAAAACCATCAAATCCTGCTTACATTATAACAAATATTACTAACAAATAAAAAATGCCTGATGTTGGGCTATTTTGTGGGCGGTAGAGGACTCGAACCTCTGGCCTCAAATACGTCAAATTTGCGCTCTGCCAACTGAGCTAACCGCCCATAATTTATGTAGACACGTTAAACATAGTGGGCGTACCTGGACTCGAACCAGGAAACCTCGTCTTTATAAGAGACGCGCTCTAACCAATTGAGCTATACGCCCGAATTTATTTTTTTAAAAAGAAAATGGTCACTAATAACCTTTAGCCCCATCAAACTTTTTTCACTTAATCTTGCGTTTGAAACTCTCATATTACAAGTACCATGACCAAACCCTCCTTTATGGTTTATAGACTCTATTAAACTTTTCTTTATATAAGGTTTATAAAATTGTTTAGGAGAAATTTTCAAAATATCTGACCAAAATTTTATTTCTTTATCAATATTCATATCCTTGTACAAATGTAATTCAATCTTTAATTTTCTTTTTGGGACTGATAAAGATTTTGTGAGCCAAAAAAGAAAAAATTTGATAACAGAAGGATCTGTATTAGAAATAGATAAACCACTACTTCTAGTTTTTGTTCCTTCACCCCAATAAAGAAATAAACCTGCAAGATACAATTCACGCTTATTTAGAGGAAGAATGTATTTCTTTTGTATTTGATAAAAATCTTGTAATCTTTTCTCTTTTTTTCTCCTCTTGGTTTCACGACATTTTTCAATTCTTTGTTCACTCCAGTCTCTTAATTGCCTTATTCTTTGTTCCGAAAGAGGATAATCTCTTAACCAAATACTCAAAGTACTTTTACTTACTTTTAGAATTTCCTTTATCTGACTATAACTCATTCCTTTCTTTCTTAAAATTATCGCTTTTTCGTGATCCTTAAAACGTGCCATAATCAAACCTTTAAATTATATCTACCTAATGACTAGGCCTAGGTTCATTATAACACTAATATTTCAAAAGAACAACTAAAAAACGCTACTCTTTTATTAATTGTTCAATCTCTTCTCTTTCTAAAGTTTCTTTTTCTATTAAAGCCTTAGCAATCTTATCTAATTGTTTTTTATTTTCTTGTAAAACATGACTGGCTTTTTTGTAGCATTGCTGAATAATTTTATTTATTTCTTTATCAATCAAAGTTGCTGTTGTCTCGGAATAATTTTTTTCAGTTGAGATTTCTCTCCCTAAAAATATCATCTCTTCTGTTTTGCCGAAAGTTATTGGTCCTAATTTTTCACTCATCCCATATTTAGTGACAAGAGATCGGCTTAAACCAGTCGCTTCTTGCAGATCGTTAGCTGCGCCAGTAGAAACATCTTTAAACTCTAATTCCTCAGCCAAATAACCGCCTAAAAGAGCAGCAATATCTGCCAAAAACTCAGTTCGAGTCTTTAGATATCTTTCTTCAGTCGGCATTTTCATTGTATAACCAGCTGCCTGACCGCGGGAAATAATAGAAACTTTTTTTAATTCGCTGGCTCCGGGAAGAAGCAAAGAAACTAAAGCATGGCCAGCCTCATGATAAGCAGTAATTTTCTTTTCTTTTTCAGTAAAAACTCGACTTCTTCTTTCCGGTCCAAGCATTACTTTTTCTATAGAAGAAATCAATTCTTGCTGACCAATAAATTTTTTGTTATCGCGAGCAGCCAGAATAGCTGCTTCATTAACTAAATTAGCCAAATCAGCGCCAGAAAAACCCGGGGTTCTTTCAGCAATTTCTCTTAACCTTACTTCTGGAGATGCTTTTTTATCTCGAGTATGAATTTTTAAAATTTCTTCCCGACCATTAATATCCGGTAAATCTAAAACTACGCGCCGATCAAATCTTCCTGGTCGTAGTAAAGCAAAATCTAAAATATCTGGACGGTTAGTAGCCGCCATGACAATCACTCTTGTTTCTCGATCAAAACCATCCATTTCCACTAGAATTTGATTTAAAGTTTGTTCTCTTTCGTCCTGACCTCCACCAATACCAGCTCCTCTTTCCCGACCAATGGCGTCTATTTCATCGATAAAAAGAATGGCTGGAGCTGCTTTTTTGACAGTATTAAAAGCATCTCTCACTCGGCCAGCACCAACGCCAACAAACATTTCTACAAATTCAGAACCAGAAATATGGAAAAAGGGCACGTTAGCTTCACCAGCTACAGCTCGGGCTAAGAGCGTTTTACCTGAACCAGGAACACCCATTAAAAGAACCCCCCGCGGAATTCGCGCTCCTAACTCTTGAAATTTTTTGGGATTTTTTAAAAATTCCACAATTTCTTGCAATTCCTCTTTCGCTTCTTTTAAACCAGCTACATCTTTAAAAGTAATTCTATCTTTATCAGAAGAAAATAATCTAATATTTGAGCGAGAAAAAGAAAAGATTTGCATTGCTCCTTGATTAGCCCGACGAAAAGAATAAGAAAATAAAATAACAAGAAAAATAATGGGAATAACAATGGGCAACAAATTCCATAACCAAACAGACCAGCCACTCTGTTCCTTTACTTCGATATCCAAAGCATTGATTTCTTCTGAAGAAAAACCAAAATTATTGAGAAGTTCTCCTAAGGAAACATATGATTCTTTTGCAGCAAGAAAAATTTGCTTATCAGAAGCAACTATTTCTAAGCTATCAGGATGGACAATAATTTTGTCCACCTTTTTCTCTTTAATCATTTGGATTGATTCAGAAAGACTGATTTGCTTTTTACTAGTCAGAGTCTTTTCTAGTCCTGAAAAAAGAACAGACAAAAAAATAAAAAGCAAAACTACAAGAAGAAGCTGCCGCCAAATTTTATTCATAGTGTTCTTATTCTATCTTAAATTAATCAAAAAAGCAACGCCGAGCGTTGCTTTTTGAGATATTTTCAAAAACTATTTGCTGGATTTCTTACGGATAAATCGGTTCTGTTACTCCTTGGAGATGTGAAACAGCGCTATTTATTGATTCCAAAGAAGAACTAATAATTAAATAATCATCAAGAAAACCATAGCTAATAGCTGCCTCTTTACCATAATAAGTAAAATAACGAATATCTACTCCAGCAGTAGTTGTCCCCTTAAAACTTTTAGCTACTTTCTTGGGAATTTTAATCAACCAGAAATTAGCTAAATTATCCAAAATTTTACCTTTTTCCCAAGTAGCAAAAGCTACTTTTACATCATCAGCATTATCTTTGCCGACATCAATAATTAACCCTAAAGAAGGATTAACTTCTCCGTAATAAACATAAAGCAAATATTTTCTTGCCAAAAGATAAGGTTTTAAATTATCCGGCAAATTAGGAATAAGCGATATAATAATCTCTTCACCTGATAAAAAATAATCTCGATATTTGGGCGTTAAAATGGAAAAAGTTTCAGCTGGCTGCATAGTTTGGGTAGCAACCTTTTTAATACTAGAAACAACTGCTGATCCAGTCAGATTAACCGTGAGGGAAGTCTTTTGATAAGGACCGCTCACTTGAGGATAAGGACTAGGTAGCAAAGTAGTAGTGGTTGTAGTAATTATTGGCTGAGTAGTAGTAGTAACTAATGTTAGTTTGGGAGCAAAGAATTTGGGCCAAAGGTAGAAATAACCTAAAACTGCTCCTCCAATAATAATACCAATAATAATTAATAAAGGAATAAGTCTATTATTCTTTTTGGGCATTTGAGATTGAGGAAAGTTAGTAAATTCCGAAGCTGAAATTTGTGGATTGATAGCAGGTTCAGAGAAATTAGAACCTGAAGGAATTTCATTCACTGGAGGACGAGATTCATTAAGAGGTGGTGGAGAAAAAATAGGTTGAGTTGGTGCTTGCCAATTTTGTGTTTCTCCGCCAGTAGCTTTCATCTTTTCTAAATCTGATTCTGAAGTTCTAATAAAAACATTCGGAGCTGGAGGAGTAAATTTTTGCCCTGGCTCTCCAAAATTATTGCCTCCTGAATTTTGCGTATTAGGAGAAGGATTCTGATTAGGAGCCTGAGGAGGTTCGAAGTAATTTTCTGGCATATTTTTTTAATTTAAAGTTATTTAATACATTATACCACAAAAATTCATGTCAAGAAAAATTTCTCTATTTCGAACGAAGCGAGAAAAAAGGTAATCCTTATTTCGAACGAAGTGAGAAACAAGGTTCTCTTGAGCAAAGCGAAAGAGATTCTTATCTCCTTTCTCTTTTCCATTTATCTTTTTCTTCTTCTTTTGGGGGATATTTTACGTCTTTTAAAGAAAGAGAAATTTTGCCATTGGCTTCGACTTTTTTCACTTTGACTTTGATTTCTTCTCCTTGGTGAACAATGTCTTCAACTTTATTAACCCGATAAGGAGCTAATTCTGAGATATGAAGTAAACCTTCTTTACGATGGCCAAGATCAACAAAAGCACCAAAATCTTTTATTTGAGTTACTTTCCCGTTAATAATATCTCCCTCAGTGATATCTTTGACTACTTCTTTAATTTCTTGAATTGCTAAATTGGCTTTTTCTTGATTCTCAGCTGTAACAAAAACCGTTCCATCTTCTTCAATATCAATATTAACTCCAGTAGCTTGAGTAATAGCCTGAATGACTTTTCCTCCTGGACCAATCAACTCACCTATTTTCTCTGGTTTAATTTGCAGGGTAAATATTCTTGGAGCAAAAGGCGAAAGTTCTTTTCTTGATTGATTAATTACCTGATTCATTTTATCTAAGATAAAGAGACGAGATGTTTTGGCTTTCTCTAAAATTTCAATCAATAATTGGGGAGTTATTCCTTTTATTTTTAAATCCATCTGCAAAGCAGTAATGCCATTTTTTGTTCCAGCAACTTTGCAGTCCATATCTCCATAATGGTCTTCTGGACCCTGGATATCAGTTAAAATTTTGTTATTAGATTTTCCATCACTAATTAGCCCCATGGATATGCCAGCTACTTGTTCTTTAATTGGTACTCCAGCAGCCATTAGAGCCATTGATGAAGCACAAGTAGCAGCCATAGAAGTTGAGCCATTAGAAGACATAATCTCAGAAACTACCCGAATGGTATAAGGAAATTCATCCTTGGTAGGAATCATGGGTGAAAGAGCTTTTTCACCTAAAGCACCATGGCCTATTTCTCTTCTTCCTGGACCTCTTAAAGGAGCAACTTCTCCTGAAGAAAAACCAGGAAAATTATAGTGATGCATAAATCTTTTTTCGCCACTAAATTCCATACCCTGGAGAGTCAACACATCAGCTGGAGAACCCAGAGTCACTACTGAAAGAGCATGAGTAATACCTCGCATAAATAAAGCTGAACCATGAGTTCTTGGTAAAATATCAATCGCCACCTCCAGGGATCTAATTTCATCTAATTTTCTAAAATCAGGTCTCAAATCTTTTTCTAAAATATTTTTATGAACTAATTTATCAATTTCTTCATGAAATAAATAATCAACATCTTTTAATTGTTCTTCAGAATATTTTTTTTCTAACAAATAATTAATTAAGTTATCCTTTAATTCAATTAATTGATTTTCTTTTCCTTTCTTGTCCTGGGAATAAACCAAAGGTTCTAATTTATCAGTTAAATAATTTTCAACGTCTTTGAGAAAATTTTCCTCCACGGTTTTAATTAAAACCTCTGTTTTGGGTTTTCCTATCTCTCGAATAATTTTTTGCTGTTGCTCATTTAAAGAAGCGATTTCTTTTTGAGCGATTTCTAAGGCTTGAATTACTATTTCCTCTTTAGTCTCATTAGCTCCAGCTTCTAACATATTAATATCCTCTCCCGGACCAGAAACTACCATATCCAAAATTAGATCTTTTCGTTCATTGTAGGTAGGGTTCACAAGAAAACCTGTCTTTTCTGACCAACCAATTCTTACTGCTGAAACTGGACCTTGCCAAGGAATATCAGAAGTGCCTAAAGCCAGAGAGGCTGAAATAATTCCTAAAACATCTGGATCATGTTCTTCATCAATAGATAAACAAGTAGCTACTACCTGAACATCTCTTCTCATTAGGGACGAAAATAAAGGTCTAATAGTTCGATCAATCAATCGGTCCAATAAAATAGCAATTTCGCTTGGCCTTGATTCTCGACGGATAAAACGACTGCCGTAAATTTTACCAGCAGCATAATATTTTTCTTCATAGTCAACTAAAAGAGGAAAAAAATCTAAATCATTTCTATCTTGATTACCCATCACGACATTAGTTAAAATAACTGTTTCCCCTATTTTAGCCATGACTGAACCGTTAGCTAATTCCGCTAAATTAGAAAATTCTAATTCGATGGTTTTATTACCAACTGATAGTTGATACTTCTTCTTTTCCATTTCGTTTTAAATTTTAAACTTGATAATTTTGGGGATTCTTTTAACTACTCCTCCTTCGCCTGCCCTCAATAAAAAGTATCCTGGCCTTGAATCTAAATCAATAAACTCATCAGCCAGTTCTTTTAAGGTCATTGAGGTTGTCCTGCCAAAACCCATCACTTCTACTTGATTACCCAAAACTCTTAAATATTCTACTAAAGGAATAAAATCCCCATCGCCGCTGATTAAAACTATAGTATCGGCTTTAGAACTTAATCTCACAGCATCAATGGCTAAACCCACATCCCAATCTCCCTTTTTAGTACCATCAGGATAAACCTGTAAATCTTTGATTCTGGTTTCAATACCTGCCTTTTCCAAAGCATCAAAAAAAGAAGCCTCTCCAGGCTCATCAGCTTTAGCCACATAACCAATAGCTCTAACCAAATTTCTTCCACTAACTGCTTCTAAAAGTAAATTCTTAAAATTTACCCGAGCACCATAAAGATTTTTGGCTGAATGGTAAAGGTTTTGAACATCAATGAAAACTATTGCGCGTTGATTTTTGTGTCTAATAACCATATTTAAATATTATAAATCAAGTTTTTTCCCTATTTTATTATAACGTCTGATTGATTCCTCTTTTAGATAGGCTAATAGCCTTCTTCTTTTAGAAACCATGCCCAAAAGACCTCTTCTTGAATGAAGATCCTTAGGATGTTTTTTTAAATGTTTTACTAGCTCCTCTATTTCTTTAGTTAAAAGAGCAATCTGAACTTCAGGAGAACCAGTATCAGATTTATGAGTAGAGAATTTTTTAATAATTTTTTCTTTAGCAGTAGACTTGAGCATATCTTTGTATTTTCATAAGATGAGTTTACCACAATTTATTTTTTTGTGCAACATTAAAAACCCAGACAGAATAGCAACGGATAACCTTGACGAAAGACAGCGGAGGGTGTGGGATTCGAACCCACGGACCGCTTTTTAGGCGGTCACGGTTTAGCAAACCGTTGCTTTGGACCACTCAGCCAACCCTCCTTTTAAATAAAATATTTATTAAAAGTTTACCTGAAACCAAATAAAATTGCAATTAGATAAAAATGACATCTGATCAAAAATTTACCTTTCCCCTTGACAAAAAATATAGATATGATAGAATAAACCATAGAACTCCCAGATTGGGAGTTTTTTATTGAGACCAAACGTAAAACTAGTAAAACTATGGATAAAACTAATAAATATAGCTCATCTTTAAAGGCTTTATGGCTGGATAGAGCCTTTAAAACGAGTTTCTTGAGTCTTGTCCTTATCTTTGTCTTTTTTAGCCGGTTTTCCGGCATCTTAGTTGAAGGATCTCTTTCTACTGTTATCAGTAATTCAGAAATTCCAACTTCTAACGATAATAACCCATATTTATCTAGCCAGACTTTTCTTTTAGGAATTAATCCTACTTTTGCTCCTTTATCTACCAAAAGAATGGTAGTCACTGCTTATTCCTCAACTCCAGACCAAACAGATGATACTCCTTTTATCACTGCTTCCGGTAAAGTAGTAGAGGATGGTATAGTGGCTTCAAATTTTTTAGCTTTTGGCACTAAATTGCGATTACCAGAACTCTTTGGTGATAAAATCTTTATAGTTGAAGATCGAATGCATCAAAGATTCTCTTCTGATCGCTTGGATATTTGGTTTCCTGACAGAAAAACAGCTCAAAATTTCGGGATAAAAGAAACAGTTATGGAAATATTGGAGTAAAATAAAAAGATAACTAAAAAATTAAAACCCCTGCTTTATAAAGCAGGGGTTTTAATTTGTGCCCAGGGTGGGACTCGAACCCACAAGCTCCGAAGAGCCAAGGATTTTAAGTCCTTTGCGTATACCGATTCCGCCACCTGGGCTTTTTCCGCCTTCATTAAAGTTTCGGCGGACACTGAATTTTGTTACCTCACTCCGTTCGGACAAAACTCGTGGAGGCCTGGGTGGGAATCGAACCCACGTATAAGAGTTTTGCAGACTCATGCCTTACCACTTGGCTACCAGGCCCTCTTCCGCTATTTTATTAGATTTTTTGAAAAAACTCAAGCAGATCACCTTTTTCTATGAGTTTTGGACAGTCAATTAAAATTCCGCATTCGCCGCCTGTCGCTACTTCATTAATATTTACTCTATTTTTTTGAAGATTTACTATTTTCCCTTCTCCGATAATCTCATTGTTTCTTAAAATTCTAACTTTTATTTTATTTCTGGCCAATCCTTCTATCACTTTACCGCCAATTAATTGATTTCCTTTTTCTGGATGAAAAATAGCTAAAACCTCCAATTTGCCAAGAATTTCTTCGGTTGATTTATTAATAAATTGGTCCTCAATTATTTTTTGAATCTTATCCTTAATTTCATAAATGATTTCTCCTTCAAGAGAAATCAAATTCTTATTGACTAAAAAAATACTCGAAATTTCTGGTTTTTTATTTATCCGGAAACTAATTATCAATGTTCTCTCCTGAGGAATAATTTTTAAATCTCCTTCAGAAAGATCTCCCGCTTCATTTTTTAAAATGAGAAAAAGCCAACCTTTTTCTTGACCCAATTGATCTATGACGCATTCCAAAGCTTCAGAAGAACTAAAGGTATCGCTTTTTATAATAACAGGAATTTTTAATGCGGAATTTTTATCACCTAATTGTTTGGCTAAAATTCTTGAACCTATTTTTTCTATTTGGAGACTTTCAGTTTTTTTAAACTCTTCTTTACAAGCAAAAAATTCTTCGCCTGCTGAAGGTAAGGTTTCAAAACCAATTACTCTGACTGGAGAAGAAAAAGTAGCTTTTTCTATCAAATTTCCTTGAAAATCTTCTAACATTTTTACTTTGCCTTGAGCTAAACCAACAGCTATTTTATCTTTAAGATGAAGAGCACCATTGGTAATAATTAAAGTAGCAACCATTCCTCTTCTTGAATCTAAATGAGACTCAATGACAATACCTGAAGCTGGCTCTTGAGGATTAGCTTTTAGTTCTTCCATTTCCGCCACCAAAAGAATGAGCTCTAATAATTCATCTATACCTTTTCCAGTTTTGGAAGAAACCTCAGCAAAAGGCACATCACCGCCCCAGCCCTCCAAAGATATTCCAAAATTAGTTAATTCTTTTTTAATTTTTTCCGGATTAGCGTTTTCTTTATCTATTTTAGTCATCACCAAAATAAAAGGAATCTGCGCTTGTTTGATACAATCTAAAGATTCTTTAGTCTGAGGTTTAATTCCTTCATCAGCAGCTACCACCAAAAGAGCGACATCAGCTGCTTTGGCTCCTCTGGAACGAATATTAAAAAAAGCCTCATGACCAGGAGTATCAAGAAAAGTAATTTTGCGTCCAGTGGACGCAAAATCATCCTGAGCAGAGCGAAGGATCTCCTCACTTTTACCTGAGGAGATCCCTCGATTCGCTTCGCTCTCTCGGGATTTCGGTTCGGCCTTCGGCCGAACCTCAATTTCATAAGCGCCAATGTGTTGAGTAATTCCGCCTGTCTCTTTCTCTGCCACTTTTGTTTTTCTAATATAATCCAAAAGAGAAGTTTTGCCATGATCAACATGACCTAAAACTACCACTATTGGTGGCCGAGAAATTAGATTTTCAGTTTTTGAATTTTCTTTTTTCATGCGGAGGGGACAGGACTCGAACCTGCAAGCCCTTACGGGCACCAGTTTTCAAGACTGGCGCATTACCATTCTGCCACCCCTCCTGATTTGATATATAGTTAAATAGAATTAAATTATATATCAAATTAAACTTTTCCACAACCCCTTTACAGAATACTTAAGAGATTGTTGAATTGGTTTTTATAATTACAAATCTTTGTTTTTCCAGTTGTCAAGATAAAAAATATGAGTTAGAATAAAGAAAAATAATTAACGCCCCTGTGGTGAAACGGATATCATTACTGTCTTCGGAACAGTAGTTGGAGGTTCGAATCCTCCCAGGGGCACTTGCCTCCGTAGCTCAATTGGTAGAGCAGTGGCCTCTTAAGCCATTGGTTGCGCGTTCGAGTCGCGCCGGAGGCACAAAAACAAAAATGAAAATTCCCAAAGAGATTTTAGAAATTATTCATAAGCTTCTATCTGCTGATTTTGAGGCTTATCTTGTTGGTGGTTGCGTTCGTGATCTCCTTCTTAATAAAAAACCAAAAGACTGGGATATTACTACTAATGCCAAGCCAGAAAAAATACAAAAATCATTTAAAGAAAGTGTTTATGAAAATGAATTCGGAACCGTGGGAATAAAAACAGAATCTAATGATCCAACTTTAAAAATCGTTGAATTAACAACTTTTCGCAAAGAAGGAAAATATACTGATAAAAGACATCCTGATACTATTACTTTTGCTAAAACATTGGAAGAAGATTTATCCAGAAGAGATTTTACGATAAATGCCATGGCAATAGAAGTCAAAAGTCAAAAGTCAAAAGTCAAAATTATTGATCCTTTCTCAGGACGAACTGATTTAAAAAATAGCTTAATTCGAGCGGTTGGGGATCCAAATAAAAGATTCAATGAAGATGCTTTGCGTTTAATAAGAGCGGTGCGATTTGCTTGCGAATTATCCGCCAGCTGGCGGATTGAACAAAATACCTTGAAAGCTATAAAAGACAATGCTCCTCTTTTGAAATTTATTGCCAAAGAAAGAATTCGAGACGAATTTATCAAAATTATTGAAACTCCTCAAGCTACTCAAGGGATTCTTCTTCTTGAAGAAACCAGATTATTAAATCAATTGATTCCTGAGCTAGAAAAAAGCATTGGCGTTACTCAAAATAAACATCATATCTATACCGTTTGGGAACATCTCTGGCGCTCATTAGATTATACCGCTCAAAATAATTATAGTTTAGAAGTAAGACTAGCTAGTTTTTTTCATGATATTGGAAAACCAATTACCAAAGAAGGAAAGGGTAAAGAAGCTACTTTCTATAATCATGAAATTGTTGGCGCTAAAATCATTAGTCAAATTCTTAGTCGCCTAAGATTTTCTAAAAGTCAGGCGGAAAAAATTATTCGTTTGGTTCGCTATCATGGTTTCGTTTATGATCCAGAAATTACCACTGATGCGGCCATGAGAAGATTATTAATTAAAGTTGGTAAGGATAACATTTCGGAATTAGCTCAAGTTAGAGAAGCGGATAGAATTGGTTCTGGTTGCCCCAAGGCAGTACCTTTTCGTTTGCGACATTTTCTTTTTCGGATAGAAAAAATTAATCAACAATTAGAAGGAAAAGAACCCTCACTAAAAATGTTAAAAATTAATGGTAATGATATAATAGAAATATTAAAGATTAAGCCAGAACCAAAAATAGGAATGATTTTAAATATTTTATTAGAAGAAGTGTTAGATAGGCCAGAAAAAAATGAAAAAATCTGTTTAGAAAAAAGAGTCAAAGAATTAGGTAAGTTTTCTCAAAAAGGGTTGGCTGCTTTAAATAAAAAAGCTAAAATAAAATATCAAAATATTTTAGAGGAAGGAGAAACAAAAATAAAACAAAAATATCATGTTAATTAACGGGGCATGGTGTAATGGCAACATGCACGCTTCGGGTGCGTGAGATTCCCGGTTCAAGTCCGGGTGCCCCGACCAATCTATATATGGTTAAAGAAGAAATTCGAAAATCAATTAAAAAAACGACGAAATTACTTGTTCAAAAATACAAATGGCATTTGCCAGAAGATTTAGATATTCCTTTAATCACTTCTTTTAATCCCGCTCATGGAGATTACAATACTCCTATAGCCTTAATTCTTAGTAAAACTATAAAAGAATCACCTCTTAAATTGGCCGAATTAATATCTCAAGAAATTCAAAAACAACAAAACAAAATTATCTCGAAAATAGAAATCCTTCCACCTGGTCATCTGAATTTTTTTCTTGAAAAATCAGCTTTCCAAAAAGAGCTTAAGAATTTAATCAAATCCTCTGGTTTTATCAAGAAACAAGGAGATCCTAAAAAATCTATTATTGTTGAATATTCTTCGCCCAATATCGCCAAACCAATGCATGTTGGCCATTTACGTTCCACTATTATTGGCGAAGCTTTGGCTAATCTTTATGACATTTGCGGCTATAAAGTTATTCGCTGGAATTACTTGGGCGATTGGGGAACTCAGTTTGGTAAATTGATTACTGCTTATAAATTGTGGGGTACTAAAACAGAAGTAGAGAAAAATCCCATTCAAACTCTTTTGACCTTATATCAAAAATTCCACCAAGAAGCTAAAACTAATTCTGATTTAGAACAATTAGCTCAGAAAGAATTTAAAAAATTAGAACAAGGTGATAAAGAAAATAAAAAACTTTGGTCTTGGTTTAAAAAAGAATCTCTCAAAGATTTTCAAAATATTTATAAATTACTGGGAATTAAATTTGATGTTGAAAAAGGCGAGTCTGATTTTGAAAAAGATTTACTTCCATTAATTGAAAGTCTAAAAAAGAAAAAATTAGCTCAAAAAAGCAGGGGAGCTTTAATTATATCTTTGGATCGTTTTAATTTACCGCCGGCTTTGATTCAAAAATCAGATGAGGCTACCTTATATTTGACTCGAGATTTGGCCAATTTAATTTTCAGAATTAAAAAATACCATCCAGTTAAAATCCTTTATGTTGTTGGCAATGAACAGGATCTTTATTTTAAACAATTATTCGCCTTAGCTAAAATTTTAGGATTGACTTCAAAAACCGAGGTCGAGCATATTAAATTTGGCTTGATTTTAAATGAAAATAAAAAGAAATTCTCCACTCGGGAAGGAGAATTAATCACCCTCCAAGAAGTGATTGAAAAAGCCCTTGAAAAAGCATTAAAAATTATTAAAGATAAACATCCGTCTTGGACAATTCAAAAACAAAAACAATTAGCTCAAGTCATTGCCCTTGGCGCTTTAAAATTTAATAGCTTAAAAAGTTTTCGCACAGCAGATATAATTTTTGATTGGGAACAAATGCTTGATTTTAAGGGTACTACTAGTGTTTACCTTCAATATACCTATGCCCGCTTTAATAAAATTCTTCTGAAAGCCAAGAAAATTGGTTTAGGGGAGGCAAAACTTTTAAATCAAGGGATAGAAATCAATTTAATAAAACAGCTTTTGGATTTTCCTTTAAATATCCAGAGAAGCGCTTTTGAATATTCCCCCCATCTTTTAGCTAACTACCTTTTATCTTTAGCTGATTTAGCTAATAATTATTATGAAAAGGTGCCTGTTCTTAAAGAAACAGAATCAAAACGCCGGAATGCCCAATTAATGTTAATTAAAGCAGTTATCTTAATCTTAAAAAAGGGGTTAGAAATATTAGGAATAGAAGTTCTCAAGGAAATTTAATGGATTCGCCTTTGTCTTTTGAGCCTCTCGTTGATTTTTTGCTGATAAAGAGTTAAAATAAATTAGAGATCATTAAATGATCTCTTTTTATTAGCTTTGAATAAAAAGCGGGATTAGTTGAGTGGCCCAACATCACCCTTCCAAGGTGAAGACACGGGTTCGAGTCCCGTATCCCGCTCTTTCAAAATTAAAAAATATGGATAAAAAAACTAGAGTTTTTTCTGGCACTCGACCAACTGGACCCCTTCACTTGGGTAATTATTTTGGGGGAATTAAAGGCTATTTAGATCTTCAAGAAAGAAAAGATTTAGATTGTCTTTATGCAGTAGTTGATCTTCATGGCATAACTTCTCCTTATGATCCTCAAAAATATCCTCAACAAGTAGAGGGATTAGTTTTAGATTATTTAGCTTGCGGCCTCGATCCCAAAAAATCTCATCTTGTTATTCAATCGCGGATTCCAGAGCATTTAGAATTAGCTTATTATTTCTCTACTATTTTTCCTGTTTCTCGCTTAGAACAATTACCTACTTATAAAGAAAAGAAAAAAGAACAACCTAAATACATTAATTTAGGGCTTTTATATTATCCAATTTTGATGGCAGCAGATATTTTAATTTATAAATCAGAATTAGTGCCTGTCGGTAAAGACCAACTGCCTCATTTGGAACTCGCTCGAGAAGTAGCCAGAAGTTTTAATCATTATTTCGACCGAGGGGAGAAAAAAGGTAATCCTTATTTTGGAAAAACGTTTTCTGAGCCTCAAGCCTATTTGACTAAAGGAGCTTACATTCCTTCTTTAACTGGAAAAGGAAAAATGTCAAAAACTCAAGAAGATAGTTATATCAGCTTGACTGATGATTTGGAAACCATTAGGAAAAAATTATCAAAAGTGCCAACAGATTCCGGCAAAGGAAACAAAATTCCAGAAAATGGCGGGATTGATACTTTATTAACTTTGATTGAATTATTTATGACCAGCGACCAAAGAAAAAGATATGAAAAAGAATATCTTAGCACTGGCATCAAATATCAACCGTTAAAAGAAGATTTAGCCCAAAGAATTCATAGCTATTTAAAACCTATTCAAGAAAAACGTCAATATTATGAGAATAAATCAGATTTAATCAAAAAAATATTAAAAGAAGGAAACGCTTATGCGTCTCAAATTGCCAAAGAGACAATCAAAGAGGTAAAAAAGAAAATGGGCATCAGTTAATTTCATTTAATTTTTATGTCTCGAGACATTGAAAATACTCAAGAAGAAATTTTAGAAGTTATTCAAGTAGAAAATTTACGTAAAAAATACGGTGCCATTAAAGCAGTGGATGGTATTTCTTTTTCTGTTAAAAAAGGAGAAATTTTTGGCTTTTTGGGTCCTAATGGCGCTGGAAAAACCACTACTATTAATATTCTTTGTACCCTTACTCGACCTACTACTGGAGTAGCTTATATTAATGGTTATAACGTGAATTCCTACCCAAATCAAGTGAGAAATTCCATTGGTTTAGTCTTCCAAGAAATTACTTTAGATAATCATTTAACAGCAGAGGAGAATCTCTTTCTTCATGCCATGCTTTACGGAGTTTCCAGAAAAGAATTTATCCAAAGAAAAATTGAAGTTTTAAAACTGTGCGAATTATGGGAAAGAAGAAAAATGAGAATAGAAAATTTTTCAAGCGGCATGAAACGAAGGTTAGAAATCGCTCGGGCTTTAATCAACCAACCAAAAATACTTTTCTTAGATGAACCTACTATTGGTTTAGATCCTCAAACCAGAAAAAAGGTCTGGGATTATATTTTTACTATGAGAAAAAAGAAAGACATTACCATTTTCTTGACTACCCAGTATTTAAATGAAGCTGAGAGTTGTGACAGAGTAGCCATTATTGATCATGGTAAAATTATTGCTTTAGATACCCCGGAAAATCTCAAAAAAATGATTGGCGGTGACATTATTACTATGAAAACTGAAGATAATGAAAAAGCAGAAACAGAATTCAAACAAAGATTTCCTAAATATCCAATAAAAAGATTGGGTAAAGAAATAAAAATCGAAGTTGATAAAGGCGATGAATTTTTACCTATTTTAGTCAAATCTTTGCCCTCAAAAATAATTTCCATGGAATTAAGAAGGCCGACTTTAGAAGATATTTTTCTGGAGTTAACTGGAAGACAAATCAGAGAAAATAATAATGGAAAATTAGAGGAAGAAACTCCTTCTTTCGATTTATCAAACTTGTTCTCATTTTTCTCCACGCCTAAAAAAGAAGAGGATAACAAAAATACTAAAAAATGAACAAATTTTCGGGTATTTATATTCTTTGGTATAGAGAAATTCTTATTTATTTAAGAAATTCTCTTAAATTCTTTACTTCAATCTTTCTGCCTTTATTGTTTTTAGTTTTTTTTGGTACAGGACTCAAAACTATTTTCCCTCTTGTTTCTTTACCTTATGATTTTGCAGAATTTTTCTTTCCCGGTATTCTTGCTTTAAGTGTTGCCACTATGGCTCTTTCTTCTACCATGTCTATTATTTGGGATAGAGAGTTTGGTTTTCTGAAAGAAATTTTGGTTTCTCCTGTGCCTCGATCTTACATCGCTTTAGGTAAAATCTTAGGAGCTGCTTCAACGGCCCTCATTGAAGGAGCCCTTCTTTTACTTGCTACTCCTTATTTGGGCATTAATTTTTCTTTAAAAATTTTCTTCGGAGGATTAGCTGTTATTTTTCTCATTGCTTATGGTATGGCCGCTCTGGGAATTTTCTTGACCGCTAGAATTAAAAGAACAGAAAGTTTTAGCATTATTCTTCAACTGATTATTACACCCATGGTTTTCCTTTCAGGAGCCTTTTTCCCTATTAATAACTCTCCTCATTGGATGGTGAGTCTTTCTAAATATAATCCCCTAACTTATGGAATTAACAGCTTGCGCTGGGTCATCCTTTCTCATACATTACCAGCATCAACTATTAATCAATTAACGACCAATAGTTTTATTTCTTCTCTTTTAATCTTTATTTTATTTAGTATCATTATTACTATTTTGAGTCTTCAATTATTTAAAAGATTAACTTAATTGTGTTAAAATATTTCTATCCATAAAAATGATCATTCAGTGGTTTGGACAATCTTCTTTCGAGCAAAGCGAGAAAAAAGATTGTTTAAATCTTAAGAGTTAACAAAGTGTATAAATTTTATCATCTCCCTATAAATTGAATATGATTATTCAGTGGTTTGGACAATCTTATTTTAAAATCGAAACGAAAAATAAAGTCATCGCTATTGACCCGTTTTCAGAAAATACCCTTGGTATTAAATCCGCTCGCTTTAAAGCAGATATTTTATTAATCTCCCATTCTCATGAAGACCATAACAATAAAACTGCTATTTTAGGCGAGCCTTTTGTTTTAGAAGGACCTGGCGAAATTGAAAAAGAAGGAATATTTATAGAAGGAATTTTAAGTTATCATGATAATCGCCTAGGCCGGAATCAAGGATATAATACGATTTATAAGATTGAAGTTGAGGATTTAACCTTATGCCATTTAGGTGATTTGGGAGAAAAAAACCTTAAAGAAGAAACTCTGGAAAAACTCTCAGAAATTGATGTTCTTTTTATTCCCGTGGGAGGAAATTATACTATTGATGCCGAAGAAGCAGTAGCTATTATCAATCAAATTGAACCCAAAATCGTTATTCCTATGCACTATCAATTGAAAAATTTAAAAATCAAACTTGATGCTTTAGAAAAATTTCTTAAAGCTTTTGGAAAAAAACCAGAAGAATTAGATAAACTAGTCATTCGAAAAACTCAATTATCTCAAGAAACAAAATTAATCGTTTTATCTTGCCTGTCGGCAGACAGGAAACCAAATCTGTAATCATTTGTTAATTTGATGATTTCTAAACCTTTAAAAAACGATCAGGAAAAAACTAAAAATATCCAACCTCGAGAAATCACTGAAGAATTACGAGAATCTTATTTGGATTATGCTATGTCAGTGATTATCTCTCGGGCCCTTCCTGACGCTCGAGATGGTCTTAAACCTGTTCAAAGACGAATTCTTTTTGCCATGAATGAATTAGGTTTAATTACTTCAGCTAAAACCAGAAAATCAGCCACGGTTGTTGGAGAAACATTAGGTAAATTTCATCCTCATGGCGATATTGCTGTTTATGATGCTTTAGTAAGAATGGCTCAAAATTTTTCTTTAAGGTATCCCCTAGTTCAAGGCCAGGGTAATTTTGGCTCTATCGATGGTGATCCGCCAGGCGCTATGAGATACACTGAATGTAAGCTTACCAGCTTAGCTGGTGAAATGCTCGAGGATTTAGACAAAGAAACTGTTGATTTTATGCCTAATTATGACGCTACCAGAAAAGAACCAAAATATTTACCAGCTAAATCACCGCAATTAATTTTAAACGGGGCTATGGGCATTGCTGTCGGCATGGCCACAAATATTCCTCCTCATAATCTCAAAGAAATAGTTGAAGCCATTATCTATTTGATTGACAAGCCAGAAGCTTCTATTGAAGAATTGATGACCTATGTTAAAGGTCCTGATTTTCCTACTGGCGGTATTATCTATGGCAAAGAAAATATCCTCGAAACTTATGCCACTGGCAAAGGAACAATTATTTGTCGAGCAAAAATAGAAATTATTGATGATGATAAACATAAAAAAATCTTGGTGACAGAAATTCCCTATCAGGTTAATAAAGCAGATTTAATCACCAAGGTCGCTCAATTAGTAGAAGAAAAGAAAATCGAAGGTATCAAAGATTTAAGAGATGAGTCGGATAAAGAAGGACTGCGAATAGCCATTGATCTTCATAATAATGCCCTGCCTAAGAGAATTTTAAACCAGCTCTTTAAATATACAGAAATGGAAAAATCCTTCCATGTGAATATGTTGGCTTTAGTAGAAAATGGTTTGCAACCAAAAGTTCTTTCTTTGAAAAATATCCTGGAAGAATACATCAACCATCGCAAAAATGTTGTTAAAAGACGAACCGAGTTTCTCCTCAAAAAAACAAAAGAAAGAATTCATATTTTAGAAGGTTTATCAAAAGCCTTAAGTCATATTGATGAAATTATCAAATTAATCAAAACCTCTCTCAATCGTGATGATGCTCAAAAGAAATTAATGGTCAAATACCGTTTTAGTGAAATTCAGGCTAATGCAATTCTGGAAATGAAACTCTCAAACTTAGCCAAATTAGAAAAACAAAAGATTGAAGATGAATTGAAAGAAAAACTCAAATTGGAAGAAGAATACGTTATTATTCTTAAAGAGTCAAAAAGAATTCTTAAAATCATTAAAGACGAATTAAACGTCTTAAAAGAAAAATATGATGACGGAAGGAAAACCCAAATCGAACCTTTTCTCCCTGGAGAAATTAAAGAAGAAGAATTAATCCCTCCAAAAGAAATTTTGATCACTTTATCTCAGACTGGTTATATCAAAAAAATGGAGCCTCTAGCTTTGAAGACCCAAAAAAGAGGAGGCAAAGGAGTTATTGGTTATGAAACAAAAAATGAAGAAGATGCCATTTCTCATCTTTTAGCAGCCAATAACCGTGATAAAATTCTTCTTTTCACCAACAAAGGTTATCTTTTTCAACTTCCGGCTTTTGAAATTGCTGAAGGCTCTAGAACTGGTCGAGGAAAATTGATTCAAAATTACCTCAATTTACGGCAAGAAGAACAAGTAATAGTTCTTTTAAATCTAGCTATAAATTTAAAAGAGACCAACTATCACTATCTTGTTCTTGCTACAGAAAAAGGAATCGTAAAAAAAACTATCCTGAAAGAATACGAAAATATTAGAAAAGGAGGAATTATCACTATTAAGTTAGGGCTTCACGATAATCTTATTGACGCAGCCTTTACTACAGGTAATGATGATATTATTTTAATTTCTAAAAATGGCCAAGCTATTCGTTTTTCGGAAAAAGAAATGCGAGCTATGGGTAGAACAACTAGCGGAGTCAGGGGATTAAAATTATCTGAAAATGATAAATTAATAAGTCTGATTACCATTGCTCCAGAAGTGATCAAAACTAATCCTCAAACTTTGGTCATCAGCGAAAACGGTTTTGGTAAAAGAACTGAGTTAAATGAATATCGAAAACAAAAAAGAGGAGGCTCAGGCATTAAAACTGCTAAAACAACCCCAAAAACCGGTGTTTTAGTCAAAACTTCTTTAGTTCAAAATCAAGAAACTTTAATTGCTATTTCTCAAAAAGCCCAAATCATTAAAGCTAATTTAAATAGTATTCCAATTTTAAAACGGGCTACCCAGGGAGTAAGAATTATGAAATTAGAAAAAGGAGATAAAATAGCTGGTGTTTCTTTGCTCTAATTTGGTATATCAAACTAAAGTTTGGTATAATATCGTTATGACATCTTTTCTTAATCCTGCTGAAGTGATAAATCTTTTGCCCCTGAAAGAAGGAATGACAGTGGCTGATTTTGGTTGTGGCAATGGTTATTTTACTTTAGAAATGGCCAAAAGATTAAAACCTAGTGGCCGAATAATTGCTTTGGATATCTGGAAACCCTCGCTTGAGGCTTTAGATTTTCGTTCTAAATTAGAAGGTTTGAATTCTCTTATCGAAACTCGCTGGGCTAATTTAGAAATGCCAAAAGGAAGCGGTTTAGATGATAATTCGTGCAATTTAGTTTTTATTGCTAATATTCTTTTTGAGGTAGAGAAAAAAGAAACTCTCATTGAAGAGGCAAAAAGAATTTTAAAACCAGAAGGATTTTTAGTTTTAATTGAGTGGGAGCCAGATAAACTGCCTAATAAAAATTTTCTTTTCCCTATTGCCAAACAAGAGGCTTTAGAGTTATTAGAAAAATTTAGTTTTCAAATAGAAAGAGAGCTTTCCTTGAGTATTACTCACTATGGCTTTTTAACAAAATTGACAACGAAGTTGTCATCCTGAAGCGCGAAGCACTAAAGGATCTCTAAGCTTGTCTTAGATATCTTTTAAGAAATTTATTAACATATGACTCCACGCCAAAAAACAATTCTTTTCATCGTCATTGGCATTGTTATTGGTTTTATCGTTCTGAGTATTCTTTTGAGAAGGCAAAACCCTAAACCTGTTTCTTTAGAAATGTGGGGCGTAATTGATGAACCCGCAGTTTTTACTCCTTTCATTAATAGTTTCCAAAAAAACAATCCTCATATCAGCGTCCATTACATCAAGAAAGATCCTGCTACTTATCAAAACGACTTATTAAAAGCTTTTGCTGCTAATAAAGCCCCGGATATTTTTATGCTTTTTGGCAATTGGCTGCCAAGTTATCAAGGCAAGATCGAGCCCTTGAATTTGAAAAAGGATAAAGATTTGAATTCTTTGATTATCAGCCAAACTTTCCCTCAAGTTGTCCAAGACGACTTAGTTAATAATGATTTTCTCTTAGGTATACCTCTCTCCATCGATACTTTGGCTCTTTATTATAATAAAGATATCTTTGATTATTATAATATTGCCCTTCCTCCCAAAACCTGGGATGAAGTCGTTAAGCTTATTCCCAAATTAAGAAAAACCAATTCTCAGGGCCAAGTTACCAGAGCCGCTATTGCTTTAGGCACCAGTAATAATATCGATTGGGCTAGTGATATTCTTTCTGAATTAATGATGCAATTAGGCAGTTCTATGATAGACAAAACTTATCAAAAAGTGACTTTTGACGAACCTGTTACTCAAAATGGCTTAAAAATCATTCCCGGTGAAGAAGCCCTAAAATATTTTACTCAATTTGCTAATCCAAAATCTTCTCTTTATACTTGGAATAATAGTTTCCCTAATGCTGTTTCTGCCTTTTCCCAGGGTAAAACTGCTATGATCATCGGCTATAATCAAGCTCAAAATACTATTCAAAAAGAGGCGCCTGGTTTAAGATACAGCATTGCTTCTTTTCCTCTTCTTAGTAGTAATAAGGAAAAGATTAATTATGCTAGAACAATGAATTTAGTAGTCTTCAACAGATCATCCTATCTTAAAGAAGCTTGGCAATTTTTAAAATATCTTATCCAATTGGATAATAGCCAATATTATTTTCTTCAAACTAAAAATCCTCCAGCCAGGCTGGATCTTATTTCTTTGGCTATCAATGATCCTCAAGCAGGAGTTTTTGCCAGCCAAATTTTAACTAGCCGCGATTGGTACCAGATTGATTCTCAAGAAATCAGCACTATTTTTAATGAGATGATTGAAAGCGTGGTTCTCCAAAATATTCCTCCTAATCAAGCAATCTCTACAGCTGCTTCAAGAATTGAACTTTTGCGGCAACAAAACAAGTAAATATGAAACTGAAAACATGAAACATAAAATGATAAAAGCATTGACCATTGTTTCTTTCTTGATTCTCTTACTTAATCCGTTATTAACTAGCGCAGCTGGCTTAGTGCCTTGCGGCGGAACTGGTGAAGACCCTTGCACTGCTTGTGATTTATTGATTTTATTCCAAAATGTTTTGAAATTTGCTTTGGTAATAGTCTTTTTAATTGTTATTGTTTTTATCGTTTATGGCGGTTTTCGCTGGATCTTTTCTGGAGGCAATGAAGCTAATATTAAAGCTGGCATGAAAATAATAACTAATGCCATTATTGGTTTAATGATTGTTCTTTGCGCCTGGTTAATTGTCAACACTGTTTTCTGGCTCATTGCTCAAATAGGAGGAAAAGAAGAGTATACTGGTAGTTGGTGGCATTTAGAATGTCCTGATATATTTATTAAAAATGGTACTGCTCCTGCAGAAACACCAGCAGAAACCCCTTCAGAAGCACCAACAGAAACGCCTGTAGAAGAAATATCTAAATGCTTTGACTGTGGTGGTGATAATTGGTGGGATGGAAATCCATGTGACGAAGCAGAATGCCTTGCTCTGGGAGATTGTTATTTTTCTCCTTCTACCTGGCTTGTTTGGACCCCTGGTTGTTATCCCAATAGTAAATAATTTAATTTTAATTATGAAATTTATGTTCAAGAATCTTTCAAAAACAAAAATTGCTTTATTGGCTATTTTAGCTTTTAGTTTGTTGTTAATTTCTATTAGTTCTGCAATAGATATTGAAAATCCTATTGCTTCAACTTCGGATATTTATACCTTAGTTATAAAAATTTTAGACTTCCTGATTATCCTGGCTATTCCTTTAACAGCTATTTTAGTAATTTATGCCGGTCTTCTTTATATTACTTCAGCTGGAAATGAAGAAAAAGTAAAAACTGCGCAAAAAGCCCTTATCTGGGCTTTGGTGGGTTTTGCCGTTGTTCTTATAGCCAAAGGTATTCCTCAATTAATTATTGATTTTCTCCAAGGTTCGTAGGAATACAAAAAATTTGACTTTGACCAGTTTGAATCTGTATAATGAATTAAGTAAAAAAATAATAAAAAGGTCGATTCACCTACCAAAGTTTTACTTCGTAAAATTTAGGCAGGTAAATTAAATTTAAATTTTTACTATGAAAAAAACAATTCTCGCTGTCTCAATTTTAACCTTATTTTCTTTAGCTTTGGTACCTTCCGCTACAGCATTAATATCAGGAACAACAGCACCTGATGTTTCTCTTGATCTTTGGGAGATATTAGAAAAAGCTATTAATTGGCTCTTTGGCATTGTGACTGCTATCGCTGCTATTATGCTTATCTGGGCTGGTTTTACTTATGTTACTTCTGCTGGTAATGCGGAGAAAATGAAAACTGCTTTGAATTCCGTTATATATGCTCTTATTGGTATAGCCATCGCTGTTTTAGCTAAAGGTTTAATTTATATGATTTGTAAATTTGTTGCTCCAGGAGAAACATGCAAGTTCTTCTAAACTTGAAAATACCTATTCGTCATCAAAAAACTCCTTAAAAAGGAGTTTTTTGATTACAAATTTTAAAAAGTGTCGGAGGAGAGACTCGAACTCTCATGGGTTTCCCCGCTGGGTCCTAAACCCAGTGCGTCTGCCAGTTCCGCCACTCCGACCCAGCAACAGGAAAACCAATTATTTTTTCTTTACTCTTCTTCTATTTCTAAAACTTTCTTTTTTGTTTTTTCTAATTTCGGAAGAATAATAGTGAGTAAACCATTTTTAATGGTAGCCTTAGCTTTATCAGCATTAACTTCCTGAGGCAGAATAATGGAACGAGAAAATACTCCCCAAAAACATTCTTCATAATAAAATTTATCAATTGTCCCGCTTTCTTCTCTTTTTCTTTCTCCTCGGATAGTAATCATATCATTGGTAATAGAAATGTCTAAATCATTGGCTTTCATCCCGCCGATTACTGCCTGGAGAACTAAACTATCCGGGGTTTCGTACAAATCAATGGCTAATTCCCCTTCTTCTGAGGAAGCAGGCCAAGTTGGTTTATTTTTATTATTAATGTTTAAAGATTTTTGTTTTTCTAGCATAGGAGTAATAAATTTTTAATTTATTGAATATTTGATCGGTTTTTTAACTTGTTTTAATAGATCAAAAGCCCAGAGAAGGCCAATGGTCACAAAGAATAATCCTAAACTGACTAAAAATACTGCTGTCCCGCCAAATTTAATAATAGCAATATTAAAAAGGAAATGCAACGCTATGCCTAAAATTAATCCCCAATAAAGATAAAGTTTCTTCTTCTTTAAAAAAGATAAAGCCCAGAAAAAACCAATGACGCCGCTGGAGAGAGCATGGAGTAAATTAGCGCCAACAAACCTTAAACTCATTGTTTGTAAAACTGGCAACAATAAGCTTCCTTCAACTATCTCCTGACTGGCTGCCAAAATATTCTCCACTAAACCAAAGCCTAAAGCCAAAACAATTAAATAAATCATCGCATCAATAGCCTCATCAAAGTGTTTGTTTCTCTTCAAAATAAAATAAGCGCTGAAAAATTTAGCCAGTTCTTCTATAAGAACAATTCCCCCATAGGCTACAATAATCTGTAATGTGGTGAGAGAAATATTCATATTAATTCTGAATAATTTTAAATACAAACCTTCTCCATACCAAATTAAAGGAGTAATCAAAATCCCTAAACCAAAAAGAATCATTAACCATTTTAAGGGTTCTGGTTTAAGAATATCCTGCCAAAGAAAAAACACCAGCCATAAAACAATGGGCAGCATACCCAAAAAACTAGAAATGAAAAAAATTAAGGCCATTTTGCAATCATTAAAATTTTTTCTCTTTTGTTATGTTTTGGCAATTTTTGCCAAATGGCTTCGGTCACAAAAGGCATAAAAGGATGGAGTATTTTTAGAGAATCTGTCAAAATTTTTATGAGAAGATACTGAGCGGCTTTTGTTTCTTTTCCTTCTTTAATTCTCGTTTTCATTTCTTCTATAATCTTATCAGCAAAAGTATGCCAAAAATAGTGATATAAAGTTTCTCCAGCCAAAGAAAAACGATAATGGTCTAAATAATAAGTTATTCTCTTTTCTGTCTTTTTAAAATCATTGAGAATTCTTTTATCATGGGATTTTAAAATAGGTTTTTTACCATCAAATCCTTGTAAATTCATTAAAATAAAACGACTCGCATTCCAAATTTTATTAGCAAAATTTCTATAACCCCTGATTTTCTCTTCCGAAATAATAATATCATTACCTGCCGTATTGCCAATAATCAAAGCCATCCTTAAAGCATCAGTGCCATAGAGTTCAGTCACTGCTAAAGGGTCTATGGCATTACCTTTGGATTTGGACATTTTTTGCCTATCTTTATCTCTCACTAAACCATGAAGGTAAACAGTTCTAAAAGGCACTTTTCCAGTTTGATAAATTCCTAGCATGATCATTCTGGCCACCCAAAAGAATAAAATATCCCAACCAGTTTCCATAACATCAGAAGGATAAAACGTCCTAAAATCTTTTTTCTTATTAGTTATCAAAGTAGCAAAAGGCCATTGGCCAGAAGAAAACCAGGTATCTAAGACATCTGGATCTTGAACTAAATGTTTACTCCCGCAATAAGGGCATTTCGAAGGTTTATTTTTAATATTAACAATGATGCCATTATGGCTTTTACATTTCTCGTTATTTTGATCTTGACAATACCAAACTGGCAATTGAATTCCCCAAGCAATTTGCCGAGAAATATTCCAATCTTTTAAATTATTCAGCCAATGAAAAAATACTTTTTCAAAATGCTTCGGAATAATTTTGATTTCTCCTTTTTTTACCGCTTCCACGGCCAAATCTCTTAAAGATTTCTTTGCTTTGCCAAAAGGTTGAGTCATTTTTACAAACCATTGTTCCATCACCATAGGCTCAATAATAGTTCCGCATTTATAACAATGACCGATTTCATGAATATAATCTTCTTCCTTAATTAAATGGTGATTATTTCTTAAAATACTAATTGCTTTCTCCCGAGCTTCTTTTATTTTTAATCCTTTTAAAGGCCCAGCTAAATCATTGAATTTACCGTCAAAGTTTAAAGTCTGTCTGATCTCTAAGTGATGGTCTTGGCCAATGGCAAAATCTAAAGCATCGTGAGCAGGAGTAATTTTTAAAGCTCCGCTACCAAAATCTATCTCTACTCTTTCATCGCTAATAATAGGGATTTTCCTTTGAGTGAGAGGTTCAATAACTAATTCACCAATAATTTTCTTATATCTTTGGTCTTTGGGATTAACGGCAAGAGCCAGATCTCCGGGAATAGTTTCTGGCCGGGTAGTAGCTACAGTCATAGATTTAGTTTTATCTTTAACAAAATCATAACGGATATAATAAAGCTTAGATTTTTCTTCTTGATATTTAACCTCTAAGTCAGAAAAAGCTGTTTGGTGTTTAGGGCAATAATTCACAATTCTTTGACCTCGATAAAGCAAGCTGTCCTGCCAAAGTTTTTCAAAAGTTTGATAAACTACTTTAACTATGTCTTTGTCTAAAGTAAATTTTTCTCTTGACCAATCACAAGAGGCGCCTAATTTTTTTAATTGCTGTCTAGCAATTTTTTTATTTTTCTGGGTGTAATCCCAAACCAATTTAAAAAATTCTTCGCGGCTAAAAGAAAAACGGCTTTTCCCTTCTTTGGCTAATTTTTTTTCAAATACTATTTGGGTCTCGAAACCACCATGATCAGTGCCTGGCAGCCAAAGAGCTTTTTTGCCCTTCATCCGTTCATAACGAATCATTAAATCTTCTAAAGTAGCGCCAACCGCATGACCAATATGTAAGGGATTATTAGCATTGGGTGGGGGCATTATAATGGTAAAAGGTTTACCCTGAGCGTGTCGATGGGGCAATTTATCAGGATTAAAATAACCAGATTTTTCCCACAGCTGGTAAATTTGTTTTTCAGTTTTTTGGTGGTCGTAAACTTTGTTCATAACCTTAAATTCGCTTCAGCTTTTATTTTATTCCATTTCAAATTTTGTAATTGTTTTAACTCCAAGGAGAAATAATTAAAAAATCCTGCTAAAGCAATCATCATAGCGTTATCTGTTGTATATTTTAACAGGGGAAGATAAAAATTAAAAGACTTATTTTGCTTTTTTAATTTTTCTTGAAATTTTTCTTTTAGTCTTTGATTAGCTGTCACCCCTCCGCCTAAAATAATTGATTTCACTGAATAATCTTTTGCTGCTTTTAAAGTTTTCTCTATTAAAACATCAGTAATAGCCTCTTGCAATTCAAAAGCTAAGGATGGCAGTAATTTTTTCTTTTCTTCTGGCTTTAACTTCTGCCATAAATACAAAAGAGCGGTTTTTAAACCAGAAAAAGAAAAATCATAATCGTGAGAATCAAGCATCGGACGGGGTAATCTTTGTATTTTGTATTTTGTATTCTGTATTCTGTATTTCTCTGCTTCAATGGCAATGGCTGGACCTCCAGGATAACCAAGACCTAAAATTCTGGCTCCCTTATCAAAACATTCGCCAGCAGCATCATCACGAGTCTCGCCAAGAACTTTATATTGATTGATATTTTTAACATAAATTAATTGGGTATGCCCACCTGAAACTAGAAGGCAGATTGCTGGAAATATTTTTTGGAAATCCTCAGTTTTTTGAGTTAATAAAAAACTGAGTAAATGTCCTTCTAGATGATTAACTCCTATAATCGGTTTCTTCCAAACCCAAGCTAAAGTTTTAGCAAAATTAACACCTACTAAAAGAGCGGGAATTAAACCAGGACCACAAGTAACGCTTATTAAATCTATTTTTGATTCAACCTTCTCTGAAGATCCAAAAGCCTCAAGAATTGTTTTTTGAAAAACAATTTCTAAATTTTTAACATGCTCTCTTGAAGCCAACATTGGTACCACTCCTCCATATGGAGCATGAACTTTTATCTGACTGGCTACTGTGCTAGCTATTGGCTCATTAATAAAACCAGCCTTAGTTTTTTCGGCTTTAAGTAATGCGATAGAAGTTTCATCGCATGATGTTTCAATCCCTAAAATAAGAACCTGCCTCGCTTTGCTCGGCAGAACCTTTTTTCTCGCTTCGCTCGAAATAATCATGATAAATGGTGGCGCCAATGGGATTTGAACCCATATTACGGGATTGAAGGCCCCGTGTCCTGACCAGGTTAGACGATGGCGCCAAAAACTTCTTTTAATATAACAAAAAACCTTGATAATCTCAAGGTTTTTTGTTTTTTAGCTTCATTTATTATTTATTAGCACTGTCTTCACTGCCACTCTTTTGTAGGCTACGCCCACTGGCCAACAGCTCTGTAAAATCAAAATTGGTTTATTTTCAGGAGGAAAAATTGTTTCTGTAGTCTCATTGCCTTTTGGCCAAGGTAAAAAGATTTCTTTCTCTTGAACTTCAAAAACTAAAGGTTTTTGCTCCCAATAAACATAAATTCTATCACCTATTTGTAATTCTGATAAGAGAGAGAAAACTGATTTGTATTTACCTGGCTGCCAAGGATATTGAGAGGAATGGCCAATGATAATAGAATATCCCTGGCCAGGCAAAGCTGAGCCAGGATAAAGGACAACTCCTTGTTTTAATTTTTCGTAAATCAATTTCAAATCAAGAGTATCTATTTTCCAAATTGGAGCTTTAATGTCAAATTCAGGTAATTCCAAAATATTAGAAGTTTGAGCTTCAAGAGGTAAAACAGGTAAGGTAATTATTTCCTTATCTTGCTGATTCTCTGATAAAGAACTGGTTGTTATGCCAAAAGGATGAGGAGATTTTGTTATTTCTTTTTTTACTAATTCTGCTAAATGACGAATTTTATAAGAAACTATGGAGCCAAAAGCAGTGCCATTAAAAATAAAAAAAACGATAATAAAAATTATCGCAAATATTCGACTAAAAAGTTTTAAATCACGCCTAAAATTTTTAGTTGAAAGCATATAAAGAAACTTACGAAATCACTAATTGTCCTATGAATCTTTCTAAGTGAAAAGCAAAAAAAGCAGCTCCGATAAAAATTAATATCCCGCCTCTTAAAACTATTTCTGAAAATTCAAAAGGAATAGCCCTTTGATTTAAAATAATACCTAAAATTACTATTGAACCTAAGATAATTAAACCAAAGGCAATAATCTTATTAAGAACATCCATTTGAATTCTGGTATCTGTTTGAATGTTACCGACAATTGGAGGATTAGTAGTAGCTAAAAGAGTAATTGGTGTTTCTGTAGTTGAAGGGAATATGGTCGTAACTGTAGTAAGCACAGTAGTTGACACCTCCTTTTTCTCTTCTCCCAAAACTTCTTTTTCAACGCTAGGGGAAACAGTGATACTAGGATTAGCTTCAACTAAACCTGGTTTGGTAGTTTCTGTTGTTGGTTTGACTTTCCCAGTTTGAGGACTACCAAATAATTGAACGACAATTGGCTGATTAATTCCTTGTTTAGAAAAATCAGCTGGCAAAACTGCAATGCCTATATCTTGGTAATTGTCATTTAAAAGATTTTCCCGATGGCCTGGAGAATTAAGCCAGGCTCTAACCACCTCTTCACTATCAATAAAATTCATGGCTAAATTTTCTCCAGCATAATGATAATTATAACCAGATTTATTGATCCAATACCATGGAGAAACACCAGTGGGACTAAAATGGCTAAAATAGTTATTTTGAAACATATCTTCAGCTTTTTGCTTAGCAGCTGCATCCAATAAAGGATTTTCTTTTAAGGGAGAAAGTCCGTATTGCTGTCTGATATCATTGGTTAAAGCAATAATTTTTTGAGCATTCAGATCGGCAAAAAGAGCTGATTGCTGGATCAAAATTAATTGAAAACTGCACAGAACTTTTGATAAAAGAAATAAGAGAATACAAATACAAATTACCCTGTCTTTTAAAACACCGGGCTGAAAATTATTCTCTTTATTCGGCCAAAACCAATTCTTAATTTTGAACAGTATTTTCATATTTATTCTATATTATAATATTACAATAAATTTGTCCTTATTGCTAACGCAATAAGGAATCAGGGCAAATTTTTTATGAAATGTATCGGCTCCGCCGATTAATCTAAAAAACATAATAAATTTCTCTTAATTTCTATTAATTTCAATGAAATTCTAATTATGCCTAATTATACCATATTTTTTAGTATTTGGCAATAGCTGATTTTTGTGTTTCCATAAAAATAATATTTTACAAAAAGAAACCCTGTTCATCGGCTGAACAGGGTTGATACTTTCTACTAAGTTCTTAATTCTTATTATGAACATTTGGAATGAAAGTCATTTTGTTTATCTTTATTCTTCCAATAGGCGAAATAGAGATAATTTTCTCCTGGGGCTATAAATATTGCCTCAACGTGACTTTCCTCGCCACAATAGTCAACAATATATACATATATTGTTTGGTTGCAAGGAACGTTAGGAATTATTGCTTCTGGCTTTAATAGGTAGTGTATATCTTGGCCTGTTGACTGGCCATTTATATAGATAGTGCCCCAGACATTTTTCAAGAGATCTTCCCAAACCCAGTCTCCTGTAGTAATTTTTAAAGAACAACTTTGGCTAACAGGAGGACAAGTAGGGCAGCAACATCCAGTTAAAAAAATAATTCCCGCCAAAACTACCAGAATCAATGCAAACTTTTTCATTACTATTCGCTCCTTTCTAAAGAAATTTCGTAAATTCTATATACTGTTGGTCCTTTATCATGACCATAAAACCAGAAACCAAGCAAAAACCCAATAACAATAAAAAATAATCCAATAATTGCTAATTTCATATTCATTTCTTTACCTTCTTTCTTTTTATTATTTCTTAATTCACTTAAAGCATCTGAAACGCCTTTATTTATCAATATTAAGTTGTCAATAAATGCTGATTAAATTATAGTTAAATTATAGCAAAATTCTCATAATTTGTCAATAGAATCTTAGAATTATAAAATAGACCTCCTCGCTTGACAAATATCATATTATATGATAGTATGATAAACATTCAAATTATAGGTTGACAAATATCATATTATATGATAATATGATAAACATTCAAATATAAAATATAAAAAATATTATGATAAAATCATCAAATTATATGAAAACAAAAAAATATATATCTCCGGGATTAATTTTGGGAGGAATTTTGCTGTTTGGATTAATAAGCCCTACTTTTGTAGATGCCCTTATAATTGTTACAGGCCCCACCACAACTACAGTCCATCACACCACAACTACTACTCAATCTCAATATAGCTGTACACAATGTAGAGATACCACTTGTTCATTAAGAATTTCGAGCACTCCTTGTGCTAATACATGTAGAGCTAATAGTGATTGTCAAGCACCTACAACCACTCATCCTCTTTGCCATGATTCTTCCTGTACAACTACAACTACTCAACCTCTTTGCCATGATTCTTCTTGTACAAGATATTCTTGCAATACTTCTACCTATCAATGTTATGTAAATACTAATGGGGCTTACGCCACTTTAAATGATTGTACAGCTAATTGTAAAGCTCCTTGCCCTAGATATACCTGCAATACTAATTATCAATGCGTAGTAGATCCTAATGGACAGTATACTTCCTTAAGCACTTGCAATGCTAACTGTAATGCACCAATAAGATATGCTTGTAATACGAACACATATCAATGTTATGCAACTGCTAATGGACAATATACTTCCTTAAGCACTTGCGATGCTAACTGTAATGCACCTTGTCCCAGATACACTTGTAATTCTAATTACCAATGCGTAGTAGCTTCTAATGGACAATATACTTCTTTAACAACCTGCCAAAATAACTGCATTGCACCAACAAGATATTCCTGTAACACTTCTACTTATCAATGTTATCAGGCTACTCTTGGCTCTTATGCTTCATATAATGATTGTTTAAATGCTTGTCAGCCACCTGTAACTAGATATACCTGCAATACTAATTATCAATGTGTATCAGATTATAATGGACAGTATGCTTCTTTAAGCGCTTGTCAAAATAACTGCCAACAAATAATTCAACCTTTATATGTCTCTTGCTATGCTTCTCCAAATACTGTTTCAACTAATCAAACTGCAACCTTCTATAGTAATATCAGTGGCGGCAGCGGCAGTTATACTTATTACTGGAGCAATTATGCTTCTGGTAATAATTCTTATTCTCAAACAAGTTTTAGTTCTTCTGGAACTTACACTGCTAATTTAGCTATTTATGATTCTAATGGCAGAAGTGGCAGTACTTCTTGTAGCATCAATGTTCAAGGTCAATCAATCCTTACTCCCACTTTAAATTTCTGGGCTGATAAATACACTTTAAATCAAGGAGAAGCTACTTATCTTCGCTGGACATCTAATAATACTAATTATTGCGTGGCTTCTAATGGTTGGAGTGGCAATAAATCCACTTCTAACTATGAGTCAACTGCTCCTAACAGCCAAACTACTTACACTTTAACTTGTTATGGTAATGGCGGCCAAGTTACTCAAAGTTTGACTCTTTATGTGACTTCCCCAACCACTACCATTAATTTCACTAAATTAGGAAGAAATCTTTCTAATGGTGATAGAGTTTATTCCAAAGTAATTCGCGTGGCTCAAGGTGATATTATTGAATTCTATTTAACAGTTGCTGCCGGTAGTTCTGCTGATCTTCAAAACGTAGTCCTTACTGACAATTTACCTTCAGTATTAAGTTATCAAAGCAACACTACTAAAGTGGATGGCATTATTCAAACAGATGGGATTACTACTGGCTTATCTTTAGGTACTATTCCAAGGGGCACTTCTAAAACGGTTATCTTCCAAGCTATTAGCACTAATCCAGGCACTTACCTTACTTATACTAATACAGCTCAAGTTACTGCTTCTGGTGTTAGTGCTATTTCTGATAGTGCCACTATTACTTTTGGTTTAGTCGCTGGAGCTGCTACTGTTCAAACTGGCGCTGAAGATTCTCTATGGTTTTCTTTCATCATTAGTATGGGTTTAGCTTTCTTAATCTGGTATTATCTCAAATTTAATCCTCAGGGTAAATTAGTTTTAGCTAAAGTAGAAAATAAAATTAGAGATATTCGTTTGGATTCTCTACGTCGACAAATAACAAAGAAATAAATTAAAAAAACAAAAACTGCCCTGAGTTTATCGAAGGGCAGTTTTTGTTTTGGGGTGGCATAGGAGATTCGAACTCCTCCTCAGGGTTTCACAGACCCTGGTGCGAACCACTACACTAATGCCACCATCAATTCTTTTTTTATTTATTATTGGCTTTTAAAATTAATCTCCGAGCA
>Ga0315274_10000512_pt1 | contig 60654 bp, 67 predicted proteins | sample YL17G02_20_MG_FD_203700 | JGI IMG/M metagenome (GOLD analysis project Ga0315274, IMG submission 203700) | Sediment microbial communities from Yellowstone Lake, YNP, Wyoming, USA - YL17G02_20 | ecosystem: Environmental > Aquatic > Freshwater > Lake > Sediment | place: USA: Wyoming | collected...
GAACGAAGTATCCATTAAAGAATTTAATTCCGAGGCCGAAGCCAATGATTTTTGCTGTTATCTGGAATCAATGGCCGATAGCTACAAAGAAAAACAAGTAAAAGATTAGCCCACTTCGAACACCTTCCGAGGTGTTCGCTAGTAGGCTAAGCATTCTGCTTAGACTGCTCGTAACTTTAACTTTGGTGAGAGTTATATGCACAAGGTTATTATCATAGGTCTACTCTGCTCCGGATGCGGAGCAATCATCACACCGAACCCAATGCAGAAAGGACACATTGCCGTAATCGCTGATGCTGAGGGCATGCGCGCCTTTGGCGACACAATAACGGGCCTAGTAGCCGAGGGCAAAACCCCCGGTGAAATGAAAAGCAGTTACTTCCAGCACCGTGACTTGCGCGAAGTTGAAGAAACCAAGCGCGCCGCACAACCAGGAATTCTCAGTAACCTATTTAAATCCGAGGAGGGCGTAAAATGAAAGAAGCCGGATTCATTACATACGTACTCTATGGAACGTCGTTTGTAGGTCTACTATACCTTATATCCCAGGTAAGGGGCTTGATCTGGTAAAATATCATGACAGGTCTTTAATTATGCGATAGACTGGTCTTGCGGGACAAGCCGCTTATATGCTTCACACTGAACATTAAGCGCCTTGTCCCGCTTTTTATTGAGAGGCCTATATGCGAACCACAATTAACAACATCTGTGCTGGAAGCATCCTAATCGCTCTGCTCTGCCTGCCACCGAACATGGCTCGAATACACTATAACCTATGGGATCCCAAGCTACCCAATCGCAATCCCAAGCCGACCCTATCTGAAATAATTCAAACACGAGCCGCTGAACATAATTTAAATCCGAGGCTAATCCACCGTGTAATCTCCGTCGAATCCTCCGGAAACCCGTCCGCCCTCTTGTTCTACCCCCGCCTGCACAAAGCGGGCCGCTCGAAACTGCTCGCCTCCAGCATCGGATTAATGCAAGTGCTCGGGCTCACCGCGCTTGAGTCCTGCCGTGTACAGCCTGCTGCCCTATTTAATTCCAAGGTCAACGTCACCTGCGGCATCAAAATACTGGCCGACTGCATAAAACAAGCCGGCTCAATTAACCGCGGTCTTGTTTGTTATAATGGGGGGCCTGGATGCCTCAAGCATCGCTGCCCAGAGGCAGAACAGTATGCTTCGCGAGTTTGACGGCATACGCAATCGCATCCGTTTTCGTGTCAAAATGTTTAGCATACCAGGGAAGAAACCCGTAACTACTGGTATGCTCCTTATTTTCTTCATCATATTCCACTTTTCGCACATGAATCTCAACGATATATAGCGTTTTCATATAGTTATACCTTTAATAGATGAGTAAAATACTCCGGTGACACCAAGGTGACCCCAAGGTGACACCACTTTTTTCGCCGATTCGGCTGTAACCTCAGAGAGTTAGTCGATGTCGGGTGACACCAGTGACACCATTCCCCTACTTCAGGCACCTTTTATCATATTCTCTTGTCCTCCAGAAGTGGGGAAATGGTGTCACTGGTGTCACCTTTGTGCTGGAAGCCGCATTTTTGGCTGAAAATTTGGGTGACACCACCCCTAAAAATGGTGTCACCGTGGTGTCACTGGTGTCACCTTTTCGGCTTCTTGTGCGCTTATATTGCAACTGAGTTCGTCCCTATTTTTCTGCAAACATGCTAATTTTGCTGAAATCACTGGGATCGTAGATCTGTAACTCATTACAAAGACTTGGATACTCTTGCACACAATCCACTAAATAATCATAGTTTTTTAGGATCTCTTCTCGATCCAGCTGAACTCCAGACCACCCGCGCACCTGCACAGTACTCTTACCAGGGGTCTTTCTGCGGGTGTATCGTACACTCCTCCAACTACTCATTTCAGCTTTAATATCTCGCTCTAATGTTCCGGCAGGTCGGTTAATACCTCTGTCGGAGCACGCCAGCTTTATCAAATCGCTCTGAGCCATGCTGGATACAAAACCATCATTATCCAGTAGCTGAAATTTACGCAGTGTGCTTCCGAGTAAATCCATTTCATTTTCTACCGCCTCACGGCCGATCTCTAAAGCTCTTGAACCTTCAAGCTCAAATGGCTTAGCCAAACTATACGCCGCTTGCCAGGCCAGCGCAGCTGCGGTGGCAAGCCAATTCATCTCTCCAGACTCAAAAACCATTCGGCATGGCGGAAGTTCTGTTGGCTTGTCTCTGAAACTATGCTCACATCCAAGCGTTATCATTCTACCGCGGATAGCGCCGCCCGTATCTTGGTAAACCGGCGCCACATTACTCTGCAGGGTCAACTTCGCTGTTGGAATCGCGTCGAATGGATGTCCCCATTTACGCTCAATTTGCACCGGTTCGCCGCCGGTGTGTTTCTTTATCCGGTCAAATCGGCCGGCATGGTCAACTACTGTGCCTTCCGCTTCGTCCACAAAAGCGGCCAGCTTCCAGTACATCTCTGCTTCCTGAAAGCGGCCGGCTCCGGCGCCGCTGCCGCCGAATGCTCCATAATTCTGATGCGACACATGGTGCATCCCCAGCAGTCCGCCGAGAATTGAGCATAACGATCCTTTGCCGCTTCCTGTCGGCCCCCATAGAAACATGAACTTTTGCCTGTCGAACGCTGTTGTCATGCAATATCCAAACCAGCGAAGCAGCAGTTCTTTGGTGGCCGTATCGCCTGGAAACCAATCCTCCAGGAAACGCCAGAATACAGGGCATTTTGCGCGTACCAAATCGGTAATACCTGCCCCATTTATATGCCCACCCCACTGCGGCTCAAAACGCGCGTCGATAGCATGGCTATAGCGCTTAGGCGCAAGTGAATCTGAAATCCATGCGCCCGATTTCAGATTCAGCACGCCGTTCTGGGCTGCTATTATATCGCTGGCCTGTAATTCAACGGATCCGCTGGTTAAAAACACACCCCACATAGCTTCTGCGGCTGAGCCGAGCGCTGAATATCTCGGTGGTATCCTTACTCGCTTTTTATATTTTCCGGAATCCACCGCGCGCATAACGATACTGGAGCATACCCTGGTAAACACACTACGCAACTGTTCCTTTGTAAGCTCTCTAGACCTCCAAACAGAAGTCCCCCAGACGTTCTTACCCTGCACGAAAATAGCTGGCGGCGCTGTGTTAACACCTAGACTTGGGGCGCCCATGCGCCCAACCTCGGTCCACTGCTCTTTGAACCACTCGTTTATTCCGCCATAGTTTCCACTATTCAACGATTGCACAATCTTGATAATAGTTTCTTTCGGATCTCCGCTCCAAACCAAATCCACAAGCGCGGTACTAGCATCAAGTATGTCCATAGGAATATTCGCCGATTTGCGCGCAGCCTTTTTTCGTTTTTTAATCTGAGCTGGCTTATCGCTTTCCGGCAGGAGTACACTTAACTCTTTTTGCTTCTTCTCCCTGTTCGGCGCCGCGTGATTCCAGGCACTGCGGGCAGCACTAATAACCTCACTTTCCGGCAGCGGCGCGCTGTAGCGCTGATTGATTTCAAGCCCGCGCGCTAGTGCTTCCTCATCGGAAGCAAGCAATCCAGAATAAACCTCATTGTTTAAGCATTCGTACAAATCACAGTTTCGACTGCCCTCAGCTAAGGCAGCACCGCCGTTACCACCGGCACCAAAAACCGCCGCCGAACCCCCAAGACCAGCGCCCAGCAGCCTCTCTTGCCTTATCCTAGCCTCTTCCCTTCGTCGCTGTGCCCCGCGCTCAGCTGCATCCAGTATCCAGGGCCACTCAGCCCTAATGCCGGCGTCTGTGCGCATCCTTGGAGCTTCCAGCCTTACAATCTCCGGCATAAACACCGTTCCATCTTTTAGTCTACGTCCACAGCCTGGCACCCTTATCGTATGGGCCAGCTGGTTCATATTGAGATCCCCCTGTAGCTGCTCAGCAAGGCCCATCTGGTATAGTTTCCAGGCTTCAAGTTTAATCATTGGAGCTATCCGCCAGTATAAATGATACTTTCCTGGGCTTGACTGAACCACCATGTCCGGCTTATACTTATCCGCCGTCTCTCTGATTTCCTCTGCGGAAACCACCCTATCCAAATCAACGCAAAGACAGCGTACCCCGCGGATATTCTCGGTGCGCCGTTTATCCAAATCCGTGACGTTTAGGCATGCGTGAAGCGACCAGCCGTCCGGCGCCGAAGCGGGGGCCGCCGCTAAACGCTGCGGAAGTGCGCTGACCGTACAGCTGAAACATCCAAAGCCCGGCACCGGCCTGGCTTCGCCTTCATTTTTAAGCCACCAGGTCCAGATTTCCTCAGCTGACGCGCCCGGACCGGCCGAAGCAGATAGGCACTTGCAGTATTCGCTGACGGTGTTAAAATCAAGTTGCATGGTTAATCTCCATTGTGATTAAAGTGGTGTAGCGCATGTATGCGGGTGCCGTGCACGAGACAACACGATAACGCCCAATTACATGCGCTTCTTTTCTGTTGCTTTGTGAATTATTCATCGTTGTGAGGATCAAACCGACATCGACGAACCTGCAGGATACCTCATCTTTGAGGTGCAGCATAGAGGTAATCATCGCGGTTCTTGTTATTTTTTTGTTCGTGACCGCCATCGCGGCAATCGCATTCTTTGCATCCGGATGTGGAGAAGAATCCAAAACACCACCCGTTGTATTAGACGAGCTTAGTGCCCCCGCCGGTAGACATGTTGGTATGGGTTACTACGGAATGATGCACCCTGATTGGCCGTGCGCGAAATCGTTGCAGATCATGAAACATCAAAAGCGGCCATCCGTATCGGTTGTATGGAACATATTCGGCCGCGACCTGCGGTGTATTAAACAATTCATCGCGGACCCGCGGCATAAAGTTGTAGAAATCCAGTTAGTAAATGCCTGCTGTCAACGAAATGGTAACTGTCAAAGTTATGACCTATTACAAGGTATCTCAGTTAGTCAGGAGCATAACTTAATTAGTTCTAACAATAACAAGTTTAGAAAGGCATTACTGACACATATTAAGCCGATAATACAGCTTATACTCGATTCAGCTAATACCAACACACGGTTCATAATCAGTCCTGAACTTGAATCTAATCTACCCTGCAGTGACGGCGAAACACTGATTAACTGGCTTAAACCGGCCTTTCTGCCCACTACACAGTTTGCCTGGTCAGCCATCCGAGGTTGTCGTCCGCCGAGTGCTGATTTTAGAGCATACCATGGTTATATACCTTACGCGCTGCAAGTGCCGTGTACCGCAAATCTTGACGGAAACGACATTGCGCTTCCGGTGGCCGGCCGACATACATCCACGTTGTTTCCACATATTGAATATAATCAACTAGATAATTATATTAACAACACGGCTAACTGCGCACTGAGTCATCTGTGGACTTATGAGATGAACGGCGGGCTATACAACTACTCAAACCCCGACCGACGCGCGCGGACTAACTGGCCGTCAGATGCGGTATTCGATGTGCTGCAGCCGTGCTTGAAATAGTACTAAATAATATCAAATAACATCAAAATACGTATTGACTCATTTTGCATATAGATGCATATAATGCAGGATGAAATACACACTAATCATATTAATCATTCTCGCCTCTACACTACTGTTTGCACCTAAAGCTTATTGCTGGAACTGTGTTCCGCGCAAATGTTACAATGACTTCGCATGCGGACTCTCATGCTGGTGTTACATCGGCGACTACGAACTCACGGGGGTCTGCGTTGCAGAGTAGCGGCGATCTGCCCACACTCATGCCGTTTCAGAAGACGGCCGTTGCGCGCATTATGCATATGCTGCAGTCAAATCCAGCACGCGCCTGCTATAACGCGTGTGAGCAGGGGCTCGGAAAATCTATCATGAGTATCGCCGTCGCAAACGAACTCCGCGCGCAAAGCATCCTCGTTGTAGGTCCATCGGTAATGCGGATGACGTGGGAAGACGAAGTATATAAGTGGTCGCAGCTGACTTCCACATGCTTCGTGCAGCTCACTGCACAACGTATTGAACAAGTAAACTTAACAGCGGGCGGATGGGTAATCACGTCATATGCCCTGGCGTCTGAACTCAAAGTACTCAACGCGCTGTGCAGCCGGCAATGGGACTTGCTGATACTCGACGAAGCGCATGCGTGCAAGAACAAGCGATCTCGCCGCACACGCGCATGCTTAATCGACCTTTGGAAGCATTCTACCTACCGGTTGCTGCTCTCCGGTACGCCATGCACGACCTCAATCATTGACCTCTATACCGCAGCCCGGAAGTGCGCGCCGGAACATTTTAAAGACTTCGATGCTTTCGCCGACCGCTATACATATAAACGTATTACTCCGTGGGGCTGTAAATACTTTGGACTCAAGAACGGCGAAGAACTCAAAGCAAAAATACGGAAGCACTTCTTTATCAGGTACACTAAAGCTGAAGTTCTGCCGGAGCTTCCGCCTAAGACTTTTCAGCAGATAACACTTCCAGCATCCTTGGCGGTTATACCCAAGACCAAAGACGAAGCCCAGAAGCTCGAAGACGACATAACCGCAATATCTATGGTAATTGCACTTGGTGAAACACCACACATCCCAAAAACTTTAGCCGAACATAGGAGACTTCAAGGTGAAAGAAAGATTCCGGCTGTGGTGGAATTCTGTGAGAACCTCCTTGAGCAAGAAATTCCGATTGTTGTGTTTGGCTGGCATAGAAAGTTTATTGCCGATTTGTGTGAAAGCCTCCAAAAGTACTCACCAGCAATTATTACAGGCGATGTCCCGCCTAAGCAACGTCATGAGGCCGTCGCACGATTCCAAGACGGACAAACTCTACTTTTCTTGGCTAACCTTGCTGCGGGTGGTGTTGGCATTACTCTTACACGCGCAAGCATATGTGTTCTGGGAGAATTGGACTGGGCACCTTCTACGGTGGCACAGTCGACTGACCGACTCCACAGAATAGGGACTAAGAATCCGGTCACAATATACTACTTCGTAGTCAAAGATTCTCTTGACGAAGTAATTGCAAATGTTGTAATTGGTAGAGCGAAAACAATTAGTAAAGTTGTGGATAACTAATGGAACGAAATCTTGCAAAAGAAATGTACCAAGCACACCTGCAAATTATGGCTGATCCCGCATATGTTAACGTGCGAAAGCATGACTGGCTATCCGGCTTTGAATCGGCGATGACAGTCGTTAGAGCATTTGCTGATAGTTGCTCACAAGAAGCTGAGTATGAAACAGGCGAATCTGCATATTGGAATGTTATGGCGTTTTGCCGATGGAATGATATTGTTAACAAAGTTGTGGATAACTAACAAGGAACATACTATGAAAGAAAAAGACATTCAAGAAACCGACTCAGGGCTATATCTTATGGATGGCGACATAGACCCGGATATATACCCAACTCCGGACGCACCGGACGCATTTGTGAACAAACCTGCGTGTGCTATTCGACCTGAGTTCAAATCTAACGCGCCAACGACTGACCAGATTGATCGAATCAACACATTGCGGGCAGCGTATTCAAACTTAAGAGATATACTCGGATACTCCTGCAAGTCCGGAGTATATACGTCACTCGCATGCACAGCGCTTGAAGAGTCTTGTATGTGGGCCACGAAGGGTATTACTTTAGACTAGTTTTAAGTTCTTTTAAAGAAAGGAGAACACACACATGAAAAAAGACACACTCTCGCTGCGCGAAGCGGCGAAACTGATGCAGTTCGCTCCGGCAACTGTGAAGCGTATGATAAAGAAGGGTACACTTAAAGCAACCTCAACCGGCGCCGGCAGAAAGCGCAGGTATATGATTGCGGCCAAAGACATAGGGTTGAAACCTAACAAGCCGTGCAAAGCAGTCAAACCGGTTAAAATTGTTAAAACGTACATTAAACAAGGACTGGACACTGCGGCTGCAGCCTGCCTCAAAGAAGCCGGCGAGTCGGTGCTGGCACAAACCCGGACGCCGGTTGGAACGAAGCTTCAGCACTTTATCTCAGAGCCTTTCGCGCCCGGACAGTATTCGTCTGCTGAGCAGATGCTGCGTCAGGCTTTCTGCGGCTGGGTAATTGAAAAAGTGCTCTCGGCCTGAAAAAACATCTTGACACTTGCTATCAATATGATACAAATACTAAGGACAACATGACGCACACCCTGCAGGACCACTCAAACCGCGAACACTCCGAATTTGGTGGATCGGCTGCTGACCGCGCAATCGCCTGTCCCGGTTCAGTGGCACTCGGACGCCAAGTTCCAAAGGTTCTTGCAGGGCCGGACGCAGAAAGAGGCACAGCTTGTCACGAAGTGCTGGCTGAGCTTCTCTCTGCGTTCCTTTTATTTAAAGAAGACGGCACAGCGTTCGACGAACCCGCGATTCTCAGCAAACTTGCGGCTGATCCGCGGGTCGGCGCTGATAAACTCACCGAATGCGAAGACGCCGTAACCAGCGCTGTCGAAGAAATCTGGGTCAAAGTGCTCGGCCAGTCAATTACAGGTAAGGCATATTTTATTGAGGAGTTGTTTCCGTACAACGAAGGGCTTGATATGTACGGCACGCTGGACTTCGGCGCTGTATATATCGACGACCGCGGACGCCGCGTGCTGGCCGTTGTGGATTTCAAGACCGGCCGCATTCCGGTATCGCCTAAGAAAAATGGCCAGCTCGCATTCTATGCTGCCAGTGTTCGGAAATATCTCAAGGCGAACGGCAAAGACATCGACCTGATACTTGCTGTTATTATTCAACCAAACGACTTTAGCTCTGCGGCCACGTATAAAGAAGCTACCATCACAGCCAAGCAGCTAGACGCCTGGGACAAGCGTATCATGGATGCTGCGCACCAGATATATGTCAAAAAGAAACCAAAGTTCAAGACCGGCGATCATTGCATGTGGTGCTCAGCAAAGCATCTCTGTAAGAAGTTTCAGGCTGATCTCTCAAAGAAGGCATCCCTGCAGCTGGTGGACGTAGCGGCGGACCTGCCGGCGGTTGAAGTGCTGACCGAAGCGCAGCGGCTTGGACTCGCTATGAATCGCGGAAAAATTGAAGCGTTCCTAAAAGCTGTTTATGTGAGTGTTTTGAATGATGCGGTGCGCGGAACTAAGTTTGATGGCGTAAAGGTTGTACTTGGAAATTCTCGGCGTAAATGGAAGGACGAACATGAAATTATATCTCTGGGGCTTATGGGCTTAGGTTTGGGCCTCAATGAAATTTATAGCTCAAAGCTTAGAGGAATCACCGAAATCGAGAAGAAGCTAGGCAAAGGTTCCTGTGATCCCTTTACTGAGAAACCGCCGGGCCGGCCGATGCTGGTGGCTGCGGACGATGTGCGGCCGGCGGTGACTGGCGGGCAGGAACTGCTGGATTTTGATTTAGAGGAATAAATACTTCTAAAACTAAGACTAAGACTAAATAAATGAAAAAGGAAACAATAAAAATGGACTATTCAAAGATCAAGCAAGATAAGACTAAATACAAAAACATCTGGGGCGATTCAATCGGAACTCCGACCGGCTTTGTGGTCTGGCCATACCTGGCTACGCCTAAAGCCGGGACAGACCCGAACACCGGAGAGCCAACTAAGCCGAAGTACGAGATAACGCTGATGCTGCCGAAGAAGAATAAGGATACCAAGAAGTTCTTGGATATACTTACTCCTTACGTAACCGCGCAGCTGGCGTTACTCAAAAAAAATACGGGCAAGCAGGTTTCGTTTGACTGTATCTTCAAAGATGGTGATGACGAAAAACACCTGAAGTACGGCAAGTTCTATGCCGGCAACTGGCTGATTATGGCAAGGCATCCTGAACAACCGTGTGTTGTCAGCACTAAGCGCGAAGGTGAAGGGTGGCAGGAAATCGAACCCGCATTCGTGCAGGGCGGTATGCGCTGCCGGTTGGTAATCAGCCCGATGGTTACCTCACAGGGCGCGCTTAGCTGGCGCCTGACCTGGGTGCAGTTCGTTGAAGACACCGGCGAGCGTTTCGGCGGCGGATTCGATAAGAAAGCCATGGGCGGATTGCTGTCCGGCGATGACTTTGATGCATCTGATGGTGAAGTCAGCGCAGCTGACGCGGTTGAAGACACCGAGGACGCTGAAGAGGACGAAGTGGTCGATGCCGATGCTGAAGAAACAGCGTTGGATAACGACGTTGATGAAGACGCTGCGGATGACTCGGAAGAAGAGGAAGAGGAAGAGGAGGAAGAGGAGGAGGAAGACGGCGACGACGAGCCGTTTGAACAGAAACCTCCGCCGTTGAAGAAACGCGGCCGTCCGGCGGGCGCGGTTAAGATGAATACTCCACTTAGACGCGGTAAAGGCGCACTGATTGATCGGTTGTAACGCACGTGTGTTCGGCGCTGCTACATCAGCGCCGAACCTTTTTCGAGTTCTATATGCCGTTAGGTCTTGATGATAATGTTGCTGGTATTTTTGAGAGTATCAAGCGGCACTCGGCTGAACCTAAAGCGTTAAAAAGGATGCCTTATGAATCCACCGAATTACGGAATCGTCTTAAAGAAAAAACTATCAAGGTCGGGACAGCCGACTGCCCCTTCATTTATGGACCTGCGTACCCGAGGTGTCAGTATAATCGTAAAACTGGATGAGAATTCAGAGTATCCGGACAAGCTAGAGTGGAAGCAGTTCGGCCGTGAAGTAACCTATCAGTCTATTTCGCAATTCACTAATGCGTCGCACGAAGCGCAGTCCAAGCATATTGCGAAGTTGATTGATAAACTTATTACTGAAGGCAAGTGGGTGCATGTCCACTGCCGGCTCGGCCGCGACCGGGCAGGACTTGTTGTCGGAATGTATCGGATTATCTACACAGGCGCCTCGTATAATCAAGTTAAGAAGGACTTCAAGAAGTACGGCGCGCCTTGGGAGAGTTACCAGGAAATGCTTAAGCGAGCGGCGGTGGCGTATGGACCTAAAAAATCAAGGAAAAGATGATTAGAAAACTTGTCATAATTGGATACTCCCTTCTTGCGCTGTACTTTACCAGCTGGTCGATTCTTTGGGCAGCTGACGAGATTGACCGGAGGATTGCAGCCTACATGGCTCCAACGCCGGAGCCGGCTCCGCAGCGAGACGTAATTCGTTCTGCCAGCATGTGGACGCTTGAAGCTGGAGGCGACAGATCCCAAGGGGTATCTGGAGGCGCGAATATCACGATGTCAACGGCAACTAGGGGCGCGAGCATCACGATGTACGGATCGGACTATTTTGATAAGCCGGGGGATATCGAATTTCAAACCGAGCCGTTTAAGACGTTTATGGTACTGAAGCCAGATGGCGTACTGGAGTTCAAGGTGCCGGTCGACGAGGCAGCACGCGAGTTTGCGAAGGTGGTTAAACAGGAGTGGCCTGAATATTGTGGGTGTAAGAAATGACCCAACTAGACCCAGCTGAGGAAAATCACCACGAATGCGATCCGGCTGATTTAGCCGATAGCGAGAGCAAATTCAGCGCCCGCCTTCGAGCACTCGTGCTGCAAGAAAGGCATAAGGAGCTGCGACTTTCAGATTGCGATTTGGAAAAGTTGGAATCTGACGGGCATGTAAAGGAGAAGTTCTAGCTATGTGTTACGAGGAAATACGAAACAGGCAAGTACGGACACGAAAGCCGACCCATTGCTGCTGGTGCGCAGAATCAATAGAGAAAGGCGACTTGGCGCAGTATCGAGTTTACAATAATGAAAGTGGCGTTAGAATTGAGGGTCTAGAGGTTGATGTGGTCACCCACTGGATGGCTCTCCCCCCGCCGCCAACAGAGGGGGTGAATACCTGGATAACGGAGGCGTTTTTGGAGAAGCTGAAGAAGGAAGGGGTGTAGGGTAGGGGAATAAACAGGAAACTTTTGAAAAAAAGCGGCGAATAAACATATTACGCGGCACTTCCACGATGTGGCCCGTGTTACGAGCAGGCAGAAGGGGTAGCAGGACTCTTGTCGCATTAACTGTAAGGGAAGGATCTTTAGAAACAACGGAAGGCTAAAGTGGCGATGACAACAAAAGCGAAGATCGATTCTTCAACGTACGAAGAAAGGCAGACAACTCTATTCCAAATTGAGCCGGTGGCGTTAGTTGTAAATCGGTCAAAAAGCCCAAGGCGAGCTGCTCAGCCTGTTGCCGAAATTCCGCAGGAAATTGGGCGGTATGATCTGAATAGGATCTATCAGGCGGAGTGCGTCGAGGCCATGAAGAAACTACCGGAGGCAAGTGTTGATGTAGCTATTGCCGACCCACCCTACAATGCGAGTAAGGGTAATAATTGGCAGTGGGATAATTCAGTGGTTCTTCCAGGCATGGGAGGGAATTGGTCTAAGGTCATGGCAGATTGGGATGATATGCCACTCGTAGACTATTTCACATTTTGCTTGGCATGGTTGTCGGAATTAAAACGAGTCGTTCGTCCAACCGGATCCTTGTGGATACACGGAACTTACCACAACATCGGTATTATCAATTTTGCTCTACAGATGTTGAAGATTGAGATAATCAATGAAGTAGCTTGGTACAAGCGAAACAGCTTCCCAAACCTGTCCGGTCGTCGCCTGACAGCGAGTCACGAAACTATCTTGTGGGCGCACACTGGTGGCGAGAAGAAGAGGAAATACTATTTTGATTATGAGGCTTCAAAGGCGATGGAATGCCCTGAGGACTTACTAAAGGAAGGTGGAAAGCAATTGCGCACCGTGTGGGATATTCCGAATAATAAGAAGCGCGAAGAACTGGCTTTTGGTAAACACCCAACACAGAAGCCTGTTCGTCTTTTGAAACGTATGCTTGAAATTTCTGCTCGCCCCGGAGATGTTTTGTTAGTCCCATTTGCTGGCTCTGGTGCGGATTGTGTCGCGGCTAAAGAGCTAGGAATAAACTTTCTCGGATTTGAAATAGATGAGTCTTTCGTGTCTATTGCGAATAAGCGCGTTGGTCACAAAGAGGTAAGTATTCCGTTAGAGGCTGTTGGATGACAAATGCTCTTAGCTTTGCCTTTATGGAAGATTCCGACGAACGTTGCCCGCGTTGTGTCGTGCATCCTATTCCTTCACTAATCAAATGGACAGGAAGCAAACGTTCCCAAGCTCTGGCAATTGTGAAGTTAATGCCGCCTTATAAGCATTACATTGAACCTTTTTTGGGTGGCGGTGCATTGCTGTATGCGGCAGCTGTGCCTGGTTCTATAGCTGGTGATATTTACCAGCCGCTTATCGAGCTTTGGAAGTTGATTCAACACTCCCCGGCTGTGGTTATAGAGAATTATCAAAAACAATGGAGTGCGTTGGGCGATGAATTAGACAGCCTGGATCCAAAAAACCTTCCTTTAGGAGAAGTGACTAAATTGCAGCGCATTGAAAAACTAGAGTGGTTGTTGAGAACATTGCACGTAATTGCGAATAGGATGCAATTGCCACAACCGAACGGGGCGTTTTGTAACCCTCGGTCACCAAAAGAATGGGGAAAGTATATGGATGACTTGATTGACAACAGCGGCCTGTTAAGCCGAAACCCCCCGCCGCCAACGGATAAGGGTGAGGGGGGTTGAGATACTTATGCCGCCCGCTGTACGTGAGGCCAACGGCAACCCAGTGCGCCGCATGAGCAACTTCTGGTGCAGTCTCATGGGCAGTACGGCGGGCGGCTTCTTTTACGATTGAGAGGGGAACATGGATTGCGATATATGCGGAAGAAAAGTGGATTGGCATGACTTGAATCAGGCGCAGCAAAAGGGCGACTCACGGGTAATTTGCGCTGAGTGTGAGGCCGCGTTCGTAGAGGACGCAGAGCGTGAGTCGAACTACTGGCAGTGTGAGCGAAAGAGCCGCATCGCCCGCGCCGCGCTGGACAAGACGGACGGGAAGGGTGGGGAGAATGAGTAAACTATCTCTAGTCTTCTGCGTCTTCTTAGCCTGCAATTCGTCTCCACAGCCGGCCTATCCTGATACTACAATACGACTCAAAATATACAATGTAATCGGTACTGATTCACTCACTGAAGCAGAGGTATATCAAGCTGTAGACTGGGCCGAGTCTAAGGTATCTGCGGCCGGATACCATATCCAAGTCATTGCCTACAAGGAGCTGAGCAGCGGCAATGTCGATAGTAGGTTACTATATGACTTACAATATCAGGACGCACGGGTGGTGTTTGCTCAAACGTACTTGAGCGTAACTAGGGATCGTGAGCCCTGGATTGCGCATTACTTCATATGGCCGCCGATTCAGCATGACGGTTTAAAGCTCTTTGGCGGCATGAGCAATGGTGTATGTTCACTAAGCAGTGGAGCCCTAGCCACGGGGCAAGGCGGCGCTTGGAGCAGCCACACCCCGCCGCGGCCGCGGATTGACGCGTCTGGTATGATTATCGCGCATGAGGTAATTCTCGGGCATGGCGCCGGCGGTATGAATCATCACAGCATTGAAGACGGATATTTGCCTAACATTATGGACCAGGCTGCCGGCCGGTTTGTGGATAGTAATCCTGAACTGTCATACCTGCCGGAGAGTATCGCCGAAGCAGACAGCTGCTTAGGTCGTGTGCGAAGTAATTGGATTCGACGCTGCAAATCTGTTAGACAAAAGCGGCACTGTATGAGACGATTTGATAAGAAGTTCATGCGGAGTAGTTCAACTTTACCGGTGTTTGAATAAAATGAGTTCAAGAGTACGCGGTATAAACACAGATAATTTGTATTCGCCGTTAGATTCGCCAGCCAAAATTCGAAATTGGTTCGAGAGCAACGATTGGGACTGGTTTTACTTTGCTGATTCTACTGTTAGTCCGGAAGCCGCAGCACGTAGGAGTATACCATTCTCACTGGAATGTAATGAGAGTTATGCCAGTGGAGCTATAACACCACCTGGTAAAGAAAGTCCCCGCCTAACCCTAATGAAAACCGCTTGGGCAGGAAAACCACTACCATGACCATACTTTTTACTCATAATACGCCCTCCGCATATCCGGACAACTTTCACGTCATTAACGATGTGATGCGTGCTAACCGACTGTTTAGAACTAACCGCGGATGCGAAGTCGGTGTTCGAAATGGGTTTTTTAGTCGGCATCTGATGGAACACAATCAGTGGTTATCCATGTGGTGTGTTGATCCATATACCCCGTATCAGGATGTAATTGACTATCAAGACGAAGAATCTCAAGCCGCGGCACGCGCGAACGCCTTTCTTACGCTTGAGTGTTTTGGTGCACGCACGCATTGGATGTACACAGATTCGGTTGACGCTGCTAGACAAATCCCTAGAAACTGGTTTGATTTCGTTTTTATTGATGCCAATCACGAATATAAATATGTGAAGCAAGACATCGAGGTCTGGGCACCATGTATCAGGCACGGCGGACTGCTTTGCGGCCATGATTGGACGATGGCGGGTGTGAACAAGGCCGTCAAAGAATTCGCCGGAAAAGAAGCATACGAAATAAAATCGGTGCTTGGAACTGCAGACGTATGGTTAATCGAATCGAGATGATCCCCAGTATGTTTATACACGGAGGAAAGGGCACACCAGAGTATGGTGTAGGGAAAGATATGAAACGGCGTTGTTACGCAAAGAATAGACGGCATTATCGTTGGTACGGCGCAAAAGGTATTAGGGTATGTGCGCGCTGGTTACATGATTTTTCGGCTTTTTTGGATGATATGGGCGCTAGGCCGGCAGATTGCACAGATATAGATCGTATAGATTCTAGTGGTAATTATTGTCCAGAGAACTGTCGATGGGTCGATAAAATAACGCAAGCTCAGAATAGATCAAATAATAGACTGATTACGCATAAAGGACAAACGCGCACGATGTCCGCCTGGAGAATATTACTTGGTATGTCCCAGGGAGCGCTACATAACAGATTAGACCGTTCGTGCATGTCTATTGACGAAGCGTTTACTAAACCAGTTCGTATATCTAAAGGAATTTATAAACAATTAAATATAATTGCATGATATATGTATAATATGAAGCTAGGTCGATTACCCTCTCTTATAGATAAGCGCACACTAATACTTTCGAAGTATTTACCGAAAAAAATACCTACCAGTCCTAGAACTGTTCGATGGGATTTAGCCTGTAATGGGGTATTCAGTCTAGGAAAAAATGATGTACTTGGGACCTGCGTTACAGTATCCGCGGCTAATCAGGTCAATGTTGCTAAGTCTAATGAATCATCTGATCTTATACCGGTGCCAGATGCGGAGATCGTCGAGCAAGCGCGTGTATTGGGTGGGCTAGACGGTATGACTATTTTGGAGATGCTAAAATTTTGGCGAAACAACCCTATGTTTGGATCACGTTTAGAGGCATTTGTGCAGATTACATCCGACAAAGATGACCCTGATCTATTAAAATTTATTATTAACGTGTTCGGCGGGGCTATCATCGGAGTATGGATGCCTCGTGCATGGCAGACTCATCCTACATTCTGGGACACTTTGAATGTGAGTCGTAACTGGTTTAATTACCGTCCGGGCTCTTGGGGCGGACACGCTGTCGTCGTTTGTGGTTATGAGCCGAGTAATAAACATGGTACCATTTATAAAGCAATCTCCTGGGCTAAGACTATAGACATTACACAGGATGCAATAAATCAATATGTTGATGAAATCTGGACCAACATTCTCCCTGAATGGTACGCGGCCGATCAGAAAACACCCAGCGGATTTGACTACGCCGGACTGCAATCAGATATAAATTTACTGAAATAACCATGAGCCGAAAGTTTGACATAAAATTTGGTACTGAAACCTTCAAAGCCTGGTACGTGGATAAGACCGCAACTGCAAGACTTGCACTGCAGGCGCTGAAGCCGGACGTGCTGCTCGGTTTGGATTGCGAGACTATGGCGCTCCCGAAGTATCATCACGTATCACAGGCGGCGCTGTCTCCGCATCTGTCCAGCATACGACTAATTCAAATCTTTGATGGTGAACTATCTATCATCATTGATTTGTTGAAATGCAAAGGAGAACTGCTTGAATCAGAAATCAAACATTTGCTCGAAACCAGACGATTCATCGCCCATAACGCGGTGTTTGATTTGGCCTTTCTTAAACGGCAATTTCAGCCAAGAAGCATTGATTGTGGATGTACCTTCATCGCTTTTAAACTCTTGGCGCATGCAGCCCGTCCCACCGATGACGGACTTCGAGCTGGGCTTGATGCAGTTACCAAAGGTCTTTGTGGGGTCGAAGTACTGAAATCGAACCAAGCGTCTGACTGGAGTGTGCCGAAACTCACGTTTGAGCAGATAGAATATTCAGCGTTAGACCCGGTATGTGTACTTAAAATCGCAGAGAAGATGGCACCGGCGCTGGAGAAGTATAAGTTATACGATTTCTATAACTTACTCAAAGCAGCGCAGCACCCGATTGTTGAGATGCATCTAAACGGAATTGGATTTAATTCAAAAGAACATATAGAACTTGTATCCGGCTGGAGGGAGAAACTGTATGCAGCAAAGAAAATCCTCTTGCAACAAACAGGACTCGACGACATCACTGGCCCAAAAGTTGCCAAATGGCTGGAGACAAACCTTGAAAAACGAATCCTCGACGATTGGCCGCGCACCGATAACGGTGCCCTCAAGACAGACGCCATTACGTTCTCTGACTTCGGGGCTGTATCTCCAGCGGTTAAACCATTCGGCGCTTTCCAGAAGTACAAGGTTCTGACTTCAGACTTCGGAGGAAAATTGTTGCAACAACTGAACGAGGAAACCGGCCGGCTGCACCCGCAGTATCATATCTGCGGCACGCGTACCGGCCGGCTGTCTTGCAGCAAACCAAACCTGCAGCAGTCACCGAGAGACAAAGACTTTCGCTCCCAGTTCATTCCGTCTGAAGGCATGGTCTTTGTCGGCGCGGATTACTCTGCAATAGAGATGCGTGTAGCCGCTGAAGTATCTAGAGATCCGGCTATGTTGAAAGCCTTTAAAGATGGCCTTGATTTACATATGATGTTGGGTTCAGAAATAGCTGGCATAGATATAGAAACACTACCTAAAGAAAAATGTGATCGCTACAGACAGATGGGTAAGGTGGGTAACTTTGCTTGTATTTATGGGGCTGGTGCTAAAACACTTGCTTCGCAAGCGCGAAAAGCAATGGACGACACTTCAATTACTGAAACCCAGACAGGAGAGATAAGAGATGCACACCGTAGACGTTGGGCCGGATATCGCGCCTGGCATGTTAAACTATATGAAAAGTGTATGGAAACACTTCGAGTGCGTACCGTCTGCGGGAAACTTCGGCGTCTTGCGCCTGAATACTGTTACGGTGCGGCGCCGAACACGATAGTGCAAGGATCGGCAGCCGGTTGTATGCTGGCGGCAATGGTCGATTTATATAATGAAATACAGAACCATCAATATCCGTACCGAATTATCGCCACAATTCACGACGAATTAATAATCGAAGTGCCGGAATCAATGGCCGACGGCGCTAAACATTTGCTGACGCGTTGTATGGTACGCGGATTCAGGAAGGTATTTCCTGACGGTATTATTAAGAATATCGTCGAAGCTGAGATAGGCAGAAATTGGCAGGAGTTAAAATGAGCATAAGTCAGATATCAACAGCCCGCGCGAAGCGCCAAGCCCGCGCCATGCGTTCAGCGCGCAAAGAAATTCAATCACGAAAGATTCCGGCCGTGAATGCCATGCGCGCCGTAGGCATCAAGCAAGAGCCCGGCAGCGTACTCCTTCAGCTATTCAGTGACATTGAACAGAAAAATTTGCTGGCCATTGTTAAACTCAATACCACTGGTATTAAGGACCTAAACGATAATCTCTGTGCGGCCGCCGGACTGGAAAAGGGGCTTATTTGGGCACCATAGTATGAAATATTTCTCAATCTGCACAATATTCAAACATGAGGAACCGTACATCGCGGATTGGGTCAAGTACCATCTTGGCATCGGCGCCGAACATATCTGGATGTACAATAACGATTCTCCAGATAAGTCGGCAGATATCGCGCGCGATGTCGGTAAACATCAAGTCACAGTGCATCGCTGTCCTGGGCACCCGGTACAGCACATCGCGTATCAGCTTTGTTTACAGACATACCGGTTGAATACACGATGGTTACTCTTCCTTGATATCGATGAGTATCTTATATCTTTTACTCCAATTCATGAGGTTTTAAAAGCCTATGAACAACATCCTGCTCTATGTCCTCATTGGATATTGTTTGGTAGCAACGGTCATCTTAACTATTGTCCTGATCCTGTTCCTTTGCGGTTCACACGTTCTCAATCTGATGTAAATCCTCATGTAAAGAGCATAGTAAATACTACACGAACATTTAACTGGATAACTGCGCACCGGTTCGTACATGATGCGCGTCCAGTAGACGAGAATCATAACCCTATCGAGATGCTGGACTCTACACCGGCCGGCGGCACCGCAGATGTGCTCTACGTTGCGCATTACTTTACTAAGTCGAAAGAAGAGTTCACTGAGCGGCGTTCGAGGCCACGTCCGGATACTGGGGATTACAGGTATAATCTAGAAGAAGCATTCGCAACACATGACAGAAATGATCGGGATAATTTTGATGTCCGAAATATTTGGAAGGAGCTAAAATGAGTTGGTTTTTCACAACAGTAGGCAATGACGCTGACGACCCCGCGACTGCGCATGATACATATATTCCTGAAGTTAATTACTGCGGTGTGGTGTTGTTGTTTATGGGAGGCCGTGTGCGCGCGCCATTAGTGATTAAGGACTGTCCGTTCAACTACTGCGGCTTTAAGCATGATATCTGCTGGGACTTAGTTACTGATAACGATTATGAGGACTGCAATCAACAGTTCAAATCAGACTGTGACAAGGTATCGTCCGACATGGGCAGCATTGGACTTCATCGTTACGGTGATGCTCTGTACCAGATTGTCTGTGCTTGGACAGCTATGCGGATTAACCTCGCTCGGTTCTATCTGAATTGGAAGTAACATGAGTGATCTCGTAACCCTGCTTACACCTACTGGTGGCAGACCTGACGCTTGGAAGCTCTGCGAGCGCTATATGCATCGCCAGACTTACAAAGGCCCGCTGGAGTGGATTGTTGTAGATGATATGCTGCCAATGCAGACGTGTACGCTTGGACAACAACAAGTATGTGGACCTAAACCCTGGCGTGCAGGGATTAATACACAGCGTCCTAACTGCGATTTACTGATACAACTGGCTAAAGGCGAATATATCTTCTGGATCGAAGACGATGATTGGTACACACCAAACTATATTGAGACAATGCTTTATCTATTACAGCGTTACGACGCTGTGGGCGAAGCGAACAACCGATATTTCGCGCTGACGGACAGGAGTTATATTGAGTTCAACAACACGCGCCATGCATCACTTTGCTCTACCGCGTTTAGACGGAAGTTTATCCCTGTTATGGAAGAAGTAATCAACTCAGGCGCCAACCCATTCTTTGATACAGGTTTCTGGTCAAGACTTGTGACTGGGCATGAGAACGCTATGATGATTCTGAATACCCGACTAAACATCGGTATGAAACAGCTTCCCGGCCGTACTGGCATCGGAGCTGGGCATCATAACACTAAAGCTCAGGGTTTCACACGCGACCCTATGTTTGAAATGCTTCGTAACTGGGTCGGCGCTGACGCTGATGACTATATTAAAATTGCCACAGGACAACATATATGAGTTCATTTATACGCCTGTATGAAGAGGCCGTTAAACATGATTCTAGCAAGTTGCCCTGGGATCTGCTGCCGTACGACGCTATTGAAGACATCGTTAAAGTATTGCAGTACGGCGCTAAAAAGTATTCAGCGCATAACTGGTCCGCGGGTTTCGTTTGGAGCCGTTTATTTTCGGCATTAATTAGGCACGCTGTTGCTTTCTGGCGCGGAGAAGACATAGACCCCGAATCAGGATTGCCGCATCTTGCGCATCTTGGTTGCTGCGTGTTGTTCTTGATTGCGCATCAGAAGCGCGGACTAGGCACAGATGACCGTGTTAGTTATGTAAAGGAGCATACAAGTGGGACGTAGACTAGTAAAACCAATTCTTCGCGCGCAGGCGATGGTACTTAGAAAGTTGTGGATTAAGCACGGCGGCCCCTGTATGGTTTCGCGTATGTGCGGTGTCGGAATTCAGGAGCCGAGCAACTGGCGCACACGCGGCCGGGTGCCGCTCAAACTTTGCAGACGTGTGGCCGAAGCTCTTGGAGAGTCCATCTGGGCATTAAACTACGCAGATATGGCGCTTCTGGTCCCGAAGGAGAAGCGTCCTTCGTGGATTTCTGTAGTCGATGCTTGCGGATTTGATAAACAAACTCGCAATGAGATTATTTTTTTAGAGGCACCCTATGAGCGTGACTAAAAATAGTTCTAGATAAATTGTTGTTTTAGGTGTATACTATAAAATGTCATTTGCAACTGCGGAGTGTTTATGAAGATTGAAAATACTGATAAAGAGGTTAGTTCGATTACGATTCCGACGTGTAAATCGGAGAATCCGAACATGATTGAAACCGTAGGCATGCCGGTAAATGCGCCTGCCACGGCTATACAGCCGCAAGGTGTTCCGGCGCCGAAGGCTGGTCCGGCCGTTACTGACATCAAGGAGACTAAGCCGCCAGTCGCCTTACCCGCCTAATTACATACGGAGTATCTATGACAGTTGTACAAGTTGCTACTTCATCGTTTGGACTTAAACGTCAATTAGCTGCAGCGTTGTTGGTTATAATTGTGTTGCTTGGCACTGTGCCTGGAATGCAGGACTGGTCGCAGGCATTGATTCCGCTAGCGGCGCTGCTGGGCGCTGCCGGGATTACACACGCAAGTCTAGCGGGCACCGTAGCTGGTACGCCGCTTGCGGGACTCGCGGCACTGCTTGCGGTACTGTTATTCGCCGCTAAGTGGTATCCACCGATGCAGCCCTATGTGCCGCTGTTAGAGGCACTGGCGGCGTTGTTTGGTTCAGCTGGACTTTCGCTTGCATTACCGACCGTTATTAAAGCACGTTTGGGGGAATGATATATGACACTCGCATTGGACCTTACGCAGCTAGTTCTGCGTGATGAAGCGGAGCAGTATGTAAGCCCTGAGACAACTCTGCTTTGGGCTATGTTCGACCGCGCATTACGGGATTTAGACCTAACGATGCCGGGTAGTGCGCCTAACGCTCGTGGCGCATTAACTTGGCTCCGTGATACAAACAATGACGACTTCAACCGATTGTCATTTGGTTGTGTTATTGAACACTGCCATCCAAGTGCGCGGTTACTCAAACTGACTGCCGAGAAAATTCGCGAAATTGAACAAGCTGTAAAACAATTAGATGACTGAAAGCACATACTATATCGGTATCGATCCCGGAAAGACCGGCGCCTGGGCGGTGCTGGATGATGCAAGCGAGCTGTGCTCTTGGGGTATGCTGGTTGATAAAATTAAGTTCTTTGATGCGCTGCGTGACCTGCGGCATATGTCAGTGCCAATGCTTGCTTGCATTGAATGCTCCAATGCGCGCCCTGGACAAGCTACAAAAGCCACCAAAGCACAAGGCTTTAATGAAGGCCGCGTACAGGGCTGGATCGAGGCGGCCAACATTCCGTTTGAGTCGGTGTCCAGTAATCGATGGCAGAAGGTGGCGCTAGATAAAGCACCGCCGCATAAGTTAAAATCAGCAGATGAATCGCCTAAAGAAACCAGTAAGCGTACAGCGGCTAATCGAGCGGCGCTAAAACTTGCAACCGTTGAGTTTGTAAGCCGCCGATGGCCTGTAACCGCGAAAGACCTGGCGCTAGTAAAGAATCAAGGCATAGCTGATGCCGTGTGTATTGCTCTCTATTGTCTACAGCGGAACAAAAATTAATCCCAAACTGGTGTTGCTACCCACTCTACCGCTACGCTGCCCAGTCCTGAAACACCGGATCTGTTTCTGGTCCAGGTGGAACATATGTCGCCAGCCACGCAGTGAATATTGGATCAGTTTCGATATGTATGGGTGGAGGCTGACAAGATGTCTCTAACCAGGATGTGAACCGCGGTTCGCCAAACATGCTTTTGTTGGATATCAATGCATTTGTAGCACGACATGACAGTTTAAGCAGTGTCTTTCGAAACAGCTGCTCACTGTTGCAAATCTTATCCAATTCTTCTTTGCTTGGAACAGCATCAGTGCTGCGCAGAAAATCAGCCAGTTGATAATACAGCGTCAGCATTGACCGGCGGAACTCATGCGGGTCTTGGTACAGTGTTGGGTCCGTGCTGCATGGTTCCGGCGCCTTGGTCACTCAGTAGCCCCCCGAAGAGACAGCTCACGTGCGGCCTGTGCTTCAGACTTGGCTTTGGCTGTCTGTTGTTTACGCAGTGCTTGCGCAGCGGCTTTCCACCCGGACGAGGGCACATTGACAGGTTCACCGCGCAGAATATCGAGTCCGAGCGTTAACAGCCCGTTTTTTTCTTGCTTCATTTCTTCGCGCGTAGTCTGGTCTACTTCAAAGTGCAGCATCTGATTTAAGTAGGAAAGATTCGTATTTATTTTTTCAAGCTTCTTCCGGGTTTGCGCTTCTTCTGCCGTCTCGCCTGCGCTGTTCTCGCGGGCGTCAAACAGGCCATTAAAGAATAATCTAGAGCTGTTGTCCATAACATTATTTTTAGTTCCCGTGCGCGCCGAGAGCAGAAACCCCCAAATACTCCTGTTCTGGTCTATGTTTTCAGATGCCAGCAACTTATCACCCAGCTGCCAGTACCGCTGCGCTGCGGGGAGCATAGCGCGGAAAACATGATCCCAGCGTATCGGAGATCCGCCAAACATATGGGCCGCTTTCTTAGCAAACGATGTTGTGTACTCAGTTGCCTGTTCTTCCAGTTTCCTATAATTGATGTTCGGAGGTACGATATATCTATCAAATGTACGATCCCAGTTCTCAAGTTGCGCAGCCGTCTCTTTTAGTACTGGACCAGCCAAATCAAGGACAGACCTCACAGGAGATAGTTGTTGGCCGAAATATGCCGCGGCTGTGTCTTTTATCTCAGGGCGAAGATTCGGATCTTTCGACATCCCGTTTCCAATAGCCTGTCCTAGCCCCCAGCCGAAACCAGTCCATTCATCAAGCGCTATAGCAAAAGGTTTAATCGTATTTCCAAACTTACCCGCAAACCAGGCTTGCTTGACCTTAGCATCAATCGGGGTTTCTTTGTACCACTGCTCCTCACTGTGTGCGATTGCGTGATAAATACCCAGCGCGAGCCCGCTGGCGACCAAAGTCGCCATCTTCTTTGGATTGCGTTTAATATCTGACGGTATACGCTCAAGGCCCGCGATACCAGCAGTAAAGAACGGAACTCCCATATTAACTACGCGCGTCCAGGAACCTTGCCGGCCGAAGTTTGTAGTACCGCGCTGAAACGCCGCAGCTACTTCCACCGCTTCCAGGGGACTAAGCGGGTCGTTTGGGCCTTTCTTCATGTCTTCCATTACCATGCGCGCAACCGCCGTGCGTGTAGAGAGTTCTGAAGCCGACCCCAAAGCTTCAATCGCGTTTAATGTGTGTTCCCAGGTTCGAAGTACGGTTCCGGTATATTTGCCTTCAGCTTCGACGCCGAGATGACGCTGAGTGCCTAAGTTAGTGGCATGTTCAAGACCCATGCCAACAAAACGCGCAAAGTAACTATCATCCTTAGTGCGCCCTGCGTAGAACTGCGCTTGATCTATCAGACCGGCGCCCATGTGATGTCCGAGTCGCAGTAAATCTTCAGCGCCGATTCCTTGCGTATCCAGCCAACGGTACGCTGTCGGCCCGTCACGCATAAGATTCTTCATCTGAAATGGAAGAGAAAGAGACGTGGCAAACGTGCGTACCGCCGCAGCCGGCGTCTTAACAAAGATTTTAAATAGTGGATGATAAGTAAACGCTGGAAGCTCGTCCTTAACGGCCTTCTGAAACGCCCGGCTGGTTTCAAAAAACCTTAGCTTTCCATCTTTATCCATGACCGAGAAATACGAAAATCCTTGCTTTCCTTCTTTTGCTGCGATCCAGGGATCAAGGAAGTTTACCATCGCCTCCGAAATGCGCCCGCGATGTTCCGTGTATTCGGCGCCGAGGTCGGCTTTTATCTTCGCCTGCAGCAACTTACCTGCCTCTACTGCGCGCGTACCTGTAAGCTCATGCACTATATGCCCAACTGCAGCAAGCGGTGCCATATCCATGCGAGCCACAGTATTAGAGAGCACGGCGCGCTGGCCTGCGTGTTTGTACATGCCGATAATCGAGGGACCCCAGGTAAGTCTAGGGTCAATTGCCGGCATGGAACTACCCTGTAGCGCTCTGTATGATTTGATTTTAGAATATTCCTCGCCCATCATCGGAACCCACATACCGTCTTCCGGTCGAGCGGAGAACTGTATTACTTCAGATAGTCTTGGATCTATTTTATGCGCATTTTCTAACGCCTCTAAGTTCCCTGCGCGCTGGTGAGCAACAGCCGCGCGGCTATCTGGACTCATGCTTGCGATATTATTATTCTGGTGCGCCACCCAGGTATCGTAGTTATGTACCGCTTGTCTAATATTGTTATCGGACATCCCCTCACGTACAATTGACAGCGCGTCCTCAATGTTCCAGCCGCGCATCGCAAGTCCTTTAGCCGCATAACCGGCTAACGCGCGCCTGGCCATAAGCACGCCGATAAGCGGAGTTTCCTTCTTTTTACCCACGCTCTTTATGACCTGATGCAGATTGAGCATTCCGCGAAGCGATTCGTCGTAATGCCCATCTGCGTAAACGGGCCGCCCTGTGACTTCATTTAATCCAAACGCGGCCCATCGCTGATTCGTTTCCATCTGATCCAAGAGCTTAGGGGGGATGTCTTTTGGTTCAAGAAGCCCATACGCAACTGCAGCGTCGATGTATTCCTGCGTACCTTTATCGTGGCGCCCAAGTTCTTGATATCGCTGCCAGAACCGCTCTGCAACCCAGGGAAGATTAGCCTTTTCGGCAGCTTTACTAAGCTTTGACTGGGGCTTTCGCGCAGCTTGCATATCACGGAAGTTACTTGAACTTTGGTCATAGTACTTGAACATTTCTTTATGCAAAGCTTCAAGTCTGGTCCACGCTTCAGGGCGCTCCTGTCTAAACTTACCATCAAACCAGTTGTCCACCTCTTTCCTGGTAGGCTGCTCGGTAAGCCTATGCTCCATCCACATCGCAAAGCCTTCTCGCAGCTGCGATTCCGGATTCACAACTTCGCGGCCGTAGTCTAACTCATAGTGGTTGGCGAGTGCAGCCTTAACTTTGTTTGGAATATCGCTATAGTCGGAGCCGGTCTTATATTTGGAAACAAACACCGAGTCGAACACATGTCCGGCCAGTTCGTGCGCCAATGATTTGACATCTTCGTATTTACCGACTTTCCCTAGCGATGCCATCCGATCCAAAAAACCGACAAAGCCGCGCGGCATACTGCCGCCGAAATGAACCCGTACGTCGCGGTCAAGCCATTTAGAAAACTTCAGAATATGCTCGGTTAACGTCTTAGGTGATAGCTTCTCTGTGCCGATGCCGGAGTGCTGCGGCTTGTTTGTATTCCAAAGTTCCTCGGGACGGTCCTGCGGCGGACTCTTTACCAGCCGTGATCGGTCAGCAGAGGAGAGCGTTTCAGGGCGCCCTTCCAAAGAGGCGGAGTATTCGGCGTTGGTCATGTCTGCGGGTTTAGCATCAAGCGCCGATTCGACTACCGGGCTCCCTGCGGCTACGGTCTTTTTTACCTTCCCTTTCTTCCCAGTAGCTTTCACTGGCTCCGCAAACCCCTGCGGTGGCTCAGGCACACTCATTACTTTGTCTGCCCACTCAGACACCATAGTGAGCTTCTCGTCAAACGATTTCTTTCTAAGTCCAGGGAACTCCTTATTGATGGCCTCTTCGATAAACTTAGATCGCGGTTTTTCCTGTGAGGCCGCCCCCGGCTCAAGCTTGGCTTTCGGCGCTTCAGGTTTGAGCTTGCCTGAAATAATGTCTTTAAACATCTGCGCTTTCGACCGTGCCGCGCCGAGCATATCCAATTTCTGACTATCTGCCAGTCCTTTGTGCGCAGGAAACTGCTTATTGAACTCTGCAATCGTCGCGTACTCACCGTCGGTACGATTCGAATGTACAGCGTCGAAGAAAGACTCATAGGACGCCTGACTTACAAGTCCGTCTTTAGAGAGCACGTACCATCGTTTATTGTATGGTACGATATGTCGCCCTTCAACTACGACGCCTTTGTCGTAGTCCACACCGGCCGGGGTGCCCTTTAAGCCTGCAGCGTCGAGGGACAGCCGGTTTGCGTGTTCCTGCCGAACACGATTCGCATCTTTGTCGGTATTGGATTCCGCTTGATTCCTGGCCTCAACTCCAAGTTTCTCTTTCTTATCGAGCTGGAAGATTAAATTATCTTCAGCAACTCTCCGGGTGCGCATAATAACGCCGGTTGGATGTTCCTCGGCGCCGCCGACCATACGATTATAAACAATATTATCGCGCCAGCCCTTATATTTGGCGAGTTCATCGGTCTTTCCGGCAAACGTGCGCCAGTCTCTATAATATGCAGGCTTTGATGGGTCGGCGGCCTGCCCATCTAAGGTGCCTGCGTAAGTATCAAGCGCGTCCTGCGCTTCTACCCAGTCACTACGCGATGTTTCATAAGCCTTTTGCGGTGAAATCTCATGCCAGGTTTTTTCGTATACTTGTTGTTTCTCGCGCGCAATACCCTTTAACCTGTCATATTCCCTAAGCTGCACAGCAAAAGCTTTACCGGCGTCACTCGTCCATTTATCCGGATGCCCGGTAACTAGTTCGTTGTACCGAGTAACTATCGCATCGTCGTTTGCTTCAGTCGGTAAGTTGCGGAGTACCTTCTCAACAGATGCAATATGCCCATCCACCGCCTCGACTGTATCGCCATCCCGCATTTCCCAGATATGCGGTTGTGTAATTCTAACTGACTTCTTATCAGCGCCGGGAGTTACTTCCATTCCGGCGTTTACAATAAGCTCGTCCATCGGAAGCATCATCGCTTCTCTAATGGAAAACGTCTCAGCGCCTGTTTCCTGTATCCGATTAAACTTGGCACCAAGCGCCGTCATTTCTTTATCACTTAGCGGCTTCTCGATAGTAATATCTACATAAGACGTGTCATCAACAGTTGGAATCCGCTGCGTTCCGGTTGTCTGTCCAGTTTGGCGCGCATTATCATCAAAGTTTTTGATGTTCTGCGCCATCCGTGCGGCCATAGTCTTGGCGTTTTCCACAGTAGTGAACTTAGAAAACGCGCCGCCGACCGCGCCTGCGATATAGGCGCTGAGCAGTTTGTCCTTTGTGACCACAGAGTGTCCTAGCACATGGCTTGCGGCTGTGCTCTGCCACCACTGCTGTCCGACCATGATCGGGCCTTCAACGCCCAATGACATCTTGGCCACCCACTTAGCAATTGATGCTGTCTGCTGTCGGCGTCCCAAGCCCGCAAAAATCGGAGGCGCTGCGAACTTTGAACTCATTACCGCAGCCGAAGCGATAGAGGAAACAAACGCACCGGGAGCCGAATCTAAACCGCCCTTCCATTGCTGCTCGACGGTGCCGTCTTCATCCGCAACTTCGTGCACACCCATATTCATGCCGATAACAGTGCCGGTCCCCCATTGTGCGGCTAATTCAGCGCCTGCGCCGAGCCCTTTGACCACGCGTCCGGCAGCGCCCATAACACCGAACATGCCGATGACGTTTCCTATTTGCTCCTCAACCATGTCCAACGTAGGGTGCTTTGGAACAGGTTTGCCATTCTCGTCTTCAACAACGCGGCCATTATAGTAAAGCAGCGCCTCTTCGCGGTCGCGGTCGATAAAGAAATTAGGCCAGGTTTTAGCGAATTCTTCCGCAACTGCAGCATACGCCATATTCTTTTGCTTTACGTCTGGGCTCACCCACGCGGCCGGCTCGTACCGCAACGCACCTGTAAGCGGTGATATGGCCGTTTCTGTAATCGTACCCGCCAGGCGCCCGACATCCGCTCCGATGTACCGAAGCCACTGTGTGACTGGGCCTCTAGTGCGGTTATTAAAGCCTTCTAATTCATATGCTTTTGCTTTCTTAAAATACTCGTCCAGCCGGTCGCCGAGCAAAGAGGGGGTTATACCTAACTGAGTCATCTGCTGACGTACATCGGATTCCCAGGTGTCTAGTGTTGCCACCGGGTCAACAGTATCCGCCGGTATTACGGGCAGCTCGCTTATAGAATTCACAATGTCTGCAATTGGTGGGAGCTTGTCCGGGTCTGTCGCGTTCCATGTGCTTGTAGCCAATTGCTTAACTATAGGCGTAACTTCAGAACTCCAACCGCCTGCGTGATATAATTTGTTCCAAGTACTAATCTGATCTGTCGGCTCCATCGCAAGGAATTCGGGTGTACTGACTAATTCACGCGCCTTTTGTTTGAATTCATCTACAGACCCTGGCCCGGAAAACGGCGCAATTTGTGGGAAATCAGGAATAGCGCGCGGAGCTTGCGCAGGTAACTCTAATCTACTATCAGGCTCATCTGGAATCGCAGGCTGCGCGGCCGGGTCTTCCTGCGCTACGTTGGCGTACTTAGCGCCCGGAGCAAGTTCATCAGCGTACGCTTTATTCGCTGAGAAAAAGTCAAACTCGCCGCCGAGCACTCCGTCTTCAGCGCTTCCGTCTGCTGCGTCTGCCATCTCTGTTGGTGCCGACCGGGAACCTCCGGCTGTGGGTTCAGCGGCGGTGAAGTCCGTAAGCGCGTCTTTACGCTCGGCAGACAGCCCACGGCGTGCAGGTCCGATAAACTTTCCTTCTGTGTCCGCTTGATCTCCATAATCACCCATTGCATTTGGATTTTTTTTTTCTCTAGCTAAAACGCTTGGAACATAATCGTAAGTTTCTTTCGGAAATCCCTTTAAAGATGAAATGCCAGCGAAGCTTTTATCGGCTGTTTGTTCAAGCCATTTATCAACATTGCCTGAGCCGTAATTGTATGCCGCCAGCGCTAGTTCCCTATCGCCATGATACTGCACGTTTAAATCAGAAAGTAATACGCGCGCGGCATTTCGCGCATCAGCCTCGTCTCGAATATTTGCATCTTTAGGGATTTTGCCTTGACGCTTTAAGCTGTTAAACGTGCTCGGCATGAACTGATAAGGACCCTCTGCACCTGCGGAACTTACAGCGTTTACATCGCCGCCGCTCTCCTGTTCGCGCACAGCATCAAGCAAATCATCAGTTACCGCGTCTTCGTACATTACTCACCTATCTCGCCCAAAAGCGTATCGCCGAGGTCAGACCGATTACGCACTGCCTGCGCTTTAGCTGTCTGGCGCGCATACCAGGCGCTAGTAATTCCACGTAGATCATTTATGATAACACGTCTTTGTTCCCGCAGATACAGTTCAAATGGGGTCTTAACCGGCGCCAGTGTTCGTTCCGGATTTGCCCAGTTGAGAAACGAATCCGCCACAGAGCCCGGTAAAGGCAATATCCATGGCTGCAAACTGTCGTTATATGCTGTAACCCGAGCAGCAGTATACGCACTCCGCACGACCGGACTCTTAAATCTATCTACCGCTATCCCGTTGACCAGTGTATCAAAATGCGCGATAGGCATCCGGCTAAAGACATCTTGTGTGCGTAATTCAGGTTTAGCCAAATAATCGTTAACATAACCCTGTAACTCAGCGAGTGGTCTTTTCAAGTACTGCGTCGTCTGAGGGCTCAGCCGTAACTGCGTCTGGACCGCCTCTTCAAACGTCGCGGGAGGACGCTGCGTCTGTCCGGTAGATGGCTGTGCAGCCCCGGCACGGCCGCCTTGCGGTCCAGCATTTGTCGGGTTTCGAAGTTCTTGTATCTTCTGCTGGTAAACAGAGCCGCTCAGTGCAAGTTGCGCTTCTTGCAACTTCTGAATATCTTTCTTGTCTGCTTCGTTGACCGTTGCGATCAGTCTTTCTCGTCCAGTCTTAGGATCAATATATGCATATTCCGTAAGCGGATCAGTCGATGATGGCACATACCGCGGATTTGGTACTTTATTGCCCACTTCGTCGGTCTGATAAAAGCTGTCAGTCCCCACCTTCCACTGCTTAGCATGATTCATAACTAAACTAGGAACGTCTTCTTTAGTTAATTTAAATTTACTTAAATTTAGCGCTCGAAGCCCATCATTTGTAGTCTCGGCTGTATCCACTAACTGCTTATAGGCCGGACCATTCTTTTTGATATTGTTTGCATGCGCTGCGCTTAAACTCTCTATCTGCAGCTCTGTTCCCACACGCTGACGTGTAGCTGGGTCTATATCTTGCCTCTGTAGAATACTACCCAGAAGTTGCGCGCGTGCGCCTGGACGCTGGCTGAACAAGTCATTAAAATCTGTACCAAACGCTGCGTTTACAAGTTCGTCTGCGGTCGTGTCCTTACTGCGTGTAAGCGTCTTATAATCATTTGCTTGTTTGAACGTGTCTGCTTGATACTGAGCCTGCTCCCGTGTGGCTTTTAACTGTTCAAGTTTAGTATCAGCAATCGTCTGTTCGTTAGTTTTCGCATACTTGAGATTAATATCTGTAATATCATTCTGCGCCTGAGCAGTATCTACGCGTGTCTGTGCGAGTTGATTCGCGCGCTCAATACTCTCCGGTGACGCCGCATTCTGCGCTATCGCGGCCTGAGCCTGTGCTCCCTGAATCTTAGCCTTATTAAGTTCAATCTGCTGAAAGCCGGAATAAATATCCAGTCCAGTTTGAATACCTTTTATACCGCCCTGAATGAGTGCAGTTGTAGTAGATGGCAGCGCATTACCGGCGTTTATTCCAGCGTTTGCTGCCTGTGGATAGAGGTTAATATCAACCGGCGCCTGCGGGTATGGGGTAAAGATATCATAGCCGGCCATTTAACGTACCGCCTTGCCGAATTTCATTCGATTACGCGCTTTAACTTGGTTCTTCGTCGATGTCGTAGGTGCTACCTTTGCCGCCCGTTTCTCGGCCGCAATTTTAAGTCCCTTATCCTTAGCCGATATGAGCGTTTGCGCCAGTTTAAAAGAATCGGGATCAAACACTAAATCGGCCGCATGCTGCATTCCACGAAGGTCCGCTTCATTAAACCGCTTTTCAGAAAACCCCTGATTAATCAACTGATACGCATCTGCTTTGGACTTAATCCCTTTAGACGCGAACAGTTTCCGCATGCTGGTCATGCCGATTTTGAACTTCGCGGGGTCTAACATATCCGGCGAAGTACCCGACATCATATTTGTCTTAGCCATATTATGCTGACTTCCCAGGCATCAAATGTCCAAATAACTTATAAAGCGGATTTATCTGGCGATCCGCGTGTTCTAATTTATCCACAGTTCCCGGCCAATGTTTCTCTGCAAACCCACGAAACATACCAACCAGACCACCGGTAAAGTAATCACCAACCCCCTGCGCACCGGCAAGCGCCACCTGTTGCGCCTGCTCCTCGCCGCTCTTAGTGGGATCAGGACTGCGCACAGAATTAATGAATTGCGGAATGTCCTGCGCTGCCGACGCCCAACTGCCACCCCCGCCAGCGCCGACGCTTGCTTGGTCGATTCCTGCGTCTGTACCGCCGCCGATCATGCGCCCAAGCGCTATCTGAATAAACTGATTTAGAAAATCCATGCCTATTATCCTACATTCTTAAACATGGACGAAATTGACAAGGCGGCCTGCTCCTCTGGGCTCATGTTGTATACACCAGCCAACACAGACGAACCACCAACAATAGCCTTACCTGCGGGTGCCGGTTTCCAGCTCTTATACACGGCTTTGGCGCTAAGTGAGCTACCGCCGCTGCCGGCCGCAGTTCCGACCAGTCCGCCGATATCAGAAGCAATAGCGGTTGCTACATGGTCTTTCGGTACTGCCAGGATACCCTTGTCGTCAGATGATACGGTAGTGTATCCAGACGGAACACGTGTACCAGCCCTGGCTTTAATGGCGCCTACACCGAGCGAAGGAACACCCCGCCAACCAGCGGATCCGAGCTTCTCGCGCGTAATGCCGGGTACTGCAGCCCCTTTGGTGCCGTGACCCAGCATACCGAGTGACTTAGCGGTGTCTGCTACTTCCAGCAGATTACCCGCACGGCCGGTCTTTACCGCATGCACGTCATTGACAGTCTCCCAGGCGTCTGCCATCGCATACGCGTTATACCCGGATTTGACCAGAATCATTGCCTGGCTGACCGTCATTGGTTTGTATGGCGTACCTTCAGTGGCCGGCACCACTTTAGTATCAAAGCCCTTCTTGTCTGAAAACTTGAAATTCTGAATACCAAGATTAGAGAGCGCTAAGCTTTTCTGAGACGCGCTCATCCGGTCCCAAGCCTGATATAGTTGATGTGACGCGTAAGCGGCTTCTTTGTTACTGGCAGCTGAACCAATACCAAGTCCACCTAACGTAGCGCCGACAAAACCGCCGCCGTCCTGCGCTGCGGACAGCGTGTCCAGCCGGGACTGCATACGCTCAGAGCCTGCCACTGTACCGATTTGTCCAAGTGCGGCCTCATCTTCGGGTGTCATAACACCTAGTGGGGCCAGCGCCTGTGCCGCGCCAGCTACAACCGCCGCTCCGGCTCCGGCATTAGATGACTGCATAAGCGCAGTACTACCAAACATCTGGTCGCCTGCGAGATTCATGCCGATAGCCTGTTGCCCAGGCACCGAGGCATAAGACACACCGGCGCTATTTAGTACTGAACCCGCCGAGAGTAGCGCGCGGCTGACTGTGGCCTGCTGCGCGCCAGTGGGATCTAATCTAATCCCGGTATCCGCACTAAATGTGCTCATGTTTGCAGCAATCGTCTCTGTAGGGGCTGCGGACATTGAGCCATCCGACATCGGAGCCAACGCTGTATATCCAGACGGAACTGAAGCCGCGTCTTCAAACTGCGCTGCGCGCGGAACCGCAGCTGGTGTTGAAATATCCGCGGCTTGTGCCGACTGTGCGCCATCACTGGTTGAGGATACGGGAGCTGACCGGAAAAACCCACCTATAAATTGTTCGACAGCGGAAGCACCACCACCACCGCCGCCGCCGCCAAGAATACCGTCGAGTATTCCAGATCCGGCGACTCCTGAAACTATTCCAGTGATTCCCTGCATAATACTGGAACCAGTATTCGCGCCTTGAGCCTGCCCCATGTAATCAGAATATATCTGCTGTGCAGCCTGCTGTTGCTGCACTCCAAGCGCGGCCTGATTATTAGACGTTGTAGCGCCGGCGACAGCTCCGGCCTGGGCCACCTGATAACCAAACTTAGCTAACGAGAACTGATTAGCGACCCCAGCATTAAACTGGGAGTTCTGCAACTCGTTACTGGCATTGAACTCACCAACCTGAATCTTGTTGGCAGTGTTGAACTGTCTGTTCTGCTGTATCTGTGACGACCGATATTGTCGCTGTTGAATCTGTGCAGACATCGCAGTCTGCGCGGGAATCATACCAAGTTGATTAGCCTCCGAATAAGCAGCCGCGGCCAACCGGCCGGCGCCGACTTCAGGCATAACACGTATTTGTGTACCAGCATCTGAGTACTCGGTTGGCGCCAACTCCAAAGCTGCGGTGGATTGCAAATTAGATCCGAGTAACTGCTCACCCATCATGCCGACCTGCATACGCTGCTCAGCAGACATGAGGTCAGATGCCTTCCGTGACACAGAGCTGCCCGCACCAAACCCACCTGCGGACGACATATCAGCCGAGGCAGACCTGCTGTTTAGCGACATCGCCGCGTCCATCATCGAGTCAGGAAGTCTACCGGAAGCATATGTCTGTGCGCGACCAAACTGATCTTTGAGCGCCGCGCGCGCGCCAGGCATGGTTGAATCCACCTGCTGCGTGCGCATGTACTGGTTAAACAGATTATCAATCGCAGTTTCATTGCGTTTGAGCGCGGCTGCAGCCGGTGCAAAATGCTGCAAACCCTGGAGTTCCGTATCAAGTTCAGCCAGTCCGATCTTCTGACCGAACTGAAAGTTCTTCGCCATCTCGCTACGCGCAAAATTGCCATACTTCTTAGCGAACTTTATCGGATTAAGATGCTTGTAGGGCGCAATATTAGACTTATACCACTTAGCCGGATCATACGTAGCGAACTCCGCACCGGGAAACATCCCGCTCAAGTCTTCCGGCGCGACGGCTCCCTCGGATGCATCACCAGGTGGTGTAATAGTACCTGCAACTACCGATGGCCCCGGACCTTGTTCATTTCCAACCCCGCCGTAAGGTGCACCACCAGATGAACCGCCCATTAGTACCCCACAATGTTTTTAATCGCACACCCCGACATCATAGGAAAAACCTCCATCGGTTGTGATGTGGCCGGTTTCTTGTATGTCGTCTCTTGCATTATAATCTTACCTAGCAGCGCGTCTTTTGCTTGGCTGGTAGCCACATCCCCGATAACATCCGCGTGAACCCGCTGCCCGGCAAGTCGTATAGCGAGCAGATTATCAAAGGGTATAAATTCATTATTAGCGTACCGGTCTTTAATACGGATACGACCAAGCACGGATACCTTGACGGTTCGTCCGGCATACGGTCCTGTAAGTCTGTATCGGCGATACGACGGGTTTTCTTCATATGGTGTGTAATCCGCTAAAAAGACCGTACGTTGTGTGGTAGGATTATATGATAGCAACTGTACATAACCGTTCGTTCTGGATTTCTGAACACCGGTTATCTTACTAAATGTCGCCTGCGTGTATCTGAATTCTCCACGTTTAAGTTTAAGAACTTCGCCATAAACTTGAACGCCCGCGTGATTTGTCACAATCTCACGCCCGGTCATATCTAGACCTTGTACCACCACCTGAGCACCCGTGTCTTCACACGCTGTAGCAATAACCGCAGGTCTTCCGCCTTCAGACGGTATATCGTATACGGTGGGATACATATTTGGTTCTTCAGAAAGTGCTTCGTTCGCCTCACAACACCCAGTCCCCGATAAAGTTTCTCCGGGATAGAATTGAAACCAGCGATCCCAGACCTCACCGACTACATTATCTACCTTAACCTTAAGTGGAACATCCAATTCGTAGGGCAGCGTAATGCATCCTTGATAGGCATTGAAACAATATGTTCGTTGATTGCCGTATGCCCCGGAAATGAGCATGAACTGAAGAACTTCGCGCGCAAAGAGGTCTACTTCTTCGCTGTTCTCAGAATAACACTTGCCGCCGCGCCCGGCGTATTGCGCCAAAATCTTCTTGACATCAGCATACGTGACCGACAAAGTGCACCCCCCATTTAAACAGGCGGCTTCAAGAGCGGCGTCTGTATCTGACTAATACTGCCAGACACAGGCGCCACTGCTTTACGTACCGACGATATAGGACGACGCTGTTGCGCCGCCCGACGCGCAGTTTCACGTGACGTTTGTTGCTGCGCTAGTTGATCGGCGGTACGTGTCGGACGCTGGTACTTTCGTCCACATCCTGCACACATATATCCTACCTACCGCATCCAGTCATGACTGTTCGTAATATTACAATCGCAGCAAGCACCCTTGCAGAAATTATCCGGCATAGGTACGGGACCAAAATGCGGATTAACATTCTGCGGAACTTGTGACCGCGGGAAGCTAAGTACCTTCCCACTCGGCGACCAGAACCCGTAGAACGGAAGCAACGTAAGCGCGTTGCCGCCTACATTACCCTCGCGCGTAGTAATGGGACCGACCCAGGACAGAGGTAGTAAAGAGATAGCCATACGGCCTCCTTCTTAAAGTTCAAGTAACAGGACAACAACAACAACAACAACAACAACAACAACAACAACAACAACAACAACAACAACAAGTACACCTAACTCGGAGGATGATCGGGACGCTGCGCCCAAAGAGAATCATGACAGTCGCAGCAAGCACCCTTGCAGAAATTATCCGGCATAGGTACGGGACCAAAATGCGGGTTAACATTCTGCGGAACCTGCGAGCGCGGAAAGGAATATACCTTACCGCTCGGTGACCAGAACCCGTAGAACGGAAGCAACATAAGCGCATTACCGCCTACATTACCTTCTCTGGTTGTAATTGGCCCCACCCACGACAGAGGTAGTAAAGAGATAGCCATACGGCCTCCTTCTTAAAGTTCAAGTAACAGGACAAAAAAACCTAATTACCGCGTCTGCTGTACCAAGGATCAGACGTGCTGATTACCGGTGCTTTAGGACCGGCAGTCTGCGCGGCCTTAACCTCGGGCTGAATACCGTCACCAAATGTCAACGGCGGCAGCATGACGGGATTCTGGAACAAATTCCCGCCCTTGAGTCCGGCAAGTACACGCGATCTATTTGCTTCTTCGTTCAGGGGAGCGAATTCGTTAGCCATATGATTCCTTACGTATATAATTAAACACTAAACCTAATATATCATTACATAAATCAATAAAACCTGAAAGACCTAAATCATGCTCACCACCCGGTAAACGTGGCGTGATACACCGAATACCAAGTCGGCGTCGTTCCACCAATAGTCCAAATCTTCTGTAAATTTGCCAGCATCAACGCGGTTATCCGCGGATCATCCGAGGCTAACGTATAACCGTCCGGAACACTTCGAGAATCGCCTATAATCAAGAAAAGTTGGTCCGGCAGCGGATAAATCTGACGCCAGGCGCCGGTCACAAAAAGGAACAAGCCAACAAAATTTCCGGAACTATCGGTCTTGACCCACAGATGGTCTTGCTCAGAATCACTCGGATACGTATTTCCAACTGTAACATTGGTTACATCCGTCGGGATCTCAACCGACAGAAGATCTGGCAGCCGGCGTAAAAAGTCCTGCCAATTAGTAAAGCACTGTCTATCTGGAAGCTGCTGCAGCTTGATAGCACCTTGAATAACATCAACATCAGTTGTCATTTTGAATCCTACGTTTGCATCTCAGTACAGCCGCCAAAATCATCTACTGCCCAATCATCATCGCACGCGCAATTACATATAGCCACCTTTGGGTACTCCTCACATTGAGTAAGCGTATCCGGCTCTACCTCCGGTGTGGCTTTAATTCTGAGTTCATGCAGTTCCCAATAAATACCCCAGAGAGTAATCATCAGTTGAATTTTCTTAAACACTCTAAACAGATCATGAGTAATCGGACTTCCGGCCTGATCATTTTCCGGATCTCCAATTGAAAAATCTCTAATATGCTGTGGCCCGAATCCATTAATGAAACAACCATCCGGCATATCACAAGTCCGCCAAGGCGCCAGATGTGTGCGCTCACCGAGCGGCAAAAAACATGCGCTATGCGACGGTTTGTAATCTACCTTTATCTTAAAGTCGCCCTTGAACGTATCAAAATTAAAATCAACAGAGTGAAGCCCCTTGTTAAGAAAAGGATCCTTCAAATCATATTCTCGCGTGTATACGCGACTGCGTACCGGACGAATCATATCATCCGCAGTATCATAATTGATATCAGGATTAATCTCATAAAGTTTATTTACTGCGCCATCTTTAGACATGATAAATGCGCGTTCATTAACAGTACACATATCCATTGGATTAACACCCGTCCAAAGCCCAGTCCAAACAGGCTTGCTCGGAACACCGAATGACGACAATGCATCAAGTTCTAATATGACCATACCTCCATGAGCGTAATCTTTAATTGGCTTAAACGTATCGAAGTCTACTGCAGATACTCGATATGGATTTACACTGAAGAATATCTTGTTTCGAAAATATCCAACAAAGCCAAACTTTATTAAGTCTCTGTCCCAGTATTTGAACCACTGCTCTGTTTCTCTGGAGATAGGAACCCTGGCCCAGCGTTTCTGCTCATCGCGGCTCATAGATAATGAACGCACGAAGCCATCGTCCGCCATAAAAAATGCATCTGAATTGACATTCGCATATGCGCGCGGACCAACAACACCGGCGTTATAACAAACAACCGAACCGAAAGGCCCAGCCTGCCACGCAGACCGCGGATTCTGCGTTCCAAAGGTATACACCGCATTTCTGGTAGCACAGATAAGCGGTCCTATTCCGGTAGAGGTGTCAGTAAGCTGCAGAAATCCCATAAACGTAATAGGTTCATTGACAGCATTAACGGGAAGATTGAATATCTGACCATAATACGCGCTGCCAGGAGTGAGTACTTCCTTGAACGTCACCGGAGCGTCCGGCGCCGCAACGCTGCCAAGAGGATCACCGCCGGTAAAATCAGAACCAGCATTTACAACAAATAATCGACTTTGATTATATGTACCGTTAGTCGATACCGGAATTTCCATCTTAGCAGGATCTGCGCGGTATGCATGAAAACCGTCCAATATTACCGGAAAAGCTGGAAAATCATACAGCACTAAAAAGCGTCCGGCCAGTGTCCAGTTTACACGCGAACGACGTGTATTGAGTGTAGACCCGCCATCAATTAAAATAGGTGTCAATGTGAAATTATCAATATTAATAGAGAATATTCTGCCAGACACCACCACAATCAAATACTGCCGGCTCATCACAGTAAATGGAATAAGCGCTTGAAACTTACCGGCCTCAAACACATTCTGATAACTGCGCGGACGTTTATAGGGATCACTCAAGTAATCAGTAGGAAACTTAATGGCTATTCGTTCAAACCCCCAACGCGGCTGAATCGACGCACGGCGCACCGATACATTTATGCCGGACGCATAACAGTTCTGCGCAATTCTATCCGGAATGACAGAACCATCCTGCCCTCCGGAGAAATCATCAGAACCATCTGCTAAAAGTTGAACCACTATGCCTCTTTAATAGCAAGCGCCATAATGTGCATTAACGTATTTGCCGCAGTAATACTTAAAGCGCGTGTAGCAACACCCAGCGCACCAGGAGTACTGCAACTATGCGATCCAGGAGTATAATTTACATATGTAAACTCAAGATGCGCATCAAATCTAAAATTTGTATTAGGCGGGATAGCAACAACTTCACTGTGGTGCCATTGCTGGTAGAACCGATGATTATAAGGATCACACGGCGTGCCCGGCCCAACACCCATAGTATGATCTTGATGTAAAGTTCTCATTGATGCCTGCACGGGCGGTGCCGGTGCCGCAGGATGCGCAGCTGTCGATTGCCCAGTAAAAGGTTCAAGCAGTGTTCTTGCCCATGAGAACTCAGTAGTGTTTATCTGCCCTTCAACTATATAATCAACAGTTAAAAACATCCGCATGGTGTCGCAGGTATCATTTTCAATTTCAAGTGTTTTGGTTGCTGACGCCCACGCAGGATCTGCCGGAGCGAGTGTCGTCGTCTGATCCGCATCCCACGAAAAGTCTAACTGACCTTTCTGCGCAGCAGACCAGTCTTGCGCGCAGATATCTATACGATCCGCTATTTCTTGATCTAAATCATATCTGAGTTGGTCACAGCATGGCGCATGACAAACAGCAATTCCAACGTCAATGCAGGTGATATTAAGCGTCTGTGCTTCAATAGAATGAATTGTAATATGCGTTCCGTCTGCAATATGTGTGATTACCCACAAAACAGCATCTGTATATGGGTCTTCAATGACAATAACATCGCCTTCAGCAAAAATTGAACTGTCATCAACAACCAGCGTATATGTGCGAGTACCCGCAATAAGCGTAAGGCAAGCAGTCAAAATTGTACAAGTAACCTGCGGAAGATCGTAAGTCTGCGGCTCAAATAAATTCTCAGCTACATCCACACAAGTAGGAATTTGTCCTAACGCTGACGCTTGCAGTGTAGTCACAGCGCCATTGGCGCATATAACTAATGCGCCCGGAGTGGTCGGTGTTTCCGCACAAGCATCTGTAGAATACGCCGCTATTGGAGTAATACAGCGGCCCTGAGCATCAAGAGCATGAATAATCTGAAACGGTACAACACCCGCACCGCCGATATTTTTAATAGTAATCGAATTAGCAGTCACAATAGCGGTCAACAGATATACACCATGCCCGACCTGTACGTTCTGATTGAGCAATAAGCCCGCAGTGCTGGAAACAGAAATTGTAATAGATCCATTCAGTGCCGGAGTAGCATAATCCGCAGTTAACCAGACACCTTCACCACAGTTATCATAAGGATCGGCCGGCGGGTCTACTACATTAAATGGAGTGCATGCGGGAATCCTGGTTCCAGGCGCTGCATTGTCCGGTTGACAATCATTGTACAGTGTCGCTGTTTCATTTACACAATCAAACGCTGTGACTTGCAAGTATCCAAAAGTCGTGTTCCAAAGAAAACTTCCAACTTGCAGCTTCTGAAGTCCTGGAAATGTGACGGTTATTGACTGTCCGCAGGCCGGCATGTTAAAAGCAGTTCCAGCCGTAACAACCGCAGTGTATGACAAATTGGAACATACTTTAATATGACTTTCTTGACAGCCAGGAACTTCATTATAATAAGGAGCCAAAGACAAACCACAGTTACAGGGATTACATCCGCAGGTGCAGCCGGACGCCGTGCAAGGAACCGGTGTGCAAGTATCCGAACCGCACGGAACCACTCCGCTTATTTCAGTATTTACATTGTCGTCATTGTTACAAACCATATCTTGCCTCTATGGTACAATGGCTACTGAATGCCATTTCAGCGTTATCACATTTCCAACTATCGTATCAATATCTAAAGAGAAAGGATCACCGGCCGGAATAGGGCACGGTCCAGCAGGGAATACAAAAATATACCCGGTATCAGTACACTGAATACAAGCATTCCACGGCGGCGCTGTAGGCGTAAATAGTGTGCATCTTGGAATCAGAGTGCCCGGCGCTGCATTTGGAGCCAGACAATCATTTATAACTTTGGTTTCACCAGAAAGACTATTGAAAGCAGTCACACGAAGATATCCATAATCTTCGTTCCAAAGGTATGACCCAATCTGCAAAACAGTTAATCCATAAAACGAAACAACCGTTTCGACACCACACGCCGGCATAATAAAATCAGTTCCAGATGATAACGCGGCCACCAGAATCTGCTGAACATAAGGCTGACTATGGCACTCCTGAACAGCGCCAGCTTGATTGTAATACGGCGTTGGCGTGTTAGGGCTACAGGTGTCCCCACAAACCGAACAAGCTTCACCGCAGGAAGCCGTACTGTTTCCAGAACAGGTACATGCCATTAGCGTATCCTCAGTAACTCGGGCAACAAATACCTGCCCACTAGGTCCAATACCATAATAATTCCACCAATTATCAGACCCACTTTCCAGGCAAGCGCATCAATCCTAAATCCAAGTTCTTGAATCTTCATTAGCAGCTCCGCCTTTTCCTTTCCGATAAGCATAAGTGCCGCAGCAGCCTGCTCCTGAAGGGACTGGATTCTAATCTCAACGATCTCCAGCCGCCGGTCATAAGCCGTATGCCTCCGGTTACACTCATCGGATAGTATCGGGTCATTCATTTTACCTCTTCCGGGGCCTGAGTCGGAACAGGAGTGGCTTTCTCCACAGCAATCGCTCTCTTGCAGATAACGACAATCCCCTTTTGCACCTGGGATACGAGGTCCGCCTGAGCAGCAGAGACGTTTATCGTGCCGAAGGCTTGCAGGATTTGCTCGCAGTCCTTAGCGGTGTCGGGCTTTTGCTGCTGTAGCGGCGCATAGTCAGGGCTAACCGGCTCAGCCAAAGCCAAGGTCGGGACAAGTAGGGTCAAGAGTATACATTTCTTCATAGTGTGGTTCCTTTAGGTGGTTGTACAAACGCAAACATCAGCGGTGTTATCAGAGCAGGATACGATGTTGTATCCCAAAGCCGCAGTGTTCTGCCCAAAGACACATCCCTTGTTCGCCCCACAAGTTGTGGTGCAGGCAGTATCGGCTCCAGTAGCCACACGCCAACCAATGTCAGTGGCAGTGGTGCGGATGGTGCCCGCAGCAAGCACGGCTTTGTCGTTACTGATGCGAAGCGCCTCTGCCGGTGTTGCGGAACCGTCGGGAGAGACTTTAAATACAAAACGGCCAGGCATATCACCAGCGCCAGGAACGCCGTCAACATTAACCTCCAATATCGCAGCATCTTTAAAATCTACCCCATCAGCACCCGTAAAATATATCTTACCTAGGGCGTCTGCATTAGCCACAATAGTGTCTGCGGTACCGTCCGATGCCCGAGATTTTAAAAAGGCAATCACAGGTGACGCTGCTGAATTGGCACCGCCAGCAAAGACGGTATTATAATGACTACCTGGACTTGTATGAAACGTGTAGTTTTCGGCGGTTCCTACACTAGTCGTAACATCAGCAGGCATGGCTGCCAGCCCGTGTATGATGCTAGTAGTCGTTTTCGCCATCACGATATTCCCGCCGGTGGTGGCGTCTTGGGTGAGGTTGCCGGAGTTGTCGGATATCAGCCAGCGGGAAAGCCCCCTATTCTGAAAGGTGATATTGCCATTGGCAGTTGTCTGTAAATAAATAGACCCTCTAGCAGTGGTTCCAGCGGTAATGTAAATTTGCCCCTCTGCGCTACCAACCTCGTTACCCTTCATGGTAATGCAAGCGCCTTCTGTTGGGTCGCAAGACGATCCGGCTGTTAGCGCTAGCGTCCCATCATCCGCATCCACACCCCGCACCCCGCGAATCGTGGCGACGGAGGAGGCGGTGGACGTATAACCAAAAACCAAATCGGAGGTCGTAGACGCCCCCATCCTGGGCATGTTCCAACCAATGTAGCCGCCAGGATTGAAAATGATACCACGAGACGATGCTACGTCCCCACTTTCAAGCGTTAACGTACCCGCGTACCCTCCAGCGTTTTCGTTGCCACCGCCAAGGATGGAAGCTCCGCGAGTGTTCGTCAAACATGCACCGCCACCACTAATGCAAAAAGCATTATTATCCGCCCCATCAATCGTATTGGCCGTAATCGAAAACGGAGCGGGGGCGTCGAAGTACTGGTTGTAGTGGAAGTAGCGATGGGAGAAGTCCTGTGCACTAAGCAGCGTCGGGATGAGAAGCAAGATGAGAAATAGCTTTTTCATAGTATCCTCTATGGTAAAACTGATACACGCTTCCACGGGTCGGCAGATGCGGACATTACGCTCGCGAGATACGCCTCCACTACCGCTTGATTGGCGGGGGAGAGGGCGGTATTGAAGGCGAGGAGTTCGAGAATGGAGCCGTTGAAATCGTTAGTCGCATAACCTAAAAATAACGTGCCACTCAGATCGCCAGTATTGCCAGAGGCCACGGAGGGAGCCGCAGCCACGCCATCTATGGAGAGGTCTATATTTCCGCCCGAATGAATCGCCTTTACTACCGAAAGCGTATTCACAGTAAACGCTTTGACAATGGTATCCGCCCCGGTATCAAAGTTTTTATAAGTCAGATCGGCGGTACTACCATACAGTTGCATATACCCGCCAGTGTCCCTGAAGATGTTTTGAGTACCGGCGGCTGCGTTGGCTCTGAGAACTAGATATGTAGTTTTTGCATTGTTCGCATAAATATCTGCCAGGGTCGCCGTGGATGTCATCGCAACATCCACCCCATCGAACCGCACCACCGGCAGGCAATGATTCCCCGCCGTGTTGCAAGACCCTCTGTACTCTGGATACGTGGTGGTCGCCTGATAGGTGCTGTCGGCAAGGGAGGATGCAACGCTCCACTGCGTTACTTCCACCTGACCAAATCCCGCAGCGTTTGTATCCTGCAAACCAAAAGTAACATTCCCACCAGCAGCCTTACCAAGTACCGTTACGGTATAGTCTGCTAGAGCAGCCGTTACTGTAATCGCTGTAGTGTTGCCGGTAGCAGAGCCCGTATGCATTAAAGTTAGCGCCGTGTTCCCCGTTACGGCTCTTGCCTTAATGGTAAATCGGTAGGATTGGCCTGCCAGGGTGGAGATTGCCCGAGCGATAGATCCATTCTGCGCTGTAAACGTACCCAGAAGGGCGCTGTTTGCCGTTACGTTTGTTTTCGTCCACGCTGCATTGGAAAGGTCGTCGCTATAGGTAAACCGATTCTCCCTATTATCCCCCCTGCTGACCAACGGCTGATTGCCAGCAGTCGCCTGGGTAAACCCCGCAGCCACGCTGCCCTGATTCGCCCATGCGGATACGCCCTTTAGCGCTGTGACGGTAAGGCCCTTGTAGCTCTTTAGCCAAAGGGTAGGCGCTAACGCTTTTACGGCAGCTTCGTCAGCAAATGCCGTTGAGACAAGTAGGAGTAGGGATAGTAAATATCTCATGTTACTTGAAGCTCGAAATGTTAAACGCTCCCGAAGCAGGGGCCGCCGTACCGTCTTTTACCCAGACATGCACGGTGGTAATCAGGCCAAACTGAGCCAAGTTTAGTGCCAGAGTATCCCCGCCCTTCATGGAGTAGTGGTCCGTCACCCCTCCGTCTAAACTAATCACCACATCGCCGTTTGTCTGGTTATCAAAGAGCACCATCTTGGTGCCATCCGGCAGGTCCAGCACATCAGCGTAGGCTGCTCCGATACCGGCAGGGAGTGTTACGTCCATAGTGGCAAAGGTGGCGGCGGTGGTGGGGACATTTGCTACGATATTAACCGTCGTGTTTCCACTCGCATCGCACAGAACAGGAATCTTAGTCCCAGTAGGCGTCTTACATTGTATATTTGACGCCGAGTTCTGCGCATATGCAGTGCTTGAGATAAGGAAAAGAATCAGTAATAGCTTTTTCATTGTTCTTACCCCATCGCATAAATTAAAAAGTTACCAGCCGTAGCTGCTACAGTCCCGCGTTTTATATGAATAATCGCAGTCGATACTCTACCAATAGCAAAGAAGTTTATCGCAAGCTGCTGCCCTGACTGAAGCCAATAAGTATCATGCACCCCCGCGTCCATACTGACTTTTATATCAGCGTCGGTTTGGTTATCAAACATGACCTCTCGGGTGTCATCTGGAAGATCAGTACCAAGAGCATAGGCTGCACCTATAGCCGCAAAGCCGGTGGCGCTCATTTCAGTAAATCCAGCATTTGTGTCCGGAGTAGGCGGATTTACTATATAGTCGGTTATTCGACAGAGCAGATAAAGCATGGCTTTCCGCCATGACATTGAATCTCTATAATGCAGATCCGGACAGATACAAGGGTCGCACTTATCGGGCATGACCTTCTCCTTTAACTAAACACTAATCACAAATTGCCACTTTCACAGCAGCGCTGTTAATCTTCATATTTGCATATTTTCCAGTAGCAATTGTACAAGCACCTGCTCCAGTTGTTCCAAAGTCTGACCAGGGAATTCCGGCCACAGTTTTAAGAATAACGTTTCCACCTTCGGACGCATCTATCGTAATATTACCTGCGTCCGCAGAAATGATACGTATCGCACCGCCAGCTCCCGGACCACCATAGTCCGCGCCATCCAGTGCAATTCGTCCACCACGCGACACTGCAATACCGCCGCCACCACTAATAATCATTCGTCCACTATCAGTTCCCGGACTAGAAGAATTCATAATGTAACCGATCCAGCCGCCAGAGCCCAATTCTCCGTAATACAATTCAGAAGTGCCAGCCACAGACGGAGACATAAACCACTTCTGCTCTCCATTAACATTAAAATCTATGTACCCAGTAGCTCCATCTGAATCAAGTACAATATCACCAGAACCGGCGGTATTTAGTGTCAAATCTCCGTTATCCGCAGTAGAAATAAGAACATCACCACCCAAACCAGCACCACCTCTGTCAGCGCCATACAAATCAATAAAAGCTCCGCGAGATCCGCCTACCGCTCCGCCACCAGATATTGTAAATCGATCATCATCGTTACCGATAGATGTGGCCGCCAATATTTTAGCATGCCAATTTCCAGTTCCACTCTTTCCATAATACAATTCTGAGTTAGAAGCAGCCGAAGGCGCCATAAACCATTTCTGCTCGTTTCCAGTTCTGAAATCAATATATCCACCGGCACCATGCGCATTAAATAGAATATCACCATCATCAGCAGTTATAATTTGAACATCACCGCCCGCGCCAGCACCGCCGCGATCCGCACCAAATACCGAAACAGAACCTCCACGAGAACTGCTAGTTCCAGTTCCACCGCCGCCGGATATATTCATTCGACCGCTATCCGTTCCGTTTGGTGTGTTAGCGTTAATAGTAAACGCAGACGCGGTATACTTATAATCACCAGCAAAATAGCGACTGGTATTCTGCGCGAACGCAGATTGCGCAAAAATTAACAAACTAATCAGAATAACAATCTTTTTCATAATTCCTCTTATGGAGAAGTACAGCGCCAAGCCATATACTCTGCCAAGCAGTTATTACAGAAGACTCCCGTTATATTACAACTTTCAAGAGGGACGTTAGGATCTAAGAGCAATGCTTCGTCGTAAGTGAACGTATATGAATACTTCGTTTGGCCACAAAACGAATTACCACAATCCATATTAATGAGTGTTGCTTCAAGAAAAGGAATTGCATCAGCCATCACAGAAGGATCCATGCACAAGATCACATCAACCGGCGGACATCCACACCCTAGTTTATTAAGTGATGTGTATACTACTGATTTCATGCCCACTCCAGCGTTACTACAGTTCCAACGACACCTTTAATTTTTAAAGATGTTCCAGGAGCGCCGGCAGCAGCTGGAAGTTTATACTCAAGATTGGCGGCCTGTACTTGAGCTTCAAAAGAAGAATAATTAGTGCCGGTGTAAGTAACCGACACATTAGGTTCAAAAAACTTTACTTTACGAGCAACACCGGTAATGTTGCCTATCCACAGATCCACATTGCCAAAATAAGCTATACCAGAAAATGCGGACAGATCCGTATAAGTATAGTTTGGCGTAGCCTCATCAATCGTATCAGCCGCCTGGTATCCTACACTTTTTGTTCCAAGTTGTAATCCAACCCCACCAAGGATCGCCGAAGCGTCGGTGTCCTCTAATAAATTCCATTGTCCGGCAAGAATAGTATTGCCTTTCAGATCTTCGTCACCTGCATTAGTTATTCTGTTTCTGGAACCCGCACCAATAAATGCACGCCACGAACCAACAATATAATTATTCTTACCGGCAACAATACATGCGGCATCTGCGGCTTGAAGCGGTGCTGATACATCACCAATCACGTTTAATACACCAGCTACGACACACGAAGACTCTGTGTAGTTCACAGTATTTTCTGCACCAGCTATAATCGAACAATGATTAGCCTCTGTAATATAATTATTTCTGCCAAATATAATACCATTACCAGCGCCCAGCCTATACTGAGCAGACATCTCAATAATATTAAGTGCCCCACCTCCAATAAAGCTGACATCACTTAATGTAATACTATGCCTCTCTCCTCCGCCAATAACCGATGCCACACACGTATCAATAGTATTTGTATAACCACCAGCGATTACACTATTATATGCATAATTAACGGGATCATCACTATAAGTTGACAAAATAGAATTAATAGCGCTGCTAGAACCACCACTTAAAACTGCACCCCCAGACACACCGGCACCAACAACATTTCCTGAATATCCATCAATTAGAATAGGACAATCAGCATCAGGAACGGTTCGCCTAGCGCGCTGATTATTTACCCTGACATCAAACGGAACATCATCAGTTGTTCCACAAAATTCAACATCAATCGTATTACCGCCATTTCCGGCTAACAACCACGACGGACTATGTGTTAGAATAGAATTAATCAGATATTCTAAATAAGCAGTCTGACAACCTTTACAAAAGATCCCAGTGATATCAAATGAATTTAAAACATAAGTAGGATCTGTCAGCAGCGTTTCGTCGTATTCTAGATAATAATTGTACGAATCACAGCCATTACAATCAGCTGTAGTTATGATATTGGTAAGCGTGGCTGGAAGAAAATCGCTGCCGTCTGCCAAAAGATTATCAGTCAAGCAGAGAATAATATCACTGTCGCAGGAACATGTGAGCTTTGTGCTCGACCGGTAAATGAAGCTTCTCATAGGGCTGCCATATAGTCGAAAAAGAGGGGGGTCCGAGACCCCCCTCAACCTAATTCACACTAAGACACACACTGAGTAATCGTCGGAGCACCACCGCACGCGGGACAGGTTGAATCTGTCGCCGGAGGTACGCAGACCCCGATAATACCCTTAACCAAGCAAATAGACGACTCATCCAAGTCTATGATATACGTATTATGGAGTATATCAACCGCATGAATCTCCAAGGTTTCACTGGTTCCGTCGCCGTAGTAGACAACGACATCATCACCAGCGCCGGCCTTAATGTTATTCTTCAGGATCACCATTATGTCATCAGGTAACATTCCAGCCTGCGTGTAACTCAGCACGTCCGAATAACAACCGCGAGTCTCATCGCAGTAGATCGAGACGAACTGGTCACACAACGTCGGAGATATGCTCATAGTTACTTCCAAATGCAGACCATCGGCCGAGATCGCCACGATGACCGCAGTGACGTAACCACCCTGCAACAGACCCAACTGGATTGTAGCCCCAACACCCACCGCGCTCGGAACCGCAAGCGTGATGAAGTACTGTCCAGGCACCGCCGGGTTCGGAATCGCCGGACCAAGAATCAGCGGACACGGGCAGCCGGTACTCGGAATTAAGTTGCCACACTCTTCCGCAGCCGGAGGACACTCAGGTTGGACATTGAACTTCACCGCAGTAGCCGCATACGGACGCTCAACCAGGACGCCGAACAGACCCTCAGAGAACTGAGGACAGACGCCCAGACTAGCCGAGGTCAGGTAGTAACCAGACCTGCGCAGTGGATCATCAACCGTTTGCGGATTAATCCACTGGAAAGCGTCGAACCAAGCGTACTCCGGACCAAACGATGAGCCTTCGCCCAAAGTCTGCGCAGTTGGCATGTAGAAAATCTTGGCCGGGTATTTCCCGAAGAACAAGACCTCTTCGTACCGAGAGATTGCCGGATTGAGATAATCCGGATTAACACTCGTATACTCGCCAACCAACGCCGGCACCTGATTCACATATGGCATCACACGACTCAGATTACCAGCCGCATCACGCGAAAACCTGCGCGGGAATAGGATGGTAGTCGGAATGAACATATTCCGAATAGTCGAAGTGAAGTTGTACTTCTCAACCAAGTCGTTCGCCGCGCCGCTGAACCGCACGTCAAAGCGTAACGTCGGATCATCACGGTACATGTGACTAATTAGCTGCTGAGAACACATCATTGCAAACAGCGGCGCGCTATTCTGAACCGCGTACGGTACGCAAGTCGGCAAATAACGCATCTGCTCGTACATCTGCTCACACATGTCCACACTCAGCCGACCAAGAACGACTCCACCGGTATTCGGATAAGCGTACGGCATGCCGATATTGGGCTTGAGTCCGCCACTGTCCTGAACATACTTCTTGGACAAATTGGAGATGATGTTGTGCGCGATGTTGACTTCCTTCATGAACGCAATCTGACGATACAGATTCTGTATGATCATGGAAAAGACCTGATCATACATGTAGGTCGTCTGAATCGCTTTCACGCAGAAGGACGGCGATCTGAACTGTCTTTCACCAAGTTCAACTTCTTTCTCATCGAACCCGTTTCCAGACAGTGTGGTAATATTGTAACCACAGTCGCCAACACACGGCACACATCCAGTTGTGTTAGGAAGTTTCTTCCACTGAGACAAGTCCTCTTCAATCGCGGGCATCCCGCCTCTGAAGAAAAGCTGTTTCATTGTGGTGCCCTGCCCCAAAGGCCACTCTTCCATCTGAAGAGTATCGGCCAAGAAGGACGGATGCACCTGAGTTAAATCATAGATAGTTTTGGAAATCATGGGCGCGCCCGAAAGGAACGCCTGATTGACTTCCACTTCATTCATGAAGCAAGTTTGAGAAGTCATAAAGATACACCTCAAGTGTTAGTCGAAAAAACAAAACTCAAAATTAGCCTAGTGGCTAATTTACTCTTATTTTTCCGAATCCAACACTTACGGTGTCAGCGGCGATAAGATTCGAACCTTATCGGATCTGGACTGCAGTAACGCGCGCAGTGCTCGTACTGCTATTGTAGCGTAATTCACGGCAGATGCAAGTACTTATTTTTTAAGTGCCACCGCCGCATGCTCACGGCTCATTCGCGCAGCCTGCTCCGGGGTCATCCGCTCGGCCGGCGCGTTGGCCGATGTGCCGTTCATTCCACTGGTACTGCCCACCGCCGGCCGGTTGAACTTACGGCCCGCCATCGCGTCCGCGGCCAACGTCTGCGCGTGCTTCATCGCCGAATCTCTGATGGTCGCCTGTACGCCAGTGGCGTGCGCAAGCTGGCACATGTTGGCCAATGCGAACGCCAATTCATCGGGCAGCGTACGCAAACCATTATCAAACAGATGTTTTACAATCTTACCGTATTCCATCCCAGCTTTCGTCAAAACAGGTTTGACATACGTATTATTATGGGCGTCATCACCCGGCTGAAATATGAGTTCTGGTAGTAATCCCGAATCCTTATGCGCCTCAAGCGACGATACCCAACCTTTGCGCGATGCCTGATGCACCGCACTCAGTCGTTCTTTTTGCTGGGTTTCTTCCGCGGCTTGAGCGTCTTTGATGAGTTTTTCAAGCGCTGTCTTCGGCGCCTGCTCAGCCGCTTCCGCTTCAGTCCGCAGAGTTTGAACCTGGCGTACAATATCGCGAGCATCCTGAGCCCCCAATGGATCAAAGTGTTCAGACAACCACCGATTCAAGTCTGCCTGCGTCTCCTGCGCAGACATCTCCTGTAAGCTCTCAGGTGGCAGGTCATACTCAGTTAAGAGTGCTTGCAACTTACCCTGAAGCGTTGTAAGTGGTTTAATATACTCGTCTTGGTATAATCTGCTGGTACGCAGCGCATGCAAATGCTCCAGCGGCTCAAGTTGCGCGATACGTGCTTCCTTCTCCTGCAAGACCTCCGACACCGCAACACCTGTCTGGTAGTCCTCAAGCTGTTTCTTGAGTTTGGCTGACTCAGACTTCGTGGTCTGCAGTTCAGCCTTGACCTCTTTGACAATAGTTCTAAGTGCTTTAAAATTCTCAACCTTCGGATCTGTCTCAACTTCGCCCTCTACTTTAGCAGCATCATCAGATGGTTGTGTAGTTTCGTCATCTTTTTTGTCCTCCGGCATATCCAGTGCTGGAACAAACTCGCTCAAGTCTTCCGGTGACGCATCTGGGGCCGGGACTGCCGGCGCTGGTGCTGTTGCCGGGATTGCCGGTGCCGATGCAGGCAATGGATTAGGAAGAACCTTGGGCGCCTCAAATCCGCCATCTGGCATAACCATGCGCCGGCTAGCCTCCGCAACAGGGTTCACAAGCGCTTTAATTTGGTCTAGGGTAGGACCACCTGGATCATGTCTACCCAACACCGCCTGGTTGATTACCGGTGGTGTGGATACGCTTGGCGTAGAGCTTTGAATAGATGATGTCTGGATCTGTCCCGGCAATGATGGCATCGAGTTCCTCCTTGGTTAAATCCCCGGACTCCATCACGGCCGCGCTTGCGCCGTAACTGAGTGCGGGTATGTCACTTGACTGGTTGGTTCTGAGATAGCGGTCAATGAAATATAACAAATCATCCAGGCAGTTATTGTAACCAATGGACTTCTGAGCTTCAAACGCCTGCGCAGCTAGGCAGTTATCAGACGTGGCTGGGACTGTTTCCGGACGCGCCAACTCACGCAGCGCCCGCAACACTCCAGACGCTTTCAGCGCCGATAGCGCAAACGGAAGATACTTCAAGAAATCAGGACTATCCTGCAGTTCTTTAAGTGTCGAATCAAATCCAGTTTTAAACACGTTTCCTCTGCTTGTCATACTAATGTCCCTCCAGCTGTGGGTAAAGAAGTGGGAGGAGGAATCGCCGGCGCCGGGGTTGTTTCGACATCAATCGGCGAAGGCGTGCTTCCGGCCATTTCATCTAACTGAGCACTTGCACTCTGCTCAGCCTGATGTTTGAGTTGAACTTCAAGCCGCTTGTTCTCCGCGTCCCGCTCAACTTTGGTCCGCATTATATCCGCGCGCGTACGATTTGCCTCTTCGCCGCGCTTGACCTGACTCTGAACCTTCTCGTCCGCGCGCCTGGAGTCGCCCTGCGCCGTAAAGTCTTTGCGCTGGTCATCGCTCATAGTCGTCTGCGTAGCCTCCTGATCCTGCTTCTGCTCCTGAAGTTTCGCCTGCAGCTGCTTCGTGGCGTTAGCACGATTTAACTGCGTGAGTTTGACAACCTGGCCAATGCCGGACTTGAGTTTATCTAGGGTACCCTTATTGAATGGGTTGCGTCCGGCCGCTTCAGCATGCTCCTGAATATGCGGAGTCATCACAGCGAGTACCTTATCCGCATCAATCGGCTGCAACTGCTGCTGAGTGAGCTTCTTCAAGATGTCGCTGGCCAGTGTAAGGTGCGTAGTAATGTGCGCGATATGGTCATCACCCAGCCCCATAACGGGAGACTGCCCAAGCTGCGACACCGCATTCTCGACACCAGCCACGCTGGACCCGCCGTTCTGAGCTTGATACTGCGCCTTAGATGGCAAGAACGCGCGCACATGGTGTTTACCCACAGTGGCAAGTATCCACTGACGCTGCCACTCGTAAACACCATCACTGCCGAGCGCACCGATGATGCCCTGCATGGCTTCGAGCGACATAATGCGGGCTAAGGTAGATCCGTCACCGGCAACACGCGAAGCTGACACCTCGATATGCCGGGCCACATTGTTCTCGGAATCCCACTCAAATATCTCCGCGGGCATGCCGTCCTGAATACAGCGGTCTTTCCACTTCTTCGCATCCGCATATGCCGGCCAGGTCATATGCTTACCAGCCAAAGCCTTGAGCCAGATGTTTATCACGTTCTGGTACACACGGTCCTGCGAAGTATAGAAATGATTTACCACATTACGCAGCACGCCGAATTCGCTGAACGCCTGCATACGCGCCTGCGAAGCGCTGACACTGCCCTTGTCTGCATCCGGAGAGGCGGGGTCGTCTCCGCCGTTCATCAAGTTGCGCTGTGTCATGTTCTCAAAGTACTGCGCAAGGCCGACCAGTTGATTGACATTTTCTCCAATCTGACTCTCGACAACTTCCGCAGAACCAATGTGCGTGATACCGCCGGGGTATAACCTAATCGGAGCCGCATCAGCACCAATCACAGGACTTGACCGTAGTAGTACTGTTGCGGCCAGCCGGCCGGCATCCACCAGCGAGCAATGCATCTGATTAATCGCCTGAGAGAGCGCATACATCTTATGTCCTAACCCACGGTTCGAATGAATCGTGAACTCGCCAGGACTGGCCGTAAAGATAATCAGCGCCTGCTCGAAAGACTCGTACACCCGGTCAGCAAAGAATAAACAATCCTTCTGTCCGATCATCTGATGGAACATATAATGCGAAATCTTTCCATCATACTCTTTATAGAATAGAGAGATGAGTCTAATGTTGTCGGTATACGCAGACTCCCACATCAAATCACCAGACTCTAACTTATGCTGCATGTCCATTTCGGTGAACGGCAGACCTTGTGCTTTGTAATAACTGTTGGCCTGCCGTAAGAGTAGATGCTTTAGTTCATCAACATTCCACGGAGAACCAGTCGGCTTGGACCCGCTCTTGGTATCCTTCATCGCGCGTTCATATGCCTGAAACAACCACTGCACATCGAAGAACGACTCAATGCAGCAGAACGACAGCCGGTCCATATCGGTAAGTGTCTGGTCAGCCACATAGAACTTTGATAACTCGATGGTCCGATAATGCCAGTCCTCCGGGTCATGCCAGAACATGGGCGACACCCCGAGTTCCATGAGCTGCATCGCCATCGTATTCTGCACCACGTTGAACGACGGCCACGCGCGCACAATCTTGTCCGCATGCTCAGTGAGAATATCCTGATACTCCTCCAGCTGCGGAGCCATGTTCTTCTCGCCGGGGTACTTGATAACAAACTTCATCAAGTACTCCGTCTCATACAGCAGGTTCCACAGGGCTTCAGCGCCCTTGTCGAGTTTGGCTCTGGCGTTTAAATCGTTGAAGTTGGCCACATACCCGAGTCCGTGCTTCTGCAGCTCGGCCGGATCGAACGGCGGATTACCGGACATCAGCCCGCGTATTGAGGCATAGAGGTGAATGCGCTTGATATGTTCAGCGCGCAGTTTGAAAAACACACTGCGGGCGCCGGTGAGTGTCTTGATAATATTATCAGGCGCATCTAGTTTGCCGGTTTCGTCTTCAGTAATCTGCCCGCGCATAAAGTCTTGCGCAGGGAATACACCGGCCGCACTTTCAAAATCATTAGCCATGCCTTATCTCCAGGTTCTATTGTAAATAACTGCCTGAATTGTAGGTATACTAACATTCAGGTCCGAACCTTTAAGTTTACAAAACTCAATACTACTTAAACTTGTAGTCTTAAACTCTTTGCGCAAATGATCAGCTAGTTCTACACTTAAACAGGTTGATCGTCTATTACGTACACTATCCTTTGCTGTTACAAATCTGCAATTTTGCGGAGAATATCCCTGATCATTATCAATACGATCAATGTATAAATCCTCGTGCCAACCAGCAACCGTAACTGCCCATACTAAGAAAACAGTACGCCCGTCTGCACCATTCCATTCTTCACAAACAGTAATACCACGTCCACCGTAATTACTATATGCCTTATCACGAATATTATAACATCTGTGCAGCATATGATCGTACATTACACTTAGTATTTTTCTTTTACGTCTAGACTTTTTATCAGATAGGCCCTGTCCATAGTCTTTGATACTAAAGTTTCGATTGCATAATATCTTGCGAGCACCAAAAATATCTCTACAGACATATTCTTGGTGAAGACCGCGCCATCCAACAAACTGTTCAACAGTCCACAACCCATATACACGACCAGTAAAATCTATATAACGTCTATGCTGTTTCACTTAACTTCCTCAAGCTGCCAGCAACTAACCGTCTTCATCTCCGCTATCTGGTCCGGTGTAAGTCTCATGTCTCCTGTATAAAATACTTTAGCGCGCAGCACACACTGGCATACTGAACAATGACCGAGCATATCATGACAGTAACTGCGTTTATCACCAATGCACGCGAGCGCGATGTCGTCACTCCATTTTATAAAACAGGTTCTATCTGGAAAAATGTTTTTCGGACAAGTCGCGCACTGTGCTGCTCGTATGTCTGCCTGTTCTTGGGATGCAGTATGGTCATTTGGAAACAACATCCATTCAAGCAGACTGACCCCGCCTTTAATTGTTGCTAAAAAGCCACGCTTTAATTCATATGGCTCGCATGCCCCACAGTTTTCAGGAAGTCCGCAGAGATATTGATCCAGTACCATATCCAAGTGTTCAATAGCTGGCAATTGGTTTAAAACGCGGTAAGAGATTATAGCTCTAAGCAAATCCGTCTTGTTACCCGCCACATACTGATAACTGGAATCTGGATCTACAAAGCGATAAACAAGAGAACCTGTAAAAGGTTTAAAACGCAGGAATACAGCCATATTTAGACTTGTCTCAATATGAACCTCAATGTAGCATACACCTAAGAAAACTTAAACGATAGAGGTAAAATTCATTGGCTGCACTGCAGGGATGGCTCCGCAAGCTACTGGAAGCAGAAGACTGGGAGCCGCGACAACTTGGTGATGGCTCCTGGGTCATCGACGTGTACGGCATGGAACTGCCGGCCATCCACCCCGCCGCAGTGCATCTCAAGGTCTACAAGGAAACCAAGAACCCGGAACTCAAATTCATCCATATGAAGAAGGCCCACGACTTCATATGGCCCAAGGAGGTAGCGTCCTGGCATCGGTGGACAGAGAGACGCTTCCGCGCACACTGTGACGGCTGGTCGGTCATTCCCTGGGCAGGGCCGGCTTCATCAGCAAAGAGTTACGACGCCGCAAAGATTGCGTTGCTGTTCTGGATGGCCAACGCCCACGGCCGCACATCCATCGTGATGAGCACGACGCTGGAATCACTGAATAGTCGTATCTATGGGTATTGCTTAGACCTATTGTCTTCGATGGAAATCGAGTTCCCCGCCAGGGCCTACAACGGCTCCCCGCCGCGCATCGGCTACCTGTACGACGATGGGCACTCAGATTTCAAACATTGTATTAAAGCTCTTGCGGCAAAGAGGGGGGATACCTCGGCGACAATACAAAACTTGATTGGGCGCCATCCGAAAGAGGGACTCCTGGTAATCTTGGACGAAGGCCCCGATCTGCCGGTGGCACTGCTCGAAGCCATCCCCAACTGGGAGCAGACACCGTTGTTCCAGCTGCTCTGCATGGGCAATTCATCGTCCCGCTTCGACCTGCACGGCTCGCTGGCCACACCCGAGGCTGGTTGGGAAAACATCGACCCAATGAAACAGTTTGAGTGGCCATGTGTTCGAAATAACTCGATTTGTCTATACTTCAACCCATATGACTCCCCAGCAATCTCGGAGCCAGACCCCGGCCGCAAGGCGCTGCTTAGCCGCTTCCTGCCGACCGACGACAAGATTGAGGCATCCAAGCAGGCTTGGGGTGAGGACTCGGAGCAGTTTTGGCGTATGGGCCTCGGCATTTGGAAGTCGGACAAGACAGAAAACGTAGTACTATCAAAAGCCTTCATCGAAGAATACAAAGTACAGGGGGGTGTGGAGTGGGCGCCTAATCAGGACTTGGCCCTGGTCGGCGGATTAGATATCGCATTTAGCGTAGGCGGCGACCAATGCATCCTGCGTTTAGCTGTCCTGGGCTGGGATACGTACGGCAACTGGGTAATGGACTTCCGCGGCAAGGAGTTGATGTTTAAAATCGAAATCCGGCCGTCAGTCGCCCAGTCAGCCGAACAACAGATATCAGAACAGGTACTTGAAATACTCGGACACTTCGGTATCAGACTGTCCGCAGTCGCACTGGACGCCAACGGGCAGGGTAGGGCGGTGGGTGAGGTCATCCGTCTTAACGCGGTGACAAACACGAAATGGAACCGCCTGGTATCCGCCGGGGAGCACATGATTAAGATTTATGCTGTCCGCCGCGGCAACGCCAACGTCTCGGCGTTTGATGTAACCATTAAGAATAGTTACGAACTCTGGAATGACCTGAGAACATATATTCAAAATAATCAGATTAGAGGTTTAGACGAAGTAACAGTCATGCAGCTAACGACAAGGAAGGTGTCAGTGCAGAACGGCATCATGCGCCTGGAAGAGAAGACCGACTACCGCAACCGCATGAAACACGTGGTTCCAGCGCTTGCGCACTCCCCAGATGAGGCTGACGCAGCATCACTGTGCCTACAGGCTGCCATACTGAAATACGGCTTCCAGGTGGGCGCTAAGCGCTCGTGGAAGATAGAGGGCCTGGGGCAGTTGGAGAGTCAAAAGCTGCAGGCTGCGATTTACACCGGTCAGTTTCAGAAGATTACCGAGCGCCCGCGAGTTGCGGCAATGGAAATAGCCGCGGGGTACGGCGGCGACATCTATTCGCTCGGCAGCAACGGAATGTTTAAGTCCGGCTACTAATCGTTCGTGCGACTGCAGCGCGCATGGACTTTAGGATTTCACGCGTGTATCCATCCGGATGCACCAGTATAACGCCATCGTCGAACTCAAGAGCATATAGTTTACGCGATTGACGAAATATGTCAAGAAGTTTCTTTTGCGGGATTTTGAGGGCGTTGGCGATAGAGGATAGAGGGATATATTTCCGCAGCTTGTGTGGTCTGAGCCGATATCTTATGTGAACAGCCCGTTCAACCGATGGAATAGACTTTTGGCTTAGTTGGGGTACTCTCAGTATCATTTTCGAGATTCAGGAATTTACGTCTTAAGTTGAGTAGACCGCGTGTAGCATTAATGAGTGTGTTTACACTGTGCGTGTTGTGGTTTGTCTTTCGGAGTTGGTCGTACAGCAGACATGCATCAGCGTGAATTATCTCGGCTGCGGCTTCGAGTTCAGTTGCTTGTGGCGTGTCGTGGGTTATTTTAATTGGAGCAAAGGGGACCTTAGATAATTCGGAGGCGATATCGGGATGCATGGGGTCCGGTGGGAGGCAGGAAGGGGGGAGGATGGGGAGGGATTTGCGCGGCATACTAGAAGTATATCATAAAAGGTGGAGGAGGTGAAGTAGTTGATAAATTAATCTATATGCCTCCAAGTCCGTCCTGTACGGGCCTTCCAGATCGTTGCGCGGCATACGCCTAGTGTTCTAGCCCAAGTATTATTACTTGAGTTATCGTCCGCGCGAATAGCGCGTATATCACTATATGTTAGTTTAAGTCTTGGACCAGATGAATACTTATTGAACGGCTTATTTGCATTCTCGCGCCGCGTTTCGTACTTTAAATTAGATAGATGATTATTCAGCTTATCGCCATCCTGATGCGAAACGTCATGTCCAGGAGGCCGCGAACCGATCCAAGTTAAAGCGACCATAGCATGCAGGTCGTATCCTTTAGGCTTAGCGCCTGGGTATGTGAATACAAGACCTCGATAACCACACTGTTTAATTGGAGTCTTACGAATACGGCGATTCTGACGACGGCGTACACGCCCATGGGTACTCACAGCGTACCGGCTATCAAGAGGAAAAGGTCGCCAGCGCTCACGTGTATCTTCCATGTCTCTTTTATACGCTACAGCTATAAGGGAGTCAAGAGTTTATTGTAAGATGAATACTAATTAACTCACGGAGATGGGTTAAATAGTTGATTATATTAGATAATCAGCGACGGGGGGCTTCGATTCCAAACGCGCTCGTGCGCGTATTCTGAAATAAGAAAGTATTCATTTTTACCCACACACACGCATTGACCGATAACATCGGTTATAGGTCAATTTGCTCATTATAACATGTTGATAACACAATATAATTTTCAGCAATGATCTTATCAATAACTTAGCGCAATTGACATCAAGGCCTTACGGCAACTACTGCCCCTGCTTATGACATGATATTGTGTGCAGTGCTTTCAGCTACTTGCGCAGATTTGACTTTGCAATCCCGCGTAATCGTTCATTTAATAGTTGAGTTTGTCGCTTTACAATTAACTCAACGCGATTTAAAACAACACTTTAAAAGATTTAATGCAGTGTATTCGAGTACTTGCAGATAATTAACTTTTTTTGATTGAAGTCTCTGCCGCCGTCGTCGATAATGCATTCAGAGGCGGCAATGATTAACCGCCCAAACATTTATAGCTTGGAGATACACTATGACTACTAAAGAATCCCGTGACAATCACATCCTGAACATCATCCGCACCCTTACAGCTGGACAATCATCTTTGTCCTTGGAGTTCTTGGTTGAGACAGCGCTCACCGCTCCGTCGGCGCGCATCCGCCAGCACGCGCACGCACTTGCGGTCGGCAAGCGCCGCTTGCTTGACCGACAGGCACAAGGTCTTGCCATTGCGCTTCAGCAGTAACCCAACTGAGTGGATTATAACTAATCCACTCATTCGGTTTACTATTGGAGATATACTATGACTATAACAAAAAGCCTTAAAGACGACGTAGCCCTATTCAATGGACTAATCATGAAAACTTATAAGATATGGCTCACAATTGAATGTGAAAACGACAGTCCTGAAGAAGAAGAGTATGAGAACATGAACGAAGTATCCATTAAAGAATTTAATTCCGAGGCCGAAG
>Ga0315274_10000513_pt1 | contig 60531 bp, 51 predicted proteins | sample YL17G02_20_MG_FD_203700 | JGI IMG/M metagenome (GOLD analysis project Ga0315274, IMG submission 203700) | Sediment microbial communities from Yellowstone Lake, YNP, Wyoming, USA - YL17G02_20 | ecosystem: Environmental > Aquatic > Freshwater > Lake > Sediment | place: USA: Wyoming | collected...
AACCGAATCCGCTGAACAGCCTGTTCCATGATCTACGGCCTCCTTGCGTGAGTTAACTCGTAGCGCAAACATAAGTTAACGCATCAAGGAGTCGTAAAAAAGGGCCGGTACGAATAATTCGGGTTAACCATCGTGTCGCTGCCGCCCCACGCTCCGATCCGCGCCGCCCACCAGGGGTGGCGCTACGTCCGCTTCCTGACGGGCGCGGCTCTGATTGGGGGCAGAAAAGGCGTTAGGTCATAGCGAGCAGAGGATCGGTCGGGGTGAGACGGTGGGGGATGGGTCTACGTTTGGCGCTGAGGACGGTTACCGCGCCGGGGGGTAAAAGCGTGGAGAGCTTTTCCGACAGGGTGCGGTTGGCGGTCACGCGGATCAGAGGATTGCACTCGATCTGGGCGACGAGGCCGTCGGCGGTGGGGACGTTGAGGAACACGCGGCACTCGCCGCGGTGGGCCTGCAACAGCCGGGTCAGTTCATCCAGCGGCGTGCCCTCGGTCACGTCGATGAGCAAGGCCTTGGCGAACTGCGTGGGGGCCTGATCCACGGGCACGACCCGCGACACGCGAAGGGACGGGGCCTCGCGCTTGCGATCGACGGCGGCCTCCACGAAAAGGACCGCATCGGGAACCAGCAGAGCGCGATAGCGGGTCAGGTCGTCGGGGAAGAGAATGGCCTCGGTTTTGCCGGACAGGTCCTCGAGGGTGACGATCCCAATCTGCTTGCCGGCGTTTCGCCCGGTGCGGGTGGTGACCGTGCGGACGTTGGTCACGATCCCCCCGACGGTCACCTCGTCGCCGTCCTTGTATCGCGTGAGGTCGGCCGTCGTTGCCGTGGCGCAGGCGTCGAGCAGCCGCTCGTACTTGGCGAGCGGATGCTTGGTGATGTAGAAGCCGAGAACGGCCTTCTCGCGGGCGAGCATCTCCGCTTCGGGCCACTCCGCCGTGGTGAGCATGGGGGGCGAGGACTCGGCGGCGGGCGAGCTTTCCTCGCCTCCGAAAAGGGCCATCTGTCCGCTACGGCGATCGCGTTGGGCCGCTTGTCCGACGGCCATCGCCCGCTCGGCGGCATCGCAGAGGGCCTTGCGCATGGCACCCGTTCCGTCAAAGGCCCCGGCGCAGACGAGGGCCTCGATGGTGCCCTTGTTGACCGCGGTCAGGTCCACGCGTTCGCAAAAATCGAACAGATTGCGGAACAGTCCGCCGCTTTTTCTCGCCTCGATGATCGCCCCGACAGCCTTCTCGCCGACCCCTTTGATGGCGCCGAGGCCGAACCGGATCGTGCCGCGGCGTAAGACCGCTCCCTTACGGTCGCGGCTCGGTTCGGAGGGTCGCGACGCCGACTCACTGTCAGCAGCGGTAGCGGCGACGGCGCCGCTACCGCCGCTGACAGTGGCACCCGCGACGCTGACAGTGGCACCCGACTCGACGACAAAATCGAACTCCGAGGTGTTGACGCTGGGCGGCTCGATGCCGATGCCCATAACGGAGCATTCCTCACGGTATTCGGCGACCTTTTCCGTGCTGGACATTTCGAAGGTCATCAAAGCGGCCATGAACTCGACGGGGTGGTAGGTCTTCATCCACGCGGTTTGATGGGCGACGAGGGCGTAACCGGTGGAGTGGGCCTTGTTGAAGGCGTACCCGCCGAACTTGAGGATGTCGGCGAAAATCTGCTCCGCGACGCCGCGTTTGACGCCGTTCTTGGCGCAGCCGTCGAGGAACGGCCCGCGCATGGCCTCGATCATGTCCGTCTTTTTCTTGCTGATCGCCTTGGCGAGTCGGAAGGCGGTCTTGAGCTCCAACCCGCCGAGCCGGTTGACGATCCGCGAGACCTGCTCCTGGTAGACCATGATGCCGTAGGTCTCGGAGAGAACTTCGGTCATGATGGGATGTGGCGTGGTCCAGGCGGCCCCGTGCTTGCGGGCGACGTAGTCCGCGATGTACTCCATCGGACCGGGGCGGAAGAGGGCGTTGGCGGCGATGAGATCCTCGATGCGGTTGGGCTTCATCCGCATGATGACGTCGCGCATCCCGCCCGATTCAAACTGAAAGATGCCCCGCGTGTCGCCGCGGGCGAAGAGTTCGTATACCTTGGCGTCGGTCAGATCGATTCGCTCCAGGTCGATGGTCTGGCCCGTGGCGCGTTCGGCGAGCTGCTTGGCCCGTTCGAGGGTGGTGAGGGTCCGCAGGCCGAGGAAGTCCATCTTGAGCAAGCCGACCTTCTCCACCGTCGGACCGTCGAATTGGGTGATGAGCACGTCCTGCCCGGGGGCCTTATAGAGCGGGAGGAAGTTCACCAACGGCTGGTCGGCCACGACGACGCCGGCCGCATGAATGCCGGCGTTCCTCGCCACCCCCTCCAACCGCCGGGCGATGTCGATGGTCCGCTTCACCTTGGCGTCGGTCTCGTAGCGTTTCTTCAGCTCCGGCTCCTGCATGAGCGCCTTGTCGAGGGTCATGTTCAGTTCGGCGGGGATGAGTTTGGTGAGCTGATTGGCCTCCTCGAACCCCAATCCCATGACGCGGGCCACGTCCTTCACCGCCGCTTTGGCCTTGAGCGTCCCGAAGGTGATGATCTGGGCCACGTGCCCGTATTTGCCGCGCACATAGTCGAGCACCGCCGCCCGACCATTTTGGCAAATGTCGAGGTCGATGTCGGGCATTTCGTCGCGGTCGGGATCGAGGAAGCGCTCAAAGTAGAGTTCGTAGCGGATCGGGTCGGGCGTGCTGATGTGCAGGCAATACGACACCACCGAGCTGCACGCGCTGCCCCGCGCCGCGATGGGAATGCCTTGGCCTCGGGCGTAACGGACGCAATCCCAGACGATCAGAAAATAGCTGGCGAAGCCTTTGCCGATGATGACGCTGAGTTCGTAGTCGATCCGCTCCCGCAACTCCGGCGTAATTTCCCCATAGCGATCCCTCGCTCCCTCTTCGACAAGTTGCCGGAGATAGGCCGCGTCGTCGATCGACCGGCCGGCCTTCTTGGTGACATCCTCCGGCACCTTGAACACCGGCGCGTATCGTTTCGACAGGTCCAGTTCGAGATTGCACATCTCGGCGACGTGCAGCGTGTTGGCCAGCGCCTCAGGGTGATCGGGGAACAAGGCCGACATTTCCGAAACGCTTTTGAAATAGAATTGGTCGGTGGGGAACTTGAAGCGGTCCTCCTCCACGAGGAGCTTACCGGTGTTGATGCAGCAGAGGACGTCGTGGGCCTCCACGTCGTCATGGTCGAGGTAATGTACGTCGTTAGTGGCGATGACGCCGACGCCCAGGCGTTTGGCGAGGTCGGCCAGCTCCGGGTTGAGGGTCCGTTGCTCGGACATGCCGTGATCTTGCAGCTCGATGAAGAACCGGTCCGGGCCGAAGATCGACAGGTACGTCTTCGCAAGGTCCTCCGCGGCGGCGCGGTCGCGGGTGAGGAACGCTTGCGGAATCTCCCCGCCGATGCAAGTGCTCGTGCACAACAACCCGTTCGAGAACTCGCGGAGGACCTCCTTATCGATCCGCGGTTTGCGGTAGAAGCCCTCGGTGTATCCGATGCTCGCCAGGCGCAGTAGGTTCTGATAGCCCTCGCGGTTCATGGCCAACAGGAGCAAGTGGAACGACTCCTTACCCTCGGTTGCATCCTTGCAGCGTCGATCGCCGGTGGCCAGGTACGCCTCGCAGCCGATGATCGGCTTCACCCCCGCTTTCCGCGCCGCGAGATAAAACTCCACGGCCCCGAAGAGGTTGCCGTGGTCGGTGATGGCCAGGGCGGGCATGTTCCATTGCTTCGCCCGGTCGATCAGCGCCTCGATGCGCGTCGCTCCGTCGAGGAGGCTGTAGTGGGTGTGAACGTGAAGGTGGACGAACGGCGACGATGACATCCCTCGGCGGACTCCCTTCCCTGTGGAATGTCGAATTGCGATTGTCGAATGTCGAATGGGGCCCATCCCAGGTCGTTTATTCGACAATCGACATTCGACATTCGACAATAGGTCCGACGCATCCTACTCGTCGATTCGCTCAAGTCCAGTTCTTGGATGTTGGGTCCGCTTCCCAGCACGCGACGAAGTGGCCCGGTGCGAGCTCGCCGAGCGTCGGCAGGCCCGAAGGTTCGCCGTTGTATTCCTCGACGCAGCGACGCAGGACGGCATCGGAGATTTCAGATTTCACAGGGACCGTTGGGCGATCGCCGGAGCGCGCGCGATCGGCGCTCAACGGACAACGCGGATGGAACCGGCAGCCGCTCGGCAGCCGACGCGGATCGGGAACACTCCCCGGAATCACTTCGAGCCGATCCATTCGCCGGGACAACCGCGGCATACAACGCATCAGCCCTTGGGTGTAAGGATGAAGCGGATGGGCGAGCACCTCGGCGACCGGCCCGTGCTCGACGATCCGACCGGCGTACATGACGTACACGTCCTCCGCCGCTTCCGCGACGACGCCGAGATCGTGGGTGATGAGCAGGATGCTCATGCCCGACTCGGCCAGCAACGTGCGCAGGAGTTCAAGAATCTGCTGCTGGACGGTCACATCCAGGGCCGTCGTCGGCTCGTCGGCGATGAGCAGCGCCGGCTTGCACGACAGGGCCATCGCGATCATCACCCGTTGGCGCATCCCGCCTGAGAGTTGATGCGGATAGTCGTGACTTCGCCGCGCGGCGTCGGGGATTCCGACTCGTCGAAGCGCCTCCACCACCGTCTCCCACGCCCCTTTCCCACGCAGGCCCTGATGCAGTTCGACGGCCTCGGCGACTTGCTCCCCGATGGAATAGACCGGGTTGAGCGCCGTCATCGGCTCCTGAAAGATCATTGCGATCCGGTTGCCGCGGATCCGGCGCATGCCCCGGTCATCCAGTTGCAGCAGGTCGATCGCCTCGCGCGGCCGTTGATCGCATGTAGCGCCACCCCTTGTGGGTGGCGCGATTGGCGTGGGATCGATGAAGAGAATCCGCCCCCCGACGACCCGCCCCGGAGGCTGGGGGATTAACCGCAGGATCGAAAGGGCCGTGACGCTCTTGCCGCACCCGCTCTCGCCCACCAGGGCGACCGTTTTTCCCCGCGGGATCGTCAGAGACACGCCATCGACGGCGGGGACCATCCGTTCGTCGGTGGCGAAAGCCGTGCGCAGGTCCTCAATCTCTAGAAGAGGAGCATCCGTGGACCGTTCGTCGGAAGGCGTCATCGCTCTCGTCGCCGGATCGTACGACCGCTTCGGCGTCGATGCACAAGTCGGAAGACGGGCGTGGCGAGAAGGCTCATCGTCCCAAGCACGCCCAGAGCACCGCAGGACGTGGACGCGGAGCGCGGGCAGGAACCGAATCCGTCGGTCGTCGCGAACGAAGAAGCTCCGATCGGTCCTTGCGGGGCGACGCGGAACTGACTGACGATTTCGGGACGCCGACTGAGGACTTCGTCCGGGTCGGCGGACAATTCATCCGCGGTATACCAATCGATGCCATAGGTTGTCACTGTCAGGCACTGCGTCGCCGCGTCGATCTCGAACTGCGTCCAGCCGTAGGTGTTCACGGAGAGGTAGGCGCCCTCCACGAGTTGGGCATCAATCGGCGAGCGCTGCAAACCGAAGGCAGGATAGCCGTACAATCCCAGAAGATTGTCGCCAAGCACGCGGACGAGGTTGTCCTCGCCGCTTCGATCCAGGCGGTCGTACCAGTCTTGGATCACCGACGGTGTGGCCGCGATGGTAGTCGGTCCGAATGGGGCCGCGTACGCGACCGGGCCGGTTGAAATCTCGAACGTGCTCGTGGCGATCCGCCGCCCGCCGGGCCGCCGTTGATATACGAGGTTGTTGACAATCGTCCCGTGGATGTCGGCCGTCACAAACACCACGTTGTGAAGCCCGTTTTGCTCGATGAGGTCGAGCAACGCGCTCCGCTCGTAGGCGTAACCCTCGTACCGATCGCCGGCGAGAATCGGTCCGAGGTTCTGGATCGGCTCCGGCACGATCACGAACTTCCAGGTGACCCCGTCGGCCTCGGCGCGGAGCAGGTCGTCCGTCAGGTCCGCAAGCTGCGCCGCCCCCAGCATCGTCCGCGAAGAATCAAACGAGGCCTCCACGAAAGCCCGGAACTCACGCGGGCCCGGGGGTGTGAGGATTTCCGGCAGCTCCTCGTCGCGAAACGATCGCTCATCCACCATCATTACGGCCGCGTCGTGCCCGTACCGGCGAAAGCGATACAGCTTCCGCTTGCCCGCCATCCGCGGGTCGCCCGTGTCGTCGTAGAACTCGTCTCGAATGGGATTGTATTCCTGAAAGGCCTGCAACCCGTGGTTGAACAGATCGGTGTCGCTGATGAACTCGCCCGTCGCGTCAAAGCGCGGATCGGACTGCGGCGGCGCGCCCCCCGCGAAATTGTTAGTCACCTCATGGTCGTCGATGACGGCCAGGATCGCCGTCGACGCCCGAAGATCGGCGAGCGAGTTCAATCCGAACCGCTCGCTGTATACCTCGTTGTGTTTGACGCGGAAGTCCTCAACGCTTCGCGCCTGCGGACCCGGAAAGTCGATCGAGGGCACGTCGGCGTAGATCGTGTCGCCCAGCTCGACGAAAAAATCGAGGTTCTCTCCGGCGGCGTTGGCGACCGAGGGATACGGCCGCAACTCACCCCGCCAGTCGCCGGAGACGCCGAAGCGAAGTCCGTGGAATCCCTCGGCCGCGGGCGTGCGGAATGTTCCTTCCGTGGTCGCGCCCGCCGCGTCGGTCACGCGGTAGAAATAACGTGTGTCAGCGGTGAGAGGCCCCACGTCGACCTTCACCGGAACCGTCGGATCGGTCACGTCGGTGGTTACAGACTCGGCGTCGGTGTACGACGGATCGCGGGCATACTCGAAGACGACCTCACCGAGGGAGGTGCTCCGCGCCCAAAGGATGGCCGAGGTCTGATCCACGTCGCCTGCGGCAATCCCATTGGGAAGCGTCTGTGCGGTCGCCGTCGAGGCGAGCCCCAGGAACGACAACCACGATACCGACGCGACGGTCCCGATTTTCGGCATAACCGATGAACTCCTGTTGGCCATAATCCGATTATCGGAGCATCGTGGACCTGAGACAATACAGCTTGAGCGTGGCCATGCGAGTTTCTATACTGCGTCCTTGATCCAAGCGACACGGCCTGCAAAAAGGAGCGATGGGTTGAGTAAGATCAAAGCGACGAACATCACCTGGCACGAGGGGCACGTCAGCCGCGAGGAGCGCGAAAAGCTACTCAAACAAAAGGGCGTGCTGATCTGGTTTACGGGGCTGAGCGGGTCGGGCAAGAGCACCATCGCCTACACCCTCGAACACGCCCTCGTGCAGCGCGGGCACCTGTGCTACGTCCTCGACGGCGACAACATCCGCCACGGGCTGAACAAGAACCTGGGCTTCTCCGCCGAGGACCGGGCGGAGAACATCCGCCGCATCGGCGAGGTGGGTAAGCTCTTCGTCGACGCGGGGTTAATCACCATGACGTCATTCATCAGTCCGTACCGCGCCGACCGCGACGCCGCTCGCGCCGCCCTGGGGCCGGGGAACTTCTTTGAGGTCTTCTGCGACACGCCCATCGAGGTCTGCGAGCAGCGCGACCCCAAGGGTCTCTACAAGAAGGCCCGCGCCGGCGAACTCAAGGGTTTTACGGGGATCGACGACCCGTATGAAACGCCGCACAAGCCCGAACTGGTGATCGACAATTCCAAGTGTACTCCGCAGCAGGCGGCCGTGATGCTGGTCGAGGTGCTCGAAAAGGCGGGCAAGATTCCGGCGTTGACCGATTGACGCGGCCGATCCGCTTGCCCCGGTTTGTCGGGGATATCCCACGTCAACTTCGCGAGCGCGCTTCGCATCGCCTCGATCGGTCCGGGTCGACGGCCGACATCCTCACCGGTCGGTGCTGGACGGTGCCGGTGTTGAACAACGGCCGACTCTTCGCCCGGAACCTCGATCGCGTCGTCTGTTTCGACCTGCGCCGGTAGAAACGCGTGGCGACGCCGCGGCGATTACCCCCTCACCCTTCCCTCTCCCCCGCCACGGGGGAGAGGGATTTGAAATACTCACTTACGGCGCGAAGCCGTCGGTCTTGGTGAACCCTTCCGGGACGACGAGTTTGAACGGATCCTTGTCGAGCTTCGGATCGACGGTGAGCTTGGTGACGATCAGTTGCGTTCCGCCCTTCACGCCGGTTGGAGCCTGAACCCTGCGATCGACGCGCCGAGGGAGGAAGTCCTTCTTGGAGAAGAACCATGTGGCCTCCATGCCCGCCTGTCCGTACTCGACGTTGACCTCGTAGCAATCCTCGTCGCCGACTTTGGTTGTCCCCTTCAGTTCCTGCTTCTTCCCGTTGATCTCGTCCGAGAAGGGTTCGGGGTGGAGGTACTCTCCCATGTTGAGGCCTTGGACGGCGCGGCCCGCGGTCCCGACGACGGCCGGATCGATGCCCTCATAGACCTTCTTCGCCTTGGCGTCGATGAGGAAGTACGTTTTCCCGTCCGAGCCGACGGTGACGTCATTCACATCATTTGATCCGGGCTTTTCGAGCTTGACCTCATAACGGTACTGGGCCGCTCCGCCGGCGCCCCGACCCTTGAGGGTGACCGTCCCCGACGATTTCCCCACGCGGCTCTCCATCACGCCGGACCCTTCGACGGAGGCGGTATACTGCACGAAATTGACGGCCTTACAGGCGGCGTCGGCCTTCTTGAGGATTTCGACGGGATCGGTCAGGTCCGCCGACTTCTTGGCGGTGTCCTGCGCCGCGGCCGCCGTGCCGCATAACCCCAACATCAGAATTGCCCGTGTCGTTTGTTTCATGTTTGGTTCTCCGTTAGTAGCCCCGTCAGGGGGTCCAGCCTACCCGAAACACACGGAGAGAGGATACCTTGCCGTCCGCCGCCAAGCCAGAGGGCAGACAACTTTGTGCGGAGGTGCAGACAGCGAATCCATCCTCCGACGGCAGGCAGTTGCCGACCACGCGGGCGACGACTACGGTAGCGGCGATGGACAAGTCGTTAGATGCGGCCACGTCCACGCCCCTGCATCGCTGGAAAGACTGGCTGGGGATCAATTCATCGACGTTGGCGCTCTTGGGCACGATCCTCCTGGTCACGGCGGCGACGGAGCTGTGGGCCCCGCTGGTGCCGCAGTATTTGAAGGCCATCAAAGAGCGGGCGGGCGGCGGCGAGGCCAAGATGATCCTCGTCGTCGGGCTGTACGGCTTCTACCGCGACGCGCTGGAGGCGATCAACTACTACGCCGGCGGGGCGATCGCCGGGCGTTTCAACACGCGTCGCTCGTTGCTGCTGTTCAATGTGCTGCCCCTCGTGGGGTTGGGCGTCCTGTTTCTGTGGGACTCGGTCATCGGCGTGTTCGCCGCGATTCCGTTCATCTTCGCCTGGGACAGCATCGCGGGACCGGCGACCATCACCGTGGTGGGTGACGCCCTGCCGCCCGATCGGCGAACGATGGCGTTCTCACTCCACTCGATCTTTCGCCGCGTCTCACGGATCCTGGCGTATTGCATTAGCGCCCCGCTGATCTGGTGGTTGGGTCGGATCAACGGCGTCCGGGCCGACGCCATCATCGCGATCGGGCTCGTCTTGGTCGCCGGCGCGGTTCAATATCGCTTCATGCGGACGGCCAGCCGTGACAAGGTTATGGCACTCCAGCGACCGCGACATCTGCTCCGTCGATTCAGCCCCGATCTCAAACGATTGCTCGCCGCCGATGTGTTCGCCCGCTGGGCGGAAGGGTTGGCCGGACCGCTCATCATCCTTTACTGCGTGCCCATCCTCGCCCGGAATCACGAGCAGGGAACGGCGCTGTACCAGTCCCTTTTGCTCAACATTCAGGCCCTCACCAACATCGTGCTCTACGTCGTGATCGGTCCGCTGGCGAGCCGGGAGGGGTTGGCGAAAAAGCCGTACATCGGGTTGACCTTCTTGTTCTTCGCCCTGTTCCCGGTCAGCTTGATTCTACTGGGCCCAACACTCGGTGCGCTCGGGTTGGCGGCGGCGTTCGTCATCGGCGGCCTTCGCGAGCTGGGTGAACCGGCGCGGAAGGCGATGGTAGCGGACCTCGTTCCTCCTGACGTGCGCACCCAAGCCATCGGGTTGTATTGGAGCGTGCGTAGTCTCGCCGTCATGTGGGCGTCCCCCGTCGGAGCGGTTCTTTGGGTCCTCGGCGACCGTTGGCGGGCGGGGTTCGGACCGATCCTCGCGTTCGGAGCGGCCGGAGCAGTCGGACTCATCGGAGTGGTAGCGTTCTTCGCCAGGTTCGGACGCGCCCCGAGCGTCCATGCGGCGTCGGGGCGGTCCTGACTGCGGTCGTGGTCGTTTTCAGCACCAGAAACGACGCCCGCGTCCGTCACGCCCCGACGCTGGCGGACGCGGCGGCGACATCCGCTACGGCGCATCCAGACTCCTTTCCGATATCCATCTACGGACGAGACTCAATAAGGTCGGACATTGGTTCCATTCATGCGCGACAGCCGAACCCTGACCGTCGCATTCGTGTCCCTGATCGCGGGGTGTCTCGCGTCGCCCGCGTTCGCGGGCGAGAACGCCGCTTCATTGCGTTCGACGCTGGCCTGGCAGATTGCACTCGAGCGGGTGGGCTTCTCGCCGGGCGTCATCGACGGCGGCATCGGGCGCAAAACGGAACTGGCCACGCGGGAGTTTCAACGGGTACGAGGTCTGCCGATTACCGGAAAGCTGGACCCGGCCACCGCCGCTGCTCTCGCCGTCGATCCAGGAGGCGCGACGACCAGTTACACCGTGCGACCCGACGACCTCGCCCAACTCGGTCCGGTGCCCAAGGGCTGGCTGGAAAAAAGTCGTCTTCCGCAACTGGGCTATGAGAACCTGGCGGCCGCCGTCGCTGAACGATTTCATTGTTCGACCGGTTTACTGGCCCGTTTGAACCGCGGGCGAAACTTGGGTCGCCTCCAGGTCGGCGACCGTGTGGTCGTTCCGGCGGTCGATGAAAACTCGGCCCGGCTGCGAGGCGACCATCTCGAAATCGACCTGTCCGAGAGGGTCGTCCGCGTGCTGAACCGTCAACGACAGCTTGTCGCGTTGCTCCACTGCTCCATCGCCAAGCATCGAGACAAGCTCCCGTCCGGCGAGGCCTCCGTCGTGGTGATTACGGAGAACCCCACGTATACGTTCGATCCGAAAATGTGGCCCGAGGTGAAGGGCGTGGACCGCAAACTGCTCATCCCCGCTGGCCCGCGGAACCCGGTGGGACGCTGTTGGATCGGGCTGAGCCTGCCCGGGTACGGGATTCACGGTAGCCCGAATCCGGAGTTGATCGGAAAAACCGGGTCGCACGGGTGCTTCCGGCTGAGCAACTGGGACGCCCTCCGCCTGGCGCGGATGATCCGGGTTGGCACGAAGGTCCACTTCGTCGGCCGGGAGGCCGTCGCCGAGGGCTCTCACGTTCCCCGAAAAAGTGCGAAGGTCGAACTAACCATCGAGGCACCGTACGGGAACCCAGCGGTGAGAACGGTTCCGTCACCACGGCTCAAAGATGTGCACGCGAAACTCGCGGTAGATGCAGGAGTCTGCGTTTAGCATCCGCTGCTCTTCAGTGATGATCGCCGCGCCGTGCGGACGAACCGCCGTGCGCAAAACATGGTCGTCTTCCTTGGGGTAGCGACAGCCGCGAGCCTTCTCGCGGTCCGCGCCGGACCACCGTGGCTTCCAATTGAAGATGACACGATCAGGTCGCGAGGAGATCAACTCGAATAGTGCCTTAATCTTGTCATTTCTGGGCTCTGGGATTTGCCTCCGATATTCCTGAAATAACTTGCTGCTGACAAGCAAAGTCAGCCTCCCCTCCATCAAGTGGGTCAACAACCGCAACCGGCTTGCAAACTGCGAATGCTCACGGAGTTCACGATTTAACGGGGCGTTTGCCTTTTGAAGGACGGTGGTATCAACGACGCATTCGCGGGGCATAGTCACTTGCCCGACTCGGCGCGCCGCGCCATTGCTTCCAACAGCTCCATCCGCTCCTGCGTTGCATCCTCCATAAAACCCTTCGGCCAGTTCCCGATTTGACCCAACTCATCGACGTGCAGCACTTTGGTATGACTTGTCCCGTCGACGGCCTTGTCAACGTAAATGATGCTCACATCGTCGCGCGGGAGCGGCCGTCTCCCCTGGCCCATTCCGGTAATCCAGTGTCGGATGCGGAGCAGGAGATTCTCGCTGTGCGACTCAACGATCACGCGGCGTCCGCTGCGCACAAGAGCTACCAAAAAGTCTGTCATCGCAAGCTGGGCATCCGGATGCAAATGAATCTCCGGCTCCTGGACCAGGAAGGTACCCCCGAGTGGAGTTCGAAGTCCCTCAACCAGGACCGGGAACGCTTGCCCAATCCCGAAACCTACGTCAGCGAAATTCGCCCAGCGGCCCGAATCGGTATCCTTGAGCCGAAGCTCGAAAATCCGCGCCGACTTCGATATTCTCCGCAAAGGCAAGAGTCGAATGCGCCCAACCTGCTTAAGCCAGCGATTGACGCCCCGCGAGAGTTCGCCGCGTTTACGCCCGCGACGAAGGCAGTCTTCGATCAGAGCGTCGACGACGCTTTCGCCGACCGAATCCGCGACATCCGCAACTCGTCCGTGAAATTCATACCTCCGTAGTGGTTGCGCACGGAACGCACCCACACTTCGAAGTCCCCGCAGCGTGTCCGCCAAGTCGTCCATCGACCGGTCCGCGAAGAACCGGCTCCCTTCACGTCTCAGATTAGGGCGGCCGCGATGCGCCAGTTCCGGGCCGATAAACGGTAGAAAACGGTTCCGCGCAAAGCCGAAATTTGCGTCGCGTGCTCCGCCCTGCACCTTCCCTCCCACCGCAAGCTCGTAGGGTCCACCGGCTCCCCGACCACGTCGAATCTCGACCGGCTCGGTGTCAGGGGAGGTCACCCGCAAACGAGTTAGTCTCGGAGCGCGAGGTTCATCCGAACTGAACTCCAGTTCCACGGTCCCGGACCCTCTCCCGAGCAGAGAACATTCCATGACGACATGCTGCTTGGATCGATGCTGATGAACGACATCGGCGTATGCACCCGCGGGGTAGAGCGGACCGCGGAGGTTAAGCCGGGGAACATCTTCTACAGAAGAATCCAACGTCTGTCGCAAGAGAAGGAGACTCTGGAGAATCGACGACTTGCCCGTGTTGTTCCGCCCAAAGATTACGGTCAGCGGCGCAAGCGGCACGTCGCCGCTGTCCGCGAAACACTTGAAGTTCCTGAGTCTAATACCCGTAAACGGCATAAGTGGCGGAAAACGTACCGTCTCAAGCCCACGGCGTCAAGGCTTGTCTTGGTGACGCCGTCATGTGTAACTCATCAACACACCAAAGACTCCCGCAGCGGCAGCGATTACGTCACGATGGCCCCGCCTCATCCATTCCGGTCTCCGTCTGATCGCCACGTCCACGTCGTCTGCGGACGGCCTCTCGGAGGACGTACTCGATCTGGGCGTTGAGGCTGCGTAGATCGTCCTTGGCCCAGCGGGCAAGTTCGTCCCACAGATCCGACGGGATCCGCAACAGGTACGGTTTTCGCTCAGACATCCCGCCGCTCGCGCCTACGTGTAGAGCGTGCCCGTATTCACGACGGGATGGACGGCCCGATCGCTGCAAAGCACCACGAGGAGGTTGCTAACCATGGCGGCCTTCCGCTCCTCATCAAGGTGGATGGTTTGATGGCTTTCCAGTTTCTCCAAGGCCATCTCCACCATGCCGACGGCGCCGTCCACGATGCGACTCCGGGCCGCGATGATCGCCTCCGCCTGCTGACGCTGTAGCATGGCCCCGGCGATCTCCGGCGCGTAGGCGAGATGACTGAGTCGGGCCTCGTCAATGACGACGCCGGCCTTGGCGAAGCGGTCTTGCAGTTCGCGCTGCAAAGCCAGGGAGACCTCGTCCATACTGCCGCGCAGCGACAGCTCGCCGTCCTGCGTCGTGTCATACGGATAGGCGCTGGCCATGTGGCGGAGGGCGGACTCGCTTTGGATGGCGACGAAGCTGCTGAAGTCCTCGACGTCGAAGACGGCTTGCGCCGTATTGGACACCCGCCATACGAGCACGGCCGCGATCTCGATCGGGTTGCCTCGATGATCGTTCACCTTAATGGTCTGACCGTTGAGGTTGTGGGCCCGCAGCGAAACCTTCTTCTTGAGCAACAGCGGATTCGCCCAGTTGAACCCGCTGGTTCTGGCCGTCCCGATGTACCTGCCAAACAGAATCAACACGGCGGCCATGTTCGGCTGCAACGTGAAGAACCCGAACCACAGAAAAAGCCATAGCATCGCCAACACCGAGGCGAAAACGATTCGCCACGGGTCAGGAGGGTCCCACGGCAACTTGACCCAATAGACCGCGAGTGCCCCTCCTGCGACCAACAACAGCACAATGACCAACCAACCGTTCCAAGTCCTCGCTTCGATTTCACGCGTCTGCATGTTTCTCGTCTCCTTTCATGCTTTGATATGTGTATAATATCATAATGATAGCTCCATGTCAAGTTCTATAACATCAGCATCCACATAGGCTTATGCGCCGTTACAACTTCACACGATCTGATATTGGCCAGTTCCTTCAGGTCACGGCGTCTGAAGTGCGCGGGCGAGGGAGTCTCTCGCCGCTTGGAGGTCGGGCACTGGGCGAGGCGAGTCGCAACGACGCACGATGTACGGGCCGCGGTATTGAGCGGCCTCCAGAAGCGAAAGAAGCCCGACGAAATCGACATCGCCTTCGCCGAGTTGCGTCTCGCGTCCGGGCCGATCCGACAAGCCCGCCGTCGCGTCCCGGACGTGCAGAAGTGCGATCCGATCGGGAAGCCGCTCCACAGCGCTGAGCGGATTCACGCCGCTCATCACCATCGCCGCGGGATCCAGCCCGATCCCGATCGACGGACAGCGCAGTTCGTCCAGCACACGGGCGAGGCGATCCCCGGCGTCGCATGAGGGGCGGATCGCATAAACGACGCCGCGAGCGTCGGCGTACTCGCCGATCCGATGCAACGCCTCGGCCGCAAGAGACGAAACCCCGCCCGTTTCGGGATGAGTGAGCGCGCCGACGGAGGCGGTCACGATCGGCGTCCCCAAGTCTTTGGCCAGGTCGATGATCTCGCAGGTCCGCGCGACTCGCTCGTCGACGGTACGCGGATCGGTGAGGCGCAGAGCGGGAATGTCCGCCGCCAAGGCCGACAGATCCAACCCCAGGTTCTCGACATACCGGGCCAAATGCCTTCGACCGCTCGCCGAGAGGTTCCGCGGCGTCACGTCACCGGTTACCGTGGGGAGTTCGACGGCGTGAAACTTAAGTTCCGCGGCCTTCAGAAGGGCGTCCTTGACCGGCAGGCGCAGGTCTTCGACGTCGACGCCGATCAAATGCGATCGCATGGCGGTCGCTCAACGCAAAGAAGGCCGGGGAGTCATCGTCTCAGGATGTTACTGCGTATCCGACCCTCGCCATACAGGCGCGGACGGTCTGCGGTTGGGCGTCCGAGACTTGAGAGGCACGCCGCTTGGCGGCTTACAGGTCGATTTGCAGCCGGCGTACTTCGGCGATCTGATAGAAACAGCTCATCACCGTGGGCACGAGCACGAGGAACGGAACGACGATCGCGCTCCAGGCGGCCATCGAGCGGAACGTGCCGAATAGAACCGGGAGGTTCATCACCCATGACGTGAGCCCGGAAAGGAGCAGCAACGCCCCCAGAAAAGCGGTCACCAGGATCACCACATGGCGGCGGTTGAGCACAGAAAAGGCGGTGCAGACAACGAAAGCCGCCGCGACCCCGCCCCACAGCGTCCCGTCGGCCAGATTCATGTTCTCGAGGTAGCCATGCGCAACCCCCGCGCCGAGGACGCCGCCGAGGACGGATACGGAGTAGTTGGCCGGCCAGTAGCTCAATAATCCCACGACCGTCCCGCAGACGAGGGCGTAGGTCATTTGGCCATCTCTGGGTCCGATGAGCCGAGCGGCGATCAGGGTCCCGATCAGGCCGAACGCGAGAACAACGCAGACTTTCCACAAGCGCCAACCGAAGAGCATCAGCCCCAACCCGCCGACGATCAACGGAACGCCGGAGGCGCTGTGCGCATCCCGCAAGATCGAAATCCAATCCTGTACGGAGTTGATCATGCCGAGTCCCCAGACACACAACGTCAACAACGATCCATGCGACGCCGCAGGCGCGCAGTTCCCAGGCCGACTTCGTAACCAAGGTACGATATCCGTCAGGATTTGGCCGCGGATTCGCCTTTCGCGGCGGGCGATTTCCGCGAGAGCATGGTCTGAAGGATCAACGAGGTCACCAGGAATCCACCCACCCCCACGCCGAGGAGGCCGGGGTTGTGCTGGAAAGCCTGATAAGATTCCGGCACGGAGTGCGTAAGCAAGGTCGCCACGGCCGTCGTCACCAAGACCGTCCCGACCAGCGAGGTCGAAAGGATCAGCGCCCAGCGCACCGCCAGGATTCCCAAGCAAAGACCGGTAAGCAGCGCCACAATCGCAAGCCCTTTGGTATTGCGGGCGACGTTGGCATCCCTTTGCGTGACGAACGCCCAAAACTCCTCGGCCCACTGCCGCGGTGTGCGATCGCGATACGCCTGCTGTTCCAGAGTGGTGGGAACGGCGAAGGTGATCGGACTCGAATCAGAGCCGCGACCGTGAGGGAACGGAACGACGATCGCCCGGTGTTGAACGCCCTGTTCAAACTCGGCGACGTAGGGCACGACACGCTGATAACCAAAGGTACCTACGACCAGCGACGAGAAGACCACCGCCGCGCCCAGGCCCACCCAGAGGCGGAAGGTCTGGTAGGCAATGACGCCGATCAGTAACCCGCCCACGAGGACGCCGATCAACGGATGGTAATTCAGCTCACGGGCGAACCCCGCGCCGGCCACTCCGCCCAGCGCGACAAATGCAGTCGTGACTCCGAATCGGGCGAGCTTGGCCCCGAGGACACTGAGGCCGACACCGGCCACAAGGAAGATTAGGGCGGCCGGTACGGCCCCGCGCATCGCGTCCATCGGTGCCTGGTCCACGACAAAGAGACGGACTTTTTCGAGGATGGTTTCGATTTCGTTCATGGCGACACCTCTCTAGCCGTTGCCATTATTCTACCTCCCTATTCGGCCAAGGTGACGTATTATTCTGTGCGGTCCTTTCGGCAACCCTGAACCGACGTAAGTAGCAGTGCTGGAACGCCGCATGGACGACGACTCGTCAGCCGGGGATCGTGTAGCGATCGGGGAACGTGGAAACATCGATCACCGCGTGCTGGGCGTCGACCCGGCCCGTTTTCCTGAAGTTTTCACGCAGCAAAACCAACTTTTGCTGAACTCCGTTTTCCTCTAGTTCCGATCCCGGGGCCGACCCCCAACGAATCCGACCGCCGGCCCGATCGGTCATCAGTTCGATTTGGCAAGTCCGGGGGTCGCGACGACCGCCGAAGTTGTCCACCACCACGCCGACGATCTGGCGTCCGAACGGCTCCCGCTGGACGGCCGCTAACACCGCCAGACCGGCGCGAAGGTCGTCGCCGTCCCACCGGACCCCGGGCGGAGGCGCGGGCTTGCTCACACCTTCGATGAGACGCCAAGCCGGGTTGTGTACGTAGACGCCGGGCAAGCGAACGCCCTCCGCGTCCGCCAGGAAGAACCTGTCGCCCTGCTCAACCAGGGCCGCGGGAAGGCGGTAGCGACAGCTAATTTCGAACCGACCGCCGCCGGTCCGGCGGACGAAGTTCACCCGCGAAACCCATCCGACGCGGGCGATTCGCGTGGCCATTTCGCCGCAGAGCCGATCGTCGGTCCATTCCCGCCCGAGTAGGTCGAACAGGCTGCTGTGCAAATCATAGTTCGCAAGGGTGACGAGTTCTTTGGGCAGATCGACGAACTCCACGACCGGATCGGGCCGGTCGCGCAGGAGCAGACGATCTACGTGAGCGTTAAGCCGTCCGAACGCCATCCACCCTCCGGCGAGCAAGCTCACGGCGGACGCAACGGCTCCAACGACGACGGCGGTCCGCCGTAGACGCGGGCGGGCCGCCGAGAACCACGCCCGTCGCAGAGGCGGCTTCCGTTCGCTTCTTGTCGCTCGTCGTTTTCGTCGCATGGTCACGAAACCGCCCCGCCGTTTGCACCCGCTCTGCCCGCGCTTCACCTATCGCGCCAAAGATAGCTCAACGATCCGCTGGCAAAGTCGGTCGAAAGTTATGCCGACTCGGGCAGCCGCCTTGGGAAGCAACGAGTGGCTGGTGAACCCGGGGATGGTGTTCACTTCCAAAAAGGACGGTTCCAGCGTGACGGCATCGACCATGCAGTCCACACGGGAGAAGACCCGGCAACCCAAAGCCCGATGAGCGGCTAGACTGAGCGCTTGAAGCCGCTGAAGGAAGTCCACGGGCAGATCGAGGTCGAACAGATACTCCGTGTTGTCGTCGATGTACTTGGCCTGATAGTCGTAAAACTCCCGCTGCGTGCGGATTTCGCACACCGGCAAAGCCTTATCGCCCAGGATGCCGACGGTCAGTTCACGTCCCGCGATGTACTTCTCGATCAGGGCCCGTCCGTATCGGGCGACGACCCGCGTCGCCGCCTCGGTCAATGCTTGCGGCGTCCGCGCGATGCTCGTATCGACGCTGCTGCCGGACGCCACGGGTTTTACGACCACGGGCGGCTTCATTCGTGACGCCAGCCCGGCGAGCCCTGTCTGATCGACCGATTCGTAGGGCGGGGTCGGAACGCCAGCCTGCTCGAACCGTCGTTTGGACTCGACCTTGTCCATGGCCAAACGCGACGCCGCGGCGCCGGAACCGCTGTAGCGCAGCTCGCGGGCGTCGAGCTCGGCCTGCAAGGCGCCGTCCTCGCCGAACTCGCCGTGCAGGGCCACAAACACGAAATCGGCGGGGCGATCCAGCGCCGAAAGGTCATTCGGGACGATGTCGCATATCTCGACCCGGTGGCCGAGGCGGCAAAGGGCATCGTAAACGGCATGGCCGCTGCTGAGGCTTACCTCCCGCTCCGCGCCGGGCCCGCCCGCGAGTACCGTGATGTCCAACAAATTCGAAGTTCGAAGTTCAAAGTTCGAAGAAGAACGGAACGCCCTGCACGCCGCGATAGCCCTTACCTTCTTTGAACTTTGAACTTTGAACTTTGAACTTCGCACTTCTAACTTCTCCCCGGTCGCCAAATATCGATCTCCACTTCCAGGTCGGTGCTGAACGCGCTCCGTACCCGCTCGCGGATCAGGTCGATCAAGTGCAGCACGTCCGACGCGGTCGCGCCCCGCCGGGCGACGATGAAATTCGCGTGACGCTCGGAGACTCGCGCCGCGCCCCAACGCGTTCCTTTCAGCCCAGCCTGGTCGATCAGCGCCCCCGCCGACTTGCCGTCAGGGTTCTTGAAAATGCAGCCCGCGCTGCGGTCGCCCAGGGGCTGCGAGTCGCGTTTTTGGGCGAAATGCTCCTCGAAAACTCGTCGAACCCGGTCCGGATCGTCCTCCACGAGGTCCAAACCTGCGGAAAGGACGATGTTCTCCCCTACACCGGAGCGGCGATACCCGAACCCGCACCGCTGCCGGGACCACGTCTCGGTGCTGCCGTCGGGCCGCAACACGCGTACGTACCTGACCACCCTCCCGAACTCGCCGAACCGTCCGCCGGCGTTCATGCGGATCGCCCCGCCGATCGTCGCGGGAATCCCGGCCATGCACTCCAGGCCGGACAGACCCCGTGCGCTGCACCTACGGACGAACGGCATCAGATCGACCCCCGCACCGACCTCCACCCGCGGCCCACGGCGTTCGACGCGCCGAAACGCCGCGTGGTTGAGGCGCACCACAACTCCGTCGAAGCCGTCGTCGCTGACCAGCACATTGGCGCCGCGCCCAAGCACCTTCAACGGGACGTCCTGCTCCCGCGCTCGCACGACGAGACCGGACAACTGCTCCGCGTCACGCGGCTGGAACAGATACCGGGCACGTCCCCCCAGGCGAAACCAGGTCTTGCGCCCGAGCGGAGCATCGCACTCGATTTGATTCGCAAAGTCGCTGAACCAGCTCATCCGCTACTTTCCATACGTCCCCCGCCCCCATCGTGAGAACCAGATCGCCCTCCGCCAGGTGAGGACACAGGGCCTCCACCGCACCGCCCAGCGTGGGGACGTATTGCCCCCGTCCGCCGGCACGACAAATCCTCAGGGCCAATTCCGCGGAACCGGCCTGCCCCAGGGGGTCTCCCCGATCCCGCGCCCGATAGACCTCCGCAACGATCACCTCGTCCGCCTGACCGAACGAGGCCGCAAACTCGTCCATGAAGTACCGAGTCCGGGAATCCTGATGAGGCTGGAAGACGACCCACAACCGCCGCGGTCGATACCGATCGCGGGCCGCCTCGATGGTAACGCGAATCTCCGTCGGGTGGTGGGCATAGTCATCGACGATGGTGACGCCTTGACCCTCCCCACGCCAAGTCAGGCGGCGATCAACGCCGGAGAAGGTCGTCAGGGCCTCGGCCAAGCGTTCCGGCTCAGCCCCCGCATGATAGGCAAGGGCGATGGCGGCCAGAGCATTGGCGACGTTGTGGCGACCGGGAATCGCCAGTTGCGTCGAAAGTAACAGCGACCCCCGGAGCCGTATGTCGAACCCGTACCTGCCGCGATCGGCGCGCAGGTGGACCGCTTGCCAATCGGCCTCATCGCAGAAGCCGAAGGTTTCGACCGATGCCCGCGCTGCGGTCGCGGCCTGATTGGCCCGCCGGTCCTCGGCGTTGGCAAGGAGCACACCCTGGGGATCGACGTTCTCGGCGAACCGCGCGAAGGCCTCGACGATATCATCCAGGTCGCGGTAGCAGTCCAGGTGATCCGGCTCGATGTTCAGAATAGCCGCCAGGTGGGGTCGCAGGTACAAGAACGATCGGTCGAACTCGCATGACTCGACGATGAAGTGCGGCCCTTCGCCGACCCCGCTGCCGCCCCCCAGTTGCGCCGACCTCGCCCCGATGACAAACGACGGCGACAGGCCCGCTTCGCGGAACAGATGGACGCACATGCCCGTCGTGGTGCTCTTGCCGTGGGTGCCGGCGATGGCGACGCCCTGGCGAACGGCCGTCAGCTCGCCGAGAAGCTGGGCGTACTTCACCACGGGCAGCCCTCGCCGGCGGGCCGCGGTCAACTCCGGGTTCGTCTCCGGGACGGCGGCGCTGACCACGACCAATTCGACCCCGGCGTCCAGCTGCGTTTCATGGTGTCCGATGGAGACTCGGACGCCGCTGCCGACCAGTTGGCCCAGCCCGTCGAAAGTTTGCAGGTCCGAGCCGCTCACCAGCGCGCCGAGGTCGCGGAGCAGGGCGGCGGCCCCGCTCATGCCGCTGCCGCCGATCCCGATCATGTGCACGCGACGCCCGGCGAGTTTCATCGGATGGGCCGTGGCCGGCGGCGGGCGATCGACGATAGCTCCCTCTGTTTTCGTGTGCATGGCAATCCCTCAACTTGGCTCGGTGAACGGGGGCGCGAGGGAGTAAGCCGATCGAGACGACCTCGTTCGGCGAACGCGCCGCGCCCTCGCATCTTTTATCGGGTGCGCTAGCACGTTGCCTCCACCGATTCGCGCGCGTGGATCACGCTGGCGTTTTCGATGAGCCGCAGCACGTGTTCCACGACATCGGAAGCCGCATCGGGGTGACCGATGCGTCGCGCCGCCGCGGCCATGGCCTCGCGGGCGTCGTCGTCGGTCATTAGCTCCTCCAACGCGCTTCGCAGCGCCGGAGCGTTGATTGCAGGGTCGATCGCATCGCGCACAATCCGCGTCGCTGAGGCGTGAGCCAGGCAGTTGGCGTTGGCGAGCTGATGCTGATCGCGGTGGTAGGGGTAGGGCATGAGGATCGAAGCCTTCCCCACCGCCGTGACCTCCGCCAGTGTTGAGGCGCCCGCACGGGAGATCACGAGATCGGCAGCATTGAGAGCGTCGGCCATGTGGTCGGTGTACGGAACCACCGCACCCGTAATCGAACGCTTTCCATAGGCGCGGGCCGTGTCGGCATGGTCCTTCTCGCCGGTCAGGTGCAGGATTTGCCAGTCGGGAAGCGACTCCAACCAGTCGAGGTTGGCAATGACCGCCTCGTTGATCGACCGAGCGCCCTGCGAGGCCCCGGTCACGAGGAGCGTCTTCCGGTCGGGTCGCAGGCCAAACCGCTTGATTCCCGCGCCACGCTCGCCGCAGCGGAATCCCGGCCGAATCGGACACCCCAGCACGCGGACGTCCGTCCCCGACGGGTAATGCCGGACGGTCTCCTCCCATTGGGCAAAGACGACGCTTGCGATGGAGGCGAGATGCCGGTTCGCCCGACCGGGGAGGGCATCCGGGTTGAGGATGGCCGTGGGGATGCCCATACGATGAGCCTCACGAACCGCCGGTACCGATGCCATTCCGCCCGTCCCGATCACCACCGCCGGCGGGTCCGCCGCGAGACGATCACGGCAGAGGACGCCGGCGCGACGTAGACCCAGATAGATGCTCGGCCAGCGCCAGGGGATCGGCGAAAGGGCCGGCAAGGTCTGGCGGACAATGTCACACTCGACCCGGCTGAGAATCCGGTCGTCGATGGGTCGTTGGGTGCCGAAGAACAGGAATCGAGCGTCGGGAACACGTTCGCGGATGGCCTCGGCGATGGCGATGGCGGGATAGAGATGCCCGCCCGTGCCGCCCCCGGCAAAGGCGATCAGCGGACCCTCGGAAAGTTGGGATCCCTGGGCAATCACGAAGTCGCCGCCTCCGCCGGGTGCTCGATCGCGCCCTCCGCGGCCTGTTGACTGCGATGCGCAATCGCTGAAAGAAGCCCGACGGAAGCGCAAACCGTAAACATGCCGCTGCCGCCCGCGGAAAGCATCGGAAGCGGGACTCCCGTCGTCGGCGTCATCACCGTGACGACGGCGATGTTCATGGCCGCCTGCAACGCGACAAGGAAGGTCAGCCCGAACGCCAGCAGCCGCTCGAACCGGGTTCGGGCGACCAGCATGGTCCGGATTCCCAGCCACACGAACGCACAAAACAACAGGATCACCAGCATCCCGCCGAACGTCCCAAGCTCCTCACACAGCACCGCGAAGACAAAGTCGGTGTGGCTTTCCGGAAGGTAGCCGTACTTCTGCACGCCTGACCCGAGTCCCGTGCCCCACCATCCGCCGGAGGCGATGGTGACGAGGGATTGCAAGGGTTGATAGCCGTCGCCCTGTGGATCCCCCCAAAAATCCCGGTACGCCGCGATTCGCGCCAACCGGTAGGGCGCGGCGAACAGAAGCACAGTCAGTCCGGCGGCGCCGAGGCCGACCATCATTAGCAAATGGTGAATGCGGCACCCCGCGACAAAGAGGATGGCCCCGGCGGCGCACCCCAAGAGCGCGGCCGTTCCGAAGTTCTCCTTCCCCACAAGAGCGACGCAAACACCGATCGCCAGCGTCGCGGGGACGAAGCTGCGACCGAACGACTTTGGGTCCGCGCTCCGCTCGCCCAACAGCGACGCCAGAAACGCGACCAACGCCAACTTCGCTAGCTCAGAGGGTTGAAACCCGACGCCGACGCCAAATCGACCGAGATGCAGCCAGCGATGGGAGCCGTGGTGGGGGTCGGCCAGTCCGGGCACTAACGCGGCGGCCAACAAGGCAACGGCCACCCAAAAGAGCACTTGCGGAAGGCGATAGCGCATCGCCGGCGACCCCAGCAGTGGTATGCCGACCCGCGCGGTCACCAACATGATGGCCAACCCGATTAGAGTGAAGAGGGCCTGGCGGCCGAACGGCGTGGTCCAGAGTCGGGCGTCCAACAGCGGTCGGTCGAGGGAGGTCGTCGCCGACCCGACCATCACCAGTCCGACGGACATCAGCATCGCCGCGATGAGGATCACCGCGGTCGGTCGAAGAGAACGGGCTTGATCTAAGCCGACCATGCTCTGTCATCCTTGACATCAGTTGTCCTGCTGAGCGTAGCGGTTGTCATGCTGAGCGGAGCGAAGCATCTCCAACACCACGATGCTGGTCGCAAATGGAGATTCTTCGCTGCGCTCAGAATGACACTTCCACATTCCCGCTCGCGGGATCATCGCAGTTTGATCGACGCCAGCGCCAGGCCGGCGAACATCGCCGCGACCAACCAAAACCGCACGACCGTCTGCGGCTCGCTCCAGCCGCCGAGGTGAAAGTGGTGATGGATCGGCGCACAGCGGAAAATCCGCCGGCCCGCGCTCCATTTGAAATAGCCGATCTGCACCATCACCGAGACCGCTTCGATGACGAAGATGCCGCCCGCCAAAAGCAGCATCAACTCCTGCCGGGTCACGACGGCGACGTACCCGATCAACCCGCCCAGGGGCAGCGAGCCGGTATCGCCCATGAACACCCGCGCCGGGTGGCAGTTGTACCACAAAAAGCCCAAACAAGAACCGAGAATCGCTCCACAAAGAATGACCAGTTCGCCGCTCTTCGGTACATGGGGCATAAGCAGTTTGGCCGCAACGTCCTGGGTGCCGACGATGTACGCTAGGATCAAGAAGACCAGCGCGCACAGGGCGACGCAACCCGACGCCAACCCGTCCATACCGTCGGTGAGGTTCACCGCGTTCGACGTCCCCGTCATCACTAAGACGGTCAGTACCATGAACGTGAACGTCCCAAGTTGCAGGCCGGGCTTGTAGAACGGGACGCTCAAGATGTTGTAGGTCGGCAGGGTCTCGGCATCGACCGGTGGGCTGAGGACGGCGACGTTGCTCCACCCGTGGTTGTAGATATAGAAGCCGAGAACGACTCCAAGCCCGATCTGGAAGAGCAGCTTCTCGTATATCTTCAAACCGTCGCGGGAGGTCGCCCGGCGCTTGGAGGTCAGCTTGAGCCAGTCGTCGATCGCACCCAGCGCGCCTAGCCACACCAGGCAGACCAGTCCCATCCAGACGTAGAAGTTGGTCAGATCGGACAACAAGACAACCGCAAGCGCCGTCGATCCCAGGATGATGATCCCGCCCATGGTCGGGACGTTGCTCTTGTCGCGGGTCAGTTCGTTGAGCGAAGCGTGATCGAACTCCGGTCGGTCGCCGAGCTTCCATTTCACAAGCTGGCGGATCAGCCGGGGAAGCAGGACCAGCGTCAGGAGGAAACACAGGATGGCCGCGCACGTTCCGCGAAACAGGGTGTTCTCGTAGGCGTAATGGCGACCCTCCGACCACTTCTGAAGGATGTGATAGAGCACGCCTCGCCGCTTTCCGCCTCAAACGACCTACACCCCGGCGCCGGCGTTCAACCGCGTCTGAAGATGACGGACGATCCGGTCGAGTTCCATTCCCCTTGACCCCTTGATCCACACCGTATCTCCGACGGCCACAAGGGCGTCGAGGACCTCGTTCGCGATCGAAACATCTTCACAACAATACACCTGAGTGCCGTTGGGTTCGGACTGGCTCGCGCGAGCGGCCTCGACGGTAGCAGGCCCCACCGCGACCAGGACCTCTATTCCAGCCTCCACCGCCGTTCGGACGACGCGGCGATGGGAGGCCGAACTGTCAACGCCGAGCTCGAGCATGTCGCCCAGCACAAACACCCGACGTCCGTTCTGCGCGCATTGCAGCGCCTCGACCGCGGCCGCGACGCTCGCCGGATTCGCGTTGTACGCATCATCGACGACCTTCACGCCGCCGATCTCCGCAAGTTGGGTCCGTCCCTCCGGCGGGCGAAACGACTGTAGTCGTTCGGCGATCCTCTGCGGAGCGACCCCGAACCACCGGGCCACGGCGAACGCGGCCGCCGCGTTGGTCGCGTGATGCGCGCCGGGCATGGGAAGCTCTACGCGGTAGCGACCCTCCAGCTCGAACGCCGTCCCATAAAGGTCGGTCCTTCGACGGGTGACACACAGCTTGGCGCTCTGGTCCACCCCGAAGGTCAGCAGCCGGGTTCGACCCGCGGAGGCGAGGTAGGGGAGGATCTCCGGTCGATCGACGCTCACCACGGCGAAACCGGCCGGGCGAACAAATCGCAACAGCGAAGTCTTTTCCACCGCGACGGCGTGGAGGTCGCCCAGCCCCTCGAGATGCGCCTCACCGATGGAGGTAATCACCGCGACGTTGGGCGACACAAGCGCCGCCAGACTCGCCACTTCGCCGGGTGCGTTGGTGCCGATCTCCACGACCAGGTAACGGTCGTCCGCGTCGGCAGAGAGCAGGGTAAGCGGTACGCCGATGGCGTTGTTGAAGCTCTTAGGAGACGCACGCCCCTTGAACTCACCACCCAACACATGGTCGATCATGCACTTGGTGGTGGTCTTGCCGTTGCTGCCGGTGACGGCGATGATGACGGTGCTGACCGGAAGGACCACGTGGCGATAGTGCTTCGCAAGCCGCCCCAAGGCATCGAGCGTATTCTCAACGACGAGAGCTTGTCCTGAGCCTCGAAGGAAACGAGCGGCTTCTCCTTCGAGGCTCAGGACAAGAGTCGGAGGATGGAAGTTCCGATCGCAGACGCAGGCAACGGCGCCCTTCGCTAACGCTTCCGCCGCAAACTGATGCCCGTCGAAGCGCGCGCCTCGTAGGGCGAAGAAGAGGTCGCCGGGAAGAACCTCGCGCGAGTCAGTCGTCACGCGGCGGACGACGACGCCAGCGGTCCCCGTGGAGCACGTGGCGCCGACGGCCGCGGCGACATCGCCCAACAACATCGGGATCATGCCACTTCCTCCGCAAGCACGGCGGCGTCCATCCACTTCCGGGCGACCTCCACATCATCAAAGGGCAGCACGCGATCCCCCACAAGCTGGTATGTCTCGTGCCCTTTTCCGGCGATGAGCACCGTGTCGCCGGCCTCGGCCTCCGCGAGCGCCGTCTCGATCGCCCGCTTGCGATCCACGTCCACGACGATGCGACAAGCGACCGAAGGGCTGAATCCACGCAGAATCTCGTCAATGATCGCGTGCGGGTCTTCGGTTCGAGGATTGTCGCTGGTGACGTAGGCGACATCGGCAAGCTCACCGACCGTTGCGGCCATGCGCGGGCGCTTGGTCCGATCCCGGTCCCCGCCACAACCGAAAACGCACCGTAGCTCCCCCGTGGTGAGCGGGCGGAGGGTGCGGAGAACATTCGCGAGGGCGTCATCCGTGTGGGCATAGTCAACGAAAACGGAGTATGGCCAACCCGGCGGCTCGGCGCGTTGCAGGCGACCGGGCACGCCGCTTACACCTTCGAGTCCGCTGCGGATCGCCTCCCGCGAGACGCCGATCGCCTCAGCGGTTGCGGCCGCGGCGAGGGCGTTGAGAACGTTGTGATGCCCGATCAGCGGGGTGTGGAGGGGCAGTTCCATCGTACGACCGTGTAGCACGAAGTGGGTTCCGCGTCGATCCATCCCCCTAATGCTCGCGCGAACGTCCGCGGTCGGGGACTCGATCCCATACGTCACCACCGGCGCGGCGGTGCTGCCCAGAAGCAACTCGCCCATCGGGTCGTCGACGTTTACGACGGCGACCGCCGAGGAACCGAGCATCTCGAACAACCGCCGCTTGGCCGCGAGATAGGCGTCCATTGTCTTGTGGTAGTCCAGATGGTCGCCGGTGAGGTTGGTGAAGACACCCGCGGCGAACGTCAGACCGTCGCACCGATGTTGGTCCAGGGCATGGGAGGAAACTTCCAACACGGCGTGAGTCGCTCCGGCTTCGCGCGCCGTCGCAAGATGACGGCACAGCTCGATCGAGCCCGGCGTCGTCAACGGCGCAGGTCGTCGCTCGCCGAGTAGATCGTATTCCACCGTTCCGAGCATGGCCGGGGAACGCCCGGCGGCCTGGAGAATCGCTCGCAACAACCACGCGACGGTCGTCTTTCCATTGGTCCCGGTGACGCCGACCATGCAAAGCGGCGAACCGGCGTCGTCGCCTAAGCCGTAAAACGCCGCCGCGAGCTTGGCCAGCGCGACACGGGTGTCGGCCACGCGTACAAACGCGACGCCCCGCGGCGTCGGTCCGTCTCGCTCCACAACGATCGCCGCCGCGCCGGACGTCACTGCCGAAGGCACGAAGTCATGCCCGTCGCGTCCCATGCCCCGAATCGCTACGAAGCACGCTCCCGACCGCACGGATCGAGAGTCATCGGTCAGTGACGTGATAGTGGCACTCGGAATGTCCCCGCCGTCGATCGCGCCCACGCCCGCACGGGCAAACAGATCGGGTAACGATCGGACGACCAGAGGCGGCGCTGAGGCGGAGTTCTTCATCCTTGCGTTCGCATTCTACATGAGTGCGTACGATCTCGCACCCTCAATCCGAACCGGGAGCGCAAGCGACCAGCCAAGGGGCCCCGCGCTGGCGCTTGGGGTTCGGAACGGCGTTGCGTGAGCTCGCACGTTCACAGTGCATCGGCGAGGTCGAATCATCGTCCCCCTCACGGCGCCGCGGCCGCCACCTGGTCGTTGTCCGATGGAACCCCCAGATACGGCAAAGCTTGTCCGAGGATTTCCCCGACGGCCGGCGCAGCGACCGCGCTTCCGTAGTAAGCCACCTTGGGGTTCGGACGCCGGATCATCACCATCGCCACCAGCGCCGGACGCTCGACCGGTGCCGCTCCGACAAATGTGCCGACGTAGGCGCCGGGTTCATACTCTTTGCGGTTCTTGTAGGTCAGCTTGGCCGTCCCCGTCTTGCCGAGGACCCGATAGTGTTCGAGCTTGGCCCCCCTTCCGCTTCCGTTTTCGACCACGGAGGTCAGCAGCTCAAAGGCGACGTACCGCGCGATCTTCGACGAAATCACCCTGCTGACGACCTGCGGGGAGTCAAAGTCCTTGACCGTCTCGCCGCCGGGCCCCAGGAACCGCTTTACGATCCGTGGTCTGAGCATGACGCCGTCGTTGATGATGGTGGCGAAACCCGTGATGAGTTGCAGGGGGGTGACGAGGATCTCATAACCCATCCCCACCGAGGCGGTGGAGAGCTTCGACCATTTCTTGAGCGGGTAAACCACCCCGTCGGCCTCGCCGGGGCACTCGATGCCCGTTTTGGCGCCGAAGCCGAAGCGGCGGATGGTGTTGTGCAGGGCCGGGTTGCCCATCCGCTCGGCAACCATGCTCATTCCGATGTTGCTGCTGTGCGTGATGATTCCTTTCACGTCCATCATTCCGTGCGGCTTGACATCGGTGATGGTGCGGCGGCCGATCGTCCGCGTACCCATGTGGCAGTCGATCAACTCGGTCGAGGAGATGTACGACCCCTCGAGTGCCCCGCTGACGATGAAGGGCTTGAAGGTGCTGCCCGGCTCCACCGGGTCGGTGACGGCCCGATTACGCCGCACGTCGATCGGCGCCGAGCTGGGATCGTTCGAGTCGAAGGTGGGATAACAGGCCATCGCCAGGATTTCGCCGGTTTCGGGGGACATGACGATGGCGATGCCATTCTCGGCCTCGACCCGTTGGACGCCGGCAGCCAGTGCCTGTTCCGCGATGCGTTGGATTTCCGCGTCGATGGTGAGGACCACATGCCCTCCGTCAGCGGGCGGCGCCATCTCCTCGTCCGACCGTCGCAGGGCCCGGCGGCGGGCGTCGTTGACCGTACCGCGCCAGCCGTCCTTACCGCGAAGGTGGCCATCGAACGCGGCTTCCATACCCTCGAGCCCTGCCCCGTCGCGCCCGACCCACCCCAAAAGGTGGGCCATCGAGTCTCCCAACGGGTAGGTTCGCGCGGATCGCTCCGTGAGGTTCACCTCCGGGTCCTTCATGGCCCGGACGGCGTCGGCCGTGGTCTCGTCCACTCCGGAAGCAATCACCACAAAACGTGACTGCGGACGACGACGGATCTTCTCCGCGATCTTGGCGGGGGAGAGGTTGAGCCTCGGACTGAGGCGTTCAGCGAGTTCGTCCACATCCGCGACCCGCGCGGGATCAACGAACACATCCGGGCGTTGCTCCGTGGCGGCCACCACCCGACCGCGAGCATCGAGGATCATCCCCCGTCGCGCCGGGATCGTGGAACCGCCCTGCTGCTGCCGCTCGGCAATACCGAGCAAGCGCTCCCGTAACTCTGTATTGATGTAGACGAGACGCCCGCCGAGAGCGAGAAGACAAACCACCGATCCGACGAGCAGGACCACCCCGGATCGTCGCTGGAACTGATCGATCGGAGCGGACGGCGAGGACATGGACTGTTAGCTCTTAGGGATGCCGCGAGGCCAATCGTTCGGTCCGCTTCGATACCTCATCAAACCCGGGAGGCACCAACCCCGTTTGGAAGGCCGCCACCCGATCGTGAATCCGCTCCGGCGAGCGCAGCCGCGCGATCCGCGTTTGCAGCCCCCACAGGTTCCGCCGCAACCGCACCCAATCGGCGTCGATGGCGACCATTCGGGCCGCGCATCGAGTCTGCTCCGCGCGAAGATGGACGACCGTCAGGGCGATCCCCGCGAAGGCGGCCAGCAGGACGCACCCCCGGGCGACCGTCAACTGCGGCCCTCCGCAGAGGCCGGGACCTTCGTCGTCGGAAGCTTGATCCGTACGCCCTCCCGGATCATCTGTGGGTCCGGGAACTTGTCTTTGTTGAGTTCGTGAAGTTCCCGCCACCGCGCCGCATCGCCCAATTGCTCGCGGGCGATGCTCACGTACCGGTCGTTCTTTTTCACCTGATACCATCGGGGGGCGGGCACCGGCTTCTCCGCGGACTTCTTCGAAGGATGGCTCCTGCCTTCCTCAGTGCGAGCGGGCGTCGGAGCCTTTGCCGTCGGCGAGACCGGTCGCTCGCGCTCGCGGTTCGGAGGGCGCGGCGTCGCTTCCGAAACCGGCAGCGACAACACCAACCCGGCCTTAAGGGTATCCGGGCTGGTGAGGATGGACCGGTTCGCGTCGAAGATCGCGTTGATCGAGGCTTGCGACTTGTTCCCAAACTGCGCCAAAGCGATTTTCGACAACGTGTCGCCCGGTGCGACCGTATAGGGCACCGAGTTCGCCGACGATTCCGGCCGCGGCGACGAGCGGTTCCCAGATGGTAGGGCGGTTTGCGGATTGGGCGCTCCCGTCGCTCCGAAATCGGGTGCGGGATTACCTAAACGCCGCTCAAGTTCCTGTCTGCGGAGGATGTCATCCTGAATCCGGTCAGAGCCGCGCCCGTAAGGAAGCGGTGAAGTGAGCACACGTTCACCGGGCTGATTCACGCCCGTCTCGCCGCCCGCTCCGGATAGTGAGGGGTTCCTGGTTGCAGGACCGGGATGTCCCGCCGGGGACTCCGGAAGCACCAGGTCCGCGCCGCTCGCGGCGGGAGCAACGGACGCCGGACGGTCCGCGCGAGAAACGGCGGTATTGCGCCCGGCGGGCATCGCGTTCACCCGCGACGCGCCTTGCTGGACCGCGCCGGGTACGCTCGCTCCGCCATCGGCCAGGTAGGAACGCGGCGGGGCAATCGGCTCTTGTCGACCTCGGTTCGCTAGGATGATGGCAAAACAGATGATGAACGCCAGCCCGGCAAGCAGTCCGACCTTGGTTTCCCTCGCCATCCTTGAAAGCCCTCCCTGACCTTCAGCCGCGCTTTGCACGATCGTAGTCGTCAGTGACTATCCGCTCGGCAGCCGAACCGCAACGCGAAGCTTGGCACTGCGTGACCGCGGGTTCGTCCGCCGCTCATCCTCGTCGGCGACAACCGGTTTCTTCGTCGCGATCCGGTAGATTCCTTCGGTTTTTCGCCGCCGGAAGTCCGTCTTGACCGCTTTGTCCTCGACACTGTGAAACGCGATTACGCCGACGCGCCCGTCGGGTTTCATCAGCGTGGGCGCTGCTTCGAGCAGCGCCTCGAGGTTCGGAATCTCCTCGTTGACCGCCATCCGCAACGCGAGGAACGTCCGCGTCGCCGGGTGAATCTTGCTCTTTCGCGAGTCCGCGTCAACACCCAACGCGGCGGCGACGATCTCGGCCAGCCTCGTCGTCGTGGTAATCCGCCCCTCGCGGCGGACTTCGCAAATCCGCCGGGCGATCTTTCGACCGGCAAATTCCTGCGTGTTGTAGTAGAGCAGGTCGCCGAGTTCCTTCTCGCTTAATCGGTTGACGAGGTCCGCGGCCTTCACCGTCCTTCGCGGATCCATGCGCATGTCCAGAGGCCCCTCGCGCTGGAACGAGAACCCGCGCTGCGCTTCGTCCAACTGGGTAGAGCTGACCCCCAGGTCCGCGAACAGCACATCGACCGCGTCCAGCCCGAGTCCGGCCAGCGTCGCGGGCAACTCAGCGAAATTCGCGTGGACCAATTCCACACAACAGCGAGCGTCGGCGAGCGTCCGCCGCGCGATTTCCAGGTTCGCCGGATCGACGTCCAGGCCGATCAGCCTGCCCTTCGGTCCCAGCGCCTCCGCGAACAACCTAGCGTGGCCGCCGGCGCCTACCGTGGCGTCGACGACCATTTCGCCCGGGCGCACCGCCAGCAACTCACCCACCGCACGCACCAACACGGGGGTGTGACCGGGGGTTTCGACGCTCAACGCCGCCTTCCGACCTTCCTGCCCGTAGACAGGCGAACCGACAAATCAGGGGGGTCGTCACACCTCCGTGGCGACGCACTCACCCCCAACGCGGATGGGACGCTCGGTCGCGCCGCGCTGCGCGACATCCGAGGAGAGTCTGATCTGGGCGTATTGAACGCCCATGGCCTGCAGCCGGTGCACCCGATCCTCCAACTCCGCGATCTCGCGCGGGGTCGCAGGACCCGCCGGATCAATCCCGGCCCGCCGGGATTGCTGCCGCCGCTGGATCCGCCGTACCAAGCGATCCCGGCTGCCGGCCATACCTCAGACTCCCTTGCGCTCCCTCCGCGCACTGCGACCCGGCGAGTCCTTTCGCTTCGAACCTCGCAGTGCCGCCGGCCCCGTTTTCCGGTGCTGCCTACGTCGGAAACCCGACCCGTGGACGCGACGGTCAACCCCGACCGCGCGTCCAACGGCGTCTACGCGATTCCGGCCCGTGCCGCGCCAGACGCGGACCGTGTCTCGCCGACGCCGTTGCTTCTGTCCCCTCCAACCTCCCTGTTCCACTCGCTGCGACACCCGGGTCCGTCCAGGGGTCGGCACTTCACAACAGCCCGAGCCGCCCCATTTATGGGGCGGGCACCCACCCGCGGCATGAATGCCGCGGCTCGGATTGAGCCGTCAACTGAACGTTGACGGACGCCTAGCTCGAACCTTGGGGCCTCATCCGCAAGAAGCCCTGCCAATCAGGCCATTCGTCGCCTTCCCAATCAATTCCCATGGAGCGGTCGAGGTCCGTCCGGTTCCACACGTCGATTCGATGCTTTCGTCCGACGAGGAACACCTCGGAACCGAGCCGGGCCTTCTTGACCAGCCGGTCCGGTAGGACGAACCGCCCCTGCTTGTCGATATCCACATAAGACGCGAGGCCGTAGAACTGGAGCTCGAACTTCCCGGAGTCCGGGCCCGGCATGAACTCGGTCTCGATCCGACCGGCGAGTTCCTCGAACCCGCGTTCCGTGAAGATGGATAAAGTGCCCCGGTCCTCTCCAAGGGTGACGTACAAACCAGGGCCGTCCCGCTCCGGGTCGATCGCGCTGCGAAGCTGCGACGGAAGCTGGACGCGGTTCTTGTCGTCGATGCTGCGATCATACTGCCCCGTGAAAAACCGCATATTCCATCTTGCACATCACCACTTCGTGGGACTAATCGACGAAAGCTACCACTCCGAACCACAGCGTGCAAGAGAAAAACTAAATAAATTTTCGGCGGTTGTGAGTTTCGTCAAAGCTCGGTTCGTGGGTCTAACCAAGATGTCGTAGAGTCGCAGCGATCACCTACCAGCGGTCGAGGTACGAGGGTAAACGGCAAGTTTTGCGCGGGGGCGTAGCGGGCGTCGTCAGGCCTCACCGCGGACCTCTTGGTAGAGCGAGGCGTAGGCATCGTGGGTTTGTTCGATGTGCCACTCGGTTTCGACCAGCCTTGCCGCTTCCTGACCGAGTCGCGCGGCTAGATCGCGCTCGCGGAGAAGGCGACGGATGGCATCCGCGAGCGGTCGAGTGTCACCGTATGGCACTACGAGGCCGCTCCGCTCGTGTGCGATCAGATCGCGACAGCCAGGCACATCCGTCGTCACGATCGGACACCCCGCGGCCATCGCTTCGAGCAGAGCATTGGGAAGACCTTCCGTGCGCGACGGAAAGACAAACACATCGGCCGCTTTCAGAAGCGAGGGGACATCGGTGCGCGGGCCTAGAAAGTGAACGCGGCTGGTGAGTTGCAGACGCCGGGCCTGTTGCTCGAGTTGTTCGCGCAGCGGGCCGCCGCCTGCAAGGTACAGATGCGCATTCATCTCCTCGGCCATCAAACGGAGTGCATCAAGCAGCGTCGAGAGTCCTTTCACGGGATCGAGTCGGCCAACCCAAAGAATCACCGCCGCACCGTTCGGCACACCCAGCGTGGCACGATCGACCGGTATGGCGGCCTGGATGGGAGCGGGATCGATCCCGCCGCGGACCAGGCGCAATCGGTCCCGCGGAATGCGGGCGCGAACGGCGAGATGTTTGAGCACCGACGGCGAGTTTCCGATGGTGAGGCGGCACCCATCGTAGGTGATGCGGTCCACCCAAAGGTGCCAACGCCGTTCGACCTCCACGGTTTGGATTTCGCACAGAATGCGGTTCGCGGGGAACCCAGCCTTGGCCGCCGCCCATCGGGCAGCCAGATTCGCGTGAAAAAGAAGCGAATGAATCAGCCCGGGTTGGCTCGCTTGGACGATCCGCGCGAGACGTCCAATCACCCGGAAATCCCAGCCGCCCCGACCGTCGCAGGAATACACTCGGACCCCATCCGCCTCCGACATCTCTCCGACCGGCCCCGGCGGAACGAGCGAGACAACGGAAGCCGTCAGGCCGCGGACCCGCATCGCCCGGACCAGGCGGTGCAAGTGCAAGGGCACCCCGCCGAGTTCAAGATCGGTGATGACGTAGAGAATGTCGATCGCCGGCGCGAGGGCGGCGATCGTCGGCGGATCGGGAGAGCCCGCGCGGGCTGAAGCCCGCGGCTCGGTCGTAGCTGTCATTTCGGTCAGTAGTCGCTCCGGGCGAACCTCCACATGGCCAAGATCACCACGATCACCTCGAATCCAAGCGATGTGCCGATGGTGTAGAACGGGTTGATGTTCATCCGCTCCAGTTCGCTCCGTCCCGCGCGCTCCACCGCCGGGCGGTCCTTTTCCTCGACGTGGGCCTGCGGGACCATCTCGGTGGAAACGGCCGCGCCGCTCCACTTGGCCGCCAGGTAGGTGATGTCGTGCGTCTTCGGCACGCACCACCGCGCGACGAGAACTGAGTTGTAGGCCAGGCGGTTCTCCTTCCATTCGGGAAACGTCTCAAACATGTCGCCGGTGGCCTGAATCCCGGCGAAAAAGACCCAGGCGGCAACGCTGATGTTGATGGCCACCACGGGGCTGCGAAAACGGATGCCGGCCCAGGCGGAGACACAGTAAACGTAGCTGAAGAGGATCACCAGGAGGGGAATGCTCCATAGGTAGCCGGGAAGCCAGGCGTGCCAGCGAAGCCCGACGATCACACAACTGAATACGATGAAGAACGCGGCGTGCAGAAGCACAAAGACCATGCTGCCGACGTACTTTCCCAGAAAAAGCTTGGCTCGGGAGAGGGGCTTGGCGAGCAGGATGTCCACCGCGCCGCGCTCGACGAGGGAGGGGAAGAAACCTGCGGTGGCGATGAGCGCCAGGGTGACGCCGACCCAGCCGACGACCACGTCCATCAGGAATTGGACGGCGATGGTGGCGATTCGATCGGTGCGGATGGCGAATCCGGTGGTGAAGTAATCGGTCTTGACCTCCCACATGCCGAAGAGGATGGTCACTTTTCCCGGAGAGAATCCGACGCAGGCCATCGCCGCGAGCACGAGGACCTCAATCAGCAGCATCACCCAGAAGATCTTGCGATCGCGGGATTCGCGGAAGCTGTCTACGATCAAGGCCCAGAATTGCATCACTTGTATGCCGATCCGTCGTCGGTCTTAGCTCGCTCTGTCCGCTCGCTGCCGCTCGCGGCCCTGAGGTTGCGGAACCGTCAACCCCATGGCCTCGACGAGGATATCCTCCAGACTGAATCGATGGGGCTGGACCGACTCGATGAGGATGCCTTGCCCTCGGAGCAGGTCGATCACCGCGTTCACCTTCGCCGCGTCATGGCCGGATAGAATGACCATGTCGCCGTCCACCGCCGCATGAAGACCCGCCAGCTTGTTCTTCAAGGGCCGGGCGTCGCCGGAGAAGGTAATGCGGTATTCGACGGTATGTTCGGTCAACTCGGACAGCGTGCCTTGGCGTGCGACCAAGCCCTCGACCAGAATCGCCACGCGATCGCAGACCATCTCCAGTTCGCTGAGCAAATGGGAATTGAGGAAGACGGTCTTGCCTTCGCGGCGCAGCTCCAAAAGCAGTTGCCGAACGTCGCGGCGTCCGACGGGATCGAGCCCGTCGGTCGGCTCGTCGAGGACGATCAACTCGGGGTCGTTCATCAAGGCCTGGGCGATGCCGAGGCGCTGCATCATCCCCTTGGAGTATTTGTCGATGCGAACATCGCCCCACTGCGACAGGCCGAGCTGGTCCAGCAGCTTCCTCGCGTTCCTCCGCCGGGTCGCCGACGGGACTTTGGCGAGTGCGGCGTAGTAATCGAGGAGTTGCAGGCCGGTCAGATAGCCCGGAAACCGGTGGTTTTCGGGAAGGTACCCGGTTCGAGCCAGTTTGCCGCGGTGTCCAAGCGGCCGGCCAAGGATGGTCCCCAGAGCGCGGGTCGGGCGGACCACGGTCATCATGATCTTGACCAGGGTGGTCTTGCCCGCGCCGTTGGGACCGAGCAAGCCGAAGATTTCGCCGCGACCGACCTGGATGTTGACCCCGCGAAGGGCGTAGATGTTCTTCGCGTACGTCTTGCGGACGTCGATGAGGTCGACGGCCCAGTTGGTCATCTCGGTCAGGGCGACCATAACGAGCCTCGACGCGCGATCAGGGTGTCCGCGAGGTCCGCCGCGTCGGCGTCGGGGGAGAGGTCGATCCACTCGACCCCGGCGAAGCGCTTGAACCAGGTCCGCTGCGCCTTGGCGAACTGTCGCGTGTTAATCTTGATCATTTCGACGGCGTCCGCAAGCGTGCAGCGACCTTCAAGATGCTGGATGATCTCCGCGTAACCCAACGCCTGCCTTGCGGCCGTGCTCAACGGCTTCGCCTCGGCCAGCAGCGATCTTACTTCATCGACCAAACCCTCCGCGATCATGCGGCGAACCCGCTCGTTGATACGATGGGCCTGGTCCTCACGTTCGCGGCGCAGGCCGATGAAAACGCATTCATACTTCGTGCGGTCCCGGTCCCACTGCTCCTGCAGTGCGCTAATGGGTTGACCCGTCAACTCGAAGACTTCAAGCGCCCGGACGATTCGTCGCAGGTCGTTGGGGTGGATGCGCTCCGCGGCGGTGGGATCGACGCGGCGTAGCCGCTCGTACAGTACGTCGCGGCCCTCGCGCTCCGCCGTCGCGATCAGCCGTGCGCGGAGCGTGGGGTCGGCGCCGGGACCCTCGAAAAGACCTTCGCTCAGCGCCTTGACGTAAAGGGGCGTGCCGCCGACCACGAAGACGGGACGGCGACGGGCTTGGATATCGGTGATCGCGGCCTCCGCGTGCTTGACGTACTGCGCGACGGAGAACTCCCCCGACGGTTCGACGATGTCAAGCAGATGATGCGGGATCTGTCGGCGGACTTCGAGGGACGGTTTGGCCGTCCCGATGTCCATCCGGCGGTAGACCTTCATCGAGTCGATGCTGATAATCTCGCCCCCTGTGCGACGGGCGAGTTCCCGGCCCAGACTCCCCTTCCCGGACCCGGTGCAGCCGAGGATGAAGACTAGCGGCGTGGCCACGCTCGCGAGTGTACCCGATCAGAGCCGCGAGCGCGAGCGAACGGACCCGCTCAGAGTCGCGAAAGGTATGGAGCGGTCAGTCAGGCCCGCGAGCGAAAAAAAACGCACAAGCGTCTTGACAGCGCGGGGCTTTCGGGTAGGCTGTGACGCATGGCATGGATGCTACCGGCGCTCAAGCGACTCGCCGCGGGCGGAGCCTCCGACTCGGAAAGGCGCGCCCGCTACCTCGCCTGTCGACGGACCACCCGAGGATTCAACAACGCCATCGTAAAGAGCCTCTCGCGGGACGACTTGCAGCGCGGTGCTCGCGACCTTGGTATGTTTCATCGAGGTACCATCGTGTGGGGCAACGAGGCGGAGGTGGCGGTCTTTAGTGAACACTGCATTTACGACATCCGGCGTCAGGGTCAAACGGCCGTGGAGCGGTTCGCGGCTGCCTCCGAAGCTCCTCCCGGTGGCCAAGAGCGGTTCATGCTCGACGCGATGGTCAGCGCACGGTACGCACTGCTTGTGGTCCGGCGGCGGGTTGGATCGGTGGGTCTGGCCGTCGCCGACCTATTTCGAGAGGAGGAGGCGATGCTGTGCGACGTGAGTTTCGCGGCGACGGTTCCACGCGGAGCTATACTTGCCACGCGGATCCTTTACCCGAAGTCCGAGGATTTCTGCATAACGTCCGGCGCGGCGCTGCCCGTGTCGCCCGACGATTTGATGGATATCGCGGAGATCATGGTAGGGCTTGGCGCCCGCAGTCCGGCTGACGTCGCACGGCTTGGGCGTGAAGACCGCGATTGGCTGACGACGCGCACTCTTCACACGCTGGTACGCGGCGGCATGACGGAATTCGTCGCGTACACCGAGACGGGGTCCCCGTCTTCCGACGAGTCAGCCCCCGATCTCTTTGTTTCTCCACGCGAGGAGTTCGGCCCGCAGGGCCTGGGAGCGGCGTTTTCGGGCAACGGTCGTTCGCTTCACAGGCCGCCGCGGATCGAACGCCCTCAGCGTGTGTGCCGCAACGACCCTTGCCCCTGCGGCAGCGGACGAAAGTTCAAGAAATGCTGCGGGCCGTAGCGTCAGCCGAAAGACCCTTGAGTCTTTCGGCGAGGTTGATCGTGCCACAGCGTCGTTCGACGATGGCGTCAGGTCGCGGTTGCCGGCTCGGTCGGATTGACGCAGTGGATCACCCGTCCCGTTTCCACATAGGTCCGCACGATCTTCACGACTTCCTCCGCGACGGCCTCTTGAGCCTGGTCCGTTGAGGCCCCGACGTGATGCGTTCCGTAAATGCGCGAGACGGTGCGGATCGGGTCCTTGAACTCAGTATCGGACGCCCCGGGCTCGATCTCGTACACGTCCAGCGCCGCCCCGGCTATCGTGCCGGCCTGGACCGCCTGAGCGAGGGCGGATTCGTCCACGATCCCGCCGCGGCTGCAATTGATGATGAACGCCGTCGGTTTCATTCGCGCCAGCTCATCGCTGCCGATGAGATGCTCCGTCTCCGCCCCGCCCGGTACGTGCAGGGTCACAAAATCGGACTCCGCGAGCAACGTCTCGAAGGCCACGCGGCGAATGCCTAGTTCCGCCTCGATTTTGCTGTTGACGATCACGTCATAGTAGATCAGGTTCATGTCGAAGGCTTTGGCCCGTACGCCGACTTCATATCCGATGCGGCCAAGTCCCACGATGCCGAGCGTGCGGCCCTTGAGGCCCCGGGCCTTGCTGTATTCCTTTTTGTTCCAGACGCCGCGGCGAAGGTCGTCCGTCTCATCGACGATCCGCCGATCGAGGGCGATCATCAACCCGAGCGTCAGCTCCGCGACGGCGACCGCGTTCTTGCCCGGACAGTTGCTGACTCGGATTCCGCGAGCGGTGGCCGCGTCCACGGCGATGGTGTCGTAACCGGACCCGGCGCGGATCACGAGTTCCAAGTGCGACGAGGCGGCCAGGATGTCCGGCGTCACCTTCGTACCTCTCACCACGAGAACGTTGCATCCGCTCTCGCGAACGGCGTCCGCTAACGCGGCCTCCTTCACACCCGGTTTGACGATGACCGAACATCCGGCGTCGCGCAGGGCCGCCACTCCGTGATCTTGAAACTTGTCCGCGATCAGAACCTTCATGGCCGATACCTCCGTTTGGGGGGAAGTCCCCGGAGGTACATGGCAATTCATGTGCCGCAGGACGGGTGCGGGCGGCGTGTGCCCTTGCTTGGTTTTTTCAATTATGGGCGTCAAATGGGTTCGTTCTGCGAGTACGCTTTTCTCGCGTAGTGTCAGATGGTGGCACTGCGCGGGAGGGACGGGTCGAAACGCAGAAACGCAGAAACGCAGAAATGGGGGGGACCAGGGGACGAAGGGACGGAGGGAGGATGACGGGGCATCGGGGATTCGCAATGGCGTTCGGGCGGCGAATCGAGGGCGACGTTGCCGTCGAGTGGCCGCGCACGGAGCACCTGTCCATAGAACTTGGCGGGTGATCGGCGGAAGGGGCGGTGCGGGGCGATCGGGGGGTGTCCGGTCGATGACCGGACCTACGACTACCTGGTCGTGTACTGCGCAATGGCAAACAACACGGCTGCTACGGCCCCGATGAGCACACTGAAGAACACCACGTCGATCTGACAACGCAGAACATTCCACATTGTCATTTGGGCGAGCGGCGTGTTCCACCGCTGGAGCATCTTGCGAATGATAGAATTGACCAAGTCGTTGCTGAGGCTTTCCGGTGACGCCATGGGCAAGGGCCCCCCAAACAGCGCGCGGGGCTTGCGTTTGGGTGGATCGGCCGTGTCGCTGGGCGGTGCGTCCTGACGCGCAGCAAGGGGCAAGACAGCCTGCAATTGATGGCCGCATAGTCCGCACAGCACGGCGTCCGATGCGTTCTCGGCTTCGCACTTGGGACAGTAGATGATGTCTCCCATAGCGACGACTCGCGTACGACTGAGGGCTCAAAACGGCGGCGTCATGGCTTGTCTGCCGTGGGACTCGAAATCCTTGGTGCTTCTTTATAGTTGTAGATGGTCACGCCTGGCGGAACGCGGACAGTGCCGAGCTTGTAAGGATCAATGGGCAGTAATTGAAGATCGAAAACCGTCCGGTTGCTGCCGACCGCCGTGGAGTAGGTTTTCGTGCCGACGATTTCAAAGGGTCGGGAACCGAGGAGCCATTCGCTTCCGGTCGTCAGCTTGCTAGTGTCAACTCCACTGATCCATACTCCAATGGAATCGGGATAAGGTGCCGGTTTGCCGGCTTTTCTCGCCTCATCGTTCAGGGTTGTAATGCATTTCAATTCGCAGATCACAGAGGTACCGGACGTGATGTTGGTAACGACTACGGGCTGACGGATGATGCCCATGTCGCCGACCTCCATATTGCGAAGCCCGCAGTGGATAATTGGACGGTCTCCTTGCAGAGTCTCCCGCGCCATCGCCAACTCTCTTAAAATGTCATTCATTACTTCCACTACTTCCGGCACCTCGGTAGGAGAAATTGACATCCGCATCCGCATCTTTCGCTCCATTTCCGCGAGCAATCTCAATATCTCTCGCTCTCTCTCCGCGAGAATCACCCACCGTTTTTCAGTGTCGCTAAAGGCGTTCCATGTTGCGAGTTGCTCCGCTTCACGCTCGCCCTGAGCCGCTTTGGATTCAGCCTCTTGCTTCGTTTTCTGCACCTTCGCATTCTTCGCTTGAGCCCACCGCCGGATTTCTACGAGGCACTTGTCGGAAACTTGGTCTGCCAGCTTTTCATCTTTCACCCACTGGCGCATCTTGGTGATGACGGCACCATCCGACCCGCCTCCCGCTGCCGTCGTGAGAGCGTAATCGTGTACCCGCTGAATTAGTTTCTCGTTGACGCCCGCGCACTCCTTTCGCATCGCACGCTCCGCGGGCGGGAAATCCTTCGGCGTTACTTGAGCCGCTAGAACCGTCGGCCAAACCCAAAGTCCAATGAGTAGACTGGTCATTTCGTTGCCCTTCCAAGAGGGTGCCTAACGTCTGAAAAGATAGGGTCCATCCTAACGAACGGTGCAGCTCGTTGCAAGGCAGCTCTCCGCCCTGCAAATTGGGCCCGCCTGGGTCAGGGCGTTGGGGGGATCGGGAGCGAAAGCGGGAATCGCCGGTCGCTTTGGCGAGCAGCGTCGGTGGATGGCGATTTCGTGACGCTGGAAGGTCGTGGTTGTGACACGGTCGGACCGGTTGACGACCCTTTCAGGGTCGAAGGGGTGGGGTGCGGTTCGATTCCGGGGGTCGCGTCCGCCGTGGGCGGACTTGACCCCCGGCTATGGTCGATGACCCCTGCGGGGTCAAGGTCGCACCTTGCGGGTAAGACACAAGTCGTGGCGTCTGCGAGACTTAGCTCGACTTTTGCCATTTTTGTAGGACCGGATTTTCTGAATTGCGGCAGAAAACAGATGGGGTTGGGGTTTTGAAACACCCCGCAAATGCATGGGTGTTGCAAAAGTCCGCCGCCCGCACTCGAAATCCCTGTGAAACAGGGTAGTTTTGACTCCATAAAAATGGCAAAAGTCGAGCTTAGAGTGCGTCCTGAAACCCCCTCACCCTACCCTCTCCCCCAGCGGGGGAGAGGAGTTCTAGGATGCATTCTTAGCGACGATGTGCGAGACCGTGCCATCGCTTGTCACACCGCGCCGGGAGGGACTCGAACCCCCGCCCGTCGGATTGGAAATACTACATCAGTTGATCCTCGATTTTCACCTAACCCCGCTACGGGCAATGAGTTACGAAAAACGCCTAGCACTGCCGACGATGCATGCGCTGCAGAATGCGCTGCATTTCCCACGAACGACCGCGAGCTTTCGGTGATTGCAGCAGCGTGGTCGCGACTTCCCGAAGCGATCCGCGCCCGCATCCTTGGTCTGGTCGAGGGCGCGACTGCGACGGGGGCGGAGGGGTGACTGATGGATTGGCGGAAGCCCGACATCCCGGCCAGTTACGCAAGCCAGAACTCCTGACCTACTGCCAACATAACCGGTAAAACAAGGCATTTCCTGGACAGCGGGTTCGCTGTTAAGGTGTAAGCATAGTTGGCGGCTATTTCCATCGGCCAAAGGGAGTTCGAGCAGTGGAATCTCGACGTTTCCGCTCTCCGATGTGTGCCCAGCGGCTCCAAGAGCCGTCACTTCAAGCGTCAGGCAAGTCAGGAGTTCTGGGCTCGTAGTAAGGCCTGCTGGTTGCCCTCTCGGACTTCCTCGTAATGGTCCTTGACGCCCTCGTCCGGAGGGACAAAGCTCCGCGACCTGAATACGAGGGATTCTTCCCCGGCGAATAGCCAGGCGACGTCAAATCGGGAGTTGCGAGAATCGTGTCAAGGTCACTCGTCTCGCGGCGGTTCTCAGCCGGTTTTCCGGGTCCGGATCCGTTTGGCGATCGCCGGCGGGATGGTTTGCCGCTTCGAAGCGCGCGAGGACCGGGACGCGCGTCGACCGTTAGTCCCCGCAGCTTCGGCGTCCACCGGATCCGCCGTCGCCGGCGCAGGTTGAGCCGAAGCCACATCGATGCCGAACACCTCGGACAGCTCGCTCTCGTCCAGCGTTCGCCGGTCGGCCTTCTTGGCCTTGGTCACGACCGCCTTGGCGGCGTCTTCCGTCACCAGCTCCGCGTGATCGACTCCGCGCAAGATGAACAGCAACTCGGGTTTCTCGTCCAGCCGCGCGCCGATGCCGTACAGCACCGCGGCGACGTGCTTGCACATGTCCGCCCAGTCCGGGCAGGAGCAGTCCAGACTGATCTCCCCCGGGCGCGGGAACAGGCCACGGTCCTTATCCGTAACGACGGCCATCACGTGGTCGGAGAGCTTGCCCCGAAGCAGTTCGAGCAGCGAGCCCACCTGACCGGCACAGGAATCCTTGACCCGCCGCCACTTGTCCCTCGGGAGCGGTTTGATCGTAACCTGGACGTCGTAGATTTCCGATCCGCTGACTTTCGCAGCGATCCGGCCCTTGGCGATATCCAAATGGCAGACCGAGCCGTTGCGCACGTACGTTCGGCCGCGCGGTAAGCGATTTTCATAATCGCTGAAGCTCTCAAGGTGTTCGCACCAAGCCCGGCCCCAGAACGTGCGAGCGATCTGTCGCCCCTCGATCCTCACGGGCTGGATGTTCACACCTCTCTTTCGCAGCTTCTCCATTTTCAGGATTGCCTGGGCGCGGCGGCGCGCCACAGGCACGTACGGTCGCCAACCCCATCCATAGGCCATGTGTCAGTCCTCCGTGGCTCTCGCCAGATCCAGTCGAACCAGGTCGAGTAAAATGGCGCCGACTCCCGCCCGCCACGAGCCGCGCATCGGAGCGGACGCCGAGCCGGACGGTCATTGTCTACCGCAAGGGTGGCCCGTCAAGCGCGGGCGTTGGGCACCGCTTCATGCGCCTCGGACTCTCCGTTGTCGAAGCCGCTCCAACTCGGTCCGTAGCGGCTGCCAGTAGCGGCGGTCGGCTTCGCGCTCGCGATCCTCCTCCTCGCGCGACCAGGTCCGTACCGCGGCTAAACTCCGCCGCGCCGTACACGACGCACGCCTGACCGCCCATGAGCAGGGCGCGGACGCGATGCTCGCGAATCGAAGAAAGGACTCTGCGTATCGGGTTCGGGATCAAGCGAGCCCCCTAGAATCAGGAACGCCTCCCAAAGCTTCTCGCTCTCCAACCAGCGCTGCGCCGGGGTCAGGAGATACCACTCCGCCCATTCCGCTTCCACCAGTTGTTCCGGCTGGACCATGACGGCATGATAACGGACATCCCATTCATGTTCAATCCAAATCAGTCCTCCGTGGCTCTCGTTATATCCAGTCGAACCAGGTCGAGCAGTTCGCCGTCGCTCATCTCCGTTACGAGCTTCGGCACGCCTTCCTCGAGAATCTCTCCGGCCAGCGCCGTCTTGTCTCGGATGAGGGCGTCGATCTTCTCCTCAATCGTACCCTGGCAGACAAACTTGTGAACCATGACGTTTCGCGTCTGGCCGATGCGGAACGCCCGGTCGGTGGCCTGATTCTCCACGGCCGGGTTCCACCAGCGGTCGAAATGAATGACGTGCGTAGCGGCGGTGAGGTTCAGGCCCGTGCCGCCGGCCTTGAGCGAAAGGACCATGAACGGCGGGCCTCCTTCGTTTTGGAACATGTCCACGATCTGCTTGCGCTTGCCGACCGCCGTGCCGCCGTGCAGCACCAGGCCCGCTCGGCCGAACACCGTCTCCAGAAAACCTGCGAGCGGCGCCGTCATCTCGCGGAACTGGGAGAACACCAGCGCCTTCTCCTGCCGGTCGGCGATCTCCTCGCACAACTCGCGCAACCGATGGAATTTACCGCTGTCATCGGGAAGGTACCCGCCGGAGCCGAGCCATTGGTCCGGGTGGTTGCAGATCTGCTTGAACCGCATGATGAACGCCAGGATGAGGCCGCGGCGAGCGATGCCGTCCTGCTGCTCGCGGAGCGCCTCGCTCAACGCCCGGACCGATTCCTCGTACAACACGGCTTGCTTTTTGCTCAGATGGCAGAACGCCTGCAGCTCCACCTTGTCCGGCAGGTCGGCGATGACGGACTTGTCGGTCTTCATCCGCCGCAGAATGTACGGCGAAACCAGCTTGCGGAGTGGGCCGTATTGATCCTTTGGCCGCTGCTCCAGGCGCTTGACGAATCCGCCGAACGTCTTGACCGACCCGAGCAGGCCGGGGCACAGGAAGTCAAAGATCGACCACAGATCGGTCAGCCGGTTCTCCACCGGCGTGCCGGTCAGGACGATCCTCACGGCCGTCTTGAGCTGTTTAACCGCCCGGGTCTGCCGTGCCGCCGGGTTTTTTATGGCCTGGGCCTCATCGAGGACTACCAGCGACCAATCGACCGAGCCGATCCATTCCAGCCGCGTCACCATCGAGTAGGTCGTCAGGACGGCGTCGACGCCGGCCAGCGCACGTGCCGGGTCCTTGGCCGCCGCTTTCAACTCATCCGTGTCGGTCTGCGATGGATGTGCAAAGAAACATCGCAACGCTGGTGCGAACCGTTCGATCTCCGCCTTCCAGTTGGCGAGCAACGATGCCGGGAGTACCAGAAGCGCGGGTCGTGCGGAGAAAAAGGTGTCGGGATGAATTGTTTGCGACGAATGCATCCCTTGCCGTTGCAAACAATTCATCCTGACACCTTTTTCCATCAGCAGAAGCGACAGCACCTGAATAGTCTTGCCCAGGCCCATATCGTCGGCCAGGCACGCGCCCAACCCCAGTCGTGCAAGCAACCACAACCACTTCACGCCCGTTGTCTGATAGGGGCGCAGGGTGGCGCGCAAATCTGCCGGCGGGACGGCGGCGTCGATATTGTCCGGCTGCCGAATCTGTCGCAGGCTCTCCTCCAGCCACGGGCCGGCCCGGACTTCGGACCACGCCGCGGTTGGCCCGTCGAACAAGGCCGCATCACCCGTATCGATCGGCGCTCCTGCAAGAAGACGCATACCTTCAAGAAACGAAACACCGTCCATGCCCGCTTCCTTCTCGACATGCTTCCAGTGTTTCAGCGCCTCCCGGAGCTTCTCCCTGTCCACCTCGACCCATCGCCCCTTCAAGAACACCAGTCCGTCCGATCCTTCGAGTATCCCCCGCCACTCCTCCGGCGTGAGCATCTCGCCTTCCAGGGTCAGTTCCACCTTGAAGTCCAGCATGGCGTCGGCGCCGAACAGCGACGGACTTCTCTTGCCGATCGAGACGCCGACGCGAACGCGCGGCGCCTGCCGCGCCCACCAGTTCGGCATGCGCACCAGAAGCCCGCTCTCTTCCAGCAGCGGAACATCGCACAGCAGGCGATGCGCCTCGTTCGGAGTCCATGCCAACGGATGGAACACCTGCCCACTGTCCACCAGTTCCCGGACCCAGGTGCACCGCTCCGCCGCGAGCTGGACCGGCGTCAGCAGATTGACAAGCATCCTCCTGTTTCTGGCGCCGGCGTACTCCTCCAGCGCCTTGCCGAGTGGCTGATACTGCACCCGGCCTCCGTCCAGCAGCTTGGGCGCGTACGTGGCCAGGAACGCGAACGGGTATTCCGGGTCGCGCTTGTTCTCCGCCAGGTGGAAACAGACTCGACCCACGCGGTGCCACAGCGGACTCCGCCGCCGCAGCCATTCGCCCAGCCCACCTGTCTGCGATGCAATCTCGCTGCGCACCGCCCGGTCCAGTTCCTCCCAGATCCTCGCCAGTGTCTCGGCCTGCAGGTACTCGCCCCCGCGCATGGGTGGCGCGGCGATGGCCATTTCCGCAAAGTCATCGAGCGGCGCGGGCAGCGGTTGCTTGAGATCTTCGGCCGGCTCGGGAATGTGGCACAGCTCGGTCAGGTAACGCTCGCCCAAGCCGCGCCAGAAAGCAAAGACCGGTGGCAGCGCCGCCTTGTCCTGGAGCGTTGCCAGGCGGAGCAGGAGTTCGTTTGGGCCCTTCTCGAACGCATCACGGATGGAATCGGCCACCGTCTCCGGCAGAACTGTGGCCCCGGCTTCGGCACCGCCGGTGCTGGCGGCCGCGAACAGGACCAAGTGTCCGCTGGGCGTCAACGCTATGTCGAGCAATGATCGGCCTTCCGGCACTTCCCTACTCCTCGCTCTGCTTGACGATGAAGCATCGCGAAGCATGGTAATGACTACTCGTGGGCTTTACGATAACCTCTGTATTGCGTTGGATGACGGCACTCGCCGGCGACGTCGGTAAGAGTCCGCCGCAGTACATTGATTGGGATCAAGAGGGATGATCCTTCTCCAAGTTGAGGAGTCGCTATGGCCGCGAAAACTGTAAAGCTGGCTCAGCCTGCCGATCCCACCATCGACCAGGTCTTTGAAGAGTTCCTGGCGGAACAGCGCGAGCGCCTCAAACCCAGGACCATTTCGAGGTACGAGGACGTGCTCAATCTGCTGCGTCATCATTTGAACGGTTACGCCTACGAGAGTCTGTCGAATGTCGAATCGGCTCTCTTTGACAGGCACTACAACGCGAAGGGAGACGACCACCGGGAGTTCTGCCAGCTCTTCGGGCCGGACAAGATCGTTGGAAGCCTGGGAATGTTCCTTGGGTATTTCATGATCCGAAAAGTCATGGCCGGGCAAGACCTCAAACGGGCGGCCGGCACGGTGGCGAAGAAACTCTCGAAGTGGCTTGCCACGAAGGGATACGTCTCCGACGAGGAAGCTCAGGCGGGGGCGGACGAGGGCACGAAAGCGGCCCGGGATCTGCCCAAAGCGGAACGCGCCGCCCAGGTCCTCTTCGAGGCCGTCGAGGACCTCACCATCGACCCGAATGACCTTGCTGACGAGGACCACCTCGAATTCGACCACTTCACGATCAGCAAGATCGAGCCTGGAAAGCTCTGGCTTGAGGTCTTCGAGGGCGGGGAAAGACATTTGTATGGCCCAGTGCGGGTCCCGAACTCGGCGACCAAGCTGCTCAGGAGAGGGTGGGACATCAGCTGTTCTCTGGGGCGTGTGCGGGGCAAGTGGCGGATCGTCGAGGTGGCAAACGTTTACCCGAAGTGAGCACAATGGCCAAGCAGAAGAGGCAACACGGTATGGGAGAACGCTCAACGAAAAAGGCGTCGGTTCTGGACCGGCTCAGACCCGACGAGGCGCAGGCCGTCCTTTGGCGTCTTCTTGCCGCACACCGGGAACTCCGATCGGAGGCCCAGCAGATCGCCAAGTCGCTCCTCAGCGAAGTCGCATTCGAATGGGTTGCCGACGAGGTGGAGGAAGCCGTGCGTGACTTGGATCTGGATGAACTGGAAAGCCGCGCCGGAAAGCACAGTTGGGGATACACCGAGCCCAGCGAGGCAGCGTGGGAGCTTCTGGAAGAGCGTGTATCGCCATTCATCGAGGACATGAAACGCCAGTTTGAACTCGGGCTTGAGGCGGAAGCGTTGGAGATCTGCAAGGGGATCGTGCTTGGGCTGTACCGCGTTCACAACGCGCAAGGCGGTGATGTGCTCCAGTGGGCCCCCGACTTCCCGGCCCAGACAGCCGCTAATGCCATAACCACGTGGTGTGACGGTGGCGACAAGAAGACGGCCGAAAGGGGCTACCCGAAGCAACGTGTATTCCCCCCGTGTTTTGTGAAGGAGTTCGTACCCGAGTGGGAGGATCTCATCGACCGGGTGTAAAGGATCGTTCTTATGGATAACGACCTACGCGAAGTAATGAAGGATGTGCCGGACCTGTATGTTGGCCCCGCGCGAAGCGCAGGTTGCGGCCTAAGAGAAGGGACTGCTCCCCCTACCAGCCCGTGGTGAAAGTCTCTTGACAGACGTGGTATAGTCATCGCGGGTTTGGCGGCAAGCGTCACGGAGGACGGTTATGGCGATGGGCAGACGGAGGCGGGAAGAGCAAGGCGCGTTATGGATTGCGGCCAGTGAATTGCCGCAGTCGGGTCGCCGGCGGTGTGCTCCCGCAGCACACCCAGGAAGTTCTGCTCCAGCCGCGGGCAGATGTCGATCAGCCGCCGGCGTCCACCCCTTTTTTTCGAACCCGGCCTGCGCCTGGATCCTCCAACTGCTCCAGTTCTTCCCGCCCCCGCTGGATGGTCTTGGGGTCGCAACCCAGGACCTGTGCCACGTACTCGACGCCGCCATGCCCGAGTTTGGCCGCCTCGACCGCCGCGTACCGCCGCCGGTCCTTCTCCGACAGCGAATCGAAGAACCGCTTCATCGCCCGCTCGATCACCACATCGTAGGGTTGCATGCAGTCCTCCTTGACTGAAAACTTGGGCTACTCCAACCCACGGCGGGATCATAACGCATCATGGGAGAAGTCGGGAAGTTATTTCGGCCGCGTTCCTAGAACTCGTAACGGCGGCGCTGACAACGGTGATTCGTGCGTCAACAACACGCACGGTCCCGGCCGTGCGTGTGGGAGCGGTTTCTGCCGCGACCGTTGCGGGCGGTGCACGCCGTAACCGGAGCCGTCGCATTTATGCGACAGGTCCGGTCCCCCAGCGCAAGAGACCCGCCCCATGAATGGGGCGGCTCGGAGGTGGTCGGGACCGGTTGCACCCCTCCCGAGGGTCGGGTAAGTTTCCGGTAAAGGCCCGCAGGGCCGCAGACCGATGCCTGTTTCAACCGCTATGGAGGGCGGTCTACGGGGCGCAGGGAGGTACCCGAAACATGCTTCTTAAACGTGTAACGCTTTGCGGTTTCAAGAGTTTCTCGGACGCGGTCGATTTCGACTTCGGACCGGGGGTGACCTGCATTGTCGGCCCCAACGGGTGCGGCAAGAGCAACGTCGTCGATGCCTTCAAATGGGTCCTCGGCGAGCAATCGGCCCGCTCCCTGCGCGGGCGGCAGATGTCCGACATGATCTTCAACGGGTCCAGCACCCGGAAGAGCAGCGGCGTGGCCCAGGTCGATCTGGTCTTCGACAACACCGACCGCAAGCTCCCCGTCGACCAGACCGAGGTTACCGTCACGCGAAAGCTCTACCGCTCCGGGGAGAGCGAGTACCTGCTTAACAAGGACGTCGCCCGGCTGAAGGATGTCCGTGAGCTGTTCATGGATACGGGCATCGGGGTGGACGCCTATTCGGTGATCGAGCAGGGGCGGGTGGACCAGCTTTTACAGAGCAGCCCGGTCGATCGGCGGATCATCTTCGAAGAGGCCGCCGGGATCAGCAAATACAAAGCCCGCAAACGTGAGGCCGAACGTAAGCTGGAACGCACCCAGCAAAACCTCCTCCGCGTGGCCGATGTGATCGACGAGTTGGAAAAGCGGCTTCGCAGCGTCAAGCTGCAAGCGGGCAAGGCCCGCAGCTTCAAGGAATACCAGGCCCGGCTCAACGAGCTGCGGGCCAGCTATGCGATGGCGGAGTACCACCGCTTCACGGGAGACATCAGCCGAGTCAGCGGCGAAACGCAGACCTGCAACGATCGGATCACCGCCCTTCGCACGGACATTGATCGCCACGAGGCCGACGAGTCGCAAGTCACGCTGCAACTCGACGCATTGGCCGAGCAGATCAATCACGCGGACAATGAAGTCGTACGGGCGAAATCCAACCTCGCGGGCCAGGAAGAACGGATTGAGGCCTCCCGCCGCCGCTCGGAGGAGCAACAGACCCAACGAGGCCGCGCTGCGGACCGACTACAATCGGAGACCCGACGACTCGAAGAATCTCAACGCGAACTCGCCCAGGTGCAAGAGTCGGCCGTCGATCTGCAGAGCCAGACCCATCAGCTCCACGCCCGCATCGCCGATCTGAACGAGCAGGACCGGTCGCTCGCCCGCGACCTCACCCAAGCCCAGGCGATCCTGGAAGACGAGAAAGCGGGCATCATCGACCTGCTGCGGAAGAGCGCCCAGACGCACAACGAAATCGTCCGCCTCAACACGCATCGCGAGTCGCTGGTCGGTCAGAAGGGTCGGTTGGCGCTACGCGACGTGCAAATCGCGGACGAACTAGAGTCGGCCCTGGAGCAGAAGGCCCAACTCGACCGCCGCATGCGCGAAGTCGAAGCCTTGATCGCCGAGGAGACCCGCAAGCTCGAAGAAAAGAAGCTGGAAGCGGCTCGCGTCCATACCATGCGGCAACGGCTCGTCGATGAACTTGCCCATTCGAAGGAGCGGCGAAGTGCGTTGCTCTCGCGGCAGGACCTACTCAACGATTTACAGCAAAAGATGGACGGCGTCGGCGCCGGCGTGCGGAAGCTGCTCGACGAAAGCCGGGAGGAGAACCACCCCCGCGCCCTCAACGGAGTGGTGGGTTTGGTCGCGGACCTGATCGACACCGACGTGCAATACGCCCCCATCATCGAGGCCGTGTTGGGGGATTGCGATCAATGCCTGGTGATCGCCGAGGGCGAGGCGTTCCTTACGCATCCGAAAGTGTTCGCCGACCTGCCGGGCCGACTGACCGTGCTCTGCGAGGACCGACTGCCGCCGGTAGTCAACCCCCGCGATTTTTCGGGGCAGCCGGGCTATATCGCCCGAGCGATCGAGCTGGTTCGATTTCCTACCGCACACGAGACGGTCGCTCGCCACCTGCTCGGCAAGACGATCGTCGTCGAGACGCTGGACGACGCCTTGGCCATGGCGCGGTCGGACGTGTCCGGACATCGCTTCGTCACCCGGCGAGGCGAAGTCCTCGAACCCGACGGTCGCGTCAGTCTGGGACCGTCGGGGTCCACGGCGGGGCTGATCTCGCGGAAGAGCGAGCTGCGCGACATCGAGGTGCAGTTGAGCGACATCGACTCGCGGATCGTGACCCTCACGGACCAGCTCAATCGCAACGAGGCCGAGGTCAGCCACCTTGACGGCGTGCAACAGGAATTGCGCACCGCGATCTACGAATCGAACACCGCGAGGGTAGAAGCCAACGCCGCCCTGCAAAACATCGCGGAAACCGTTCAACGCCTCACCAACGAGCAACCGCTGATCGCCCGCGAGGTCGCCTTCATCGAGCAGCAGATCAACGAGGTGTTGGAGAAGAGCGCCGAGGGCGGGAAATCGCTGGAAGCGATCGAGGCCGAAAACAAAGAGCGGGAGCGGCTGGTCACCCAGCATCAAGACCGCATCGACGCCGTGGTGGGCACTCGCCGCGAGGTGCAGGAGCAAGTGACTCAGGCCAAAGTCGCGGCCGGACAACTCACGGAAAAGCGGGCCGCCGCCGCCGAGACGATTAACACGCTGCGGCGAAGCATCCACGAACTGGAAACGTCTGTGGTCGCCGCCAAGCACGACATCGAGCAATGCGAGGCGCGAATCGCCGACGCGGAAAATGCGATGTCCGTCGCCCGCGAACAATCGACCTTGCTCACCGCGGAAATCCAGAAGCTGGAAACCGCCGCCGTCGAACTGCGCAAGCAGCGCGACGATCTCCGCCAGAACCTCGAAACGCTGACCCATACGGTGAAGACCGTTCGCAGCGAGCTTGCCGCCGAGGAAGCCCGCCTGCACGAACAACAGATGTCCCTCGCCCAGACCACCGTCCGCCGCGACGAACTTGTGGCCCGCATTATTGACGAACTGGGCGTCAACCTCTCCGAGCGCTACATGCAGTACGAGCATCAGGAGCAGGACTGGGCGAAGGTGGAGGCCGAGATCGTCGAGTTGCGCGGCAAGATGGAACGCCTCGGCAACGTCAATCTCGACGCCATCGCCGAGTTGGAGGAGTTGGAGAAGCGACATTCCTTCCTGGCCGGTCAGCGTGACGATCTCACCGAGTCGCACCGTCAGCTTGAGCAACTCATCGCCCGGCTGAACGAGGAGTCGCAGGAACGGTTCAAGACCGCCTTCGAGCAAATCCGTGAGAACTTCCGCGCCCTTTTCCGCAAGCTGTTCGGCGGCGGTCGGGCGGACATTATCTTGGAGGATCCCGCCAACGTGCTGGACTGCGGCATCGAGATCGTCGCCCAGCCGCCCGGCAAGGAACTTCAAGCGATCTCGCTGATGTCCGGCGGTGAGAAGTCGATGACCGCGATCGCCCTGCTGATGAGCATTTTCAAGACCCGGCCCGCGCCTTGTGCGATCCTTGACGAGGTGGATGCCGCGTTGGACGAGGCCAACAACGATCGCTTCAACCGAATCATCAAGGAGTTCGTCAGCGAGGCCCAGTTCATCATCATCACGCACTCGAAACGAACGATGAGCATCGGCGATCGCCTGTACGGCATTACCATGCAGGAGGCGGGCGTCTCCACACGGGTCAGCGTGCAGCTCGGCAATGCCAACGTGGCGTAGTCCGGCTTCCATTGACGGCGAGCCTGCTTGTGCTACGCTCGCTCAATAAGACCGACTCGAAGGTCGGTCTCACAGCATAAGACGGCAAAACGATCATCATGAAGATCGGGTTCAGTTCACTGGTTTGCCCCACCTGGGATTTGGAGACCATCGTCGCCAATGCGGCGAAGTTCGGCTTCCAGGGGGTGGAGCTTCGAGGCCTTTGCGGCGAGCTTCACCTGCCGCTGGTCCCAGATCTCGCCCGCGACCCCGAGGGCGTGCGGCACCTGCTCGCGGAGAACCACATTGAGCTCGTGTGTCTGGGCGCGTCGGTAACGTTGTCGTCCAAAGACTCCCGCGAGGTCGCCAAGCAAAAAGGCGTGGCGATCGAGTTCATGGAGTTCGCCAACAAGGTCGGCTGCCCGTACGTGCGAATCTTCGTCGGCGAGGCGGATCGTTGGGACAATCAGCGGGCCGCCCTTGCCCGAATCGCCCAGGCGTTGATTTCGCTGGCGCCCATCGCGTCGCGGTTGGGCGTCACTCTGCTGGTGGAGAACGGCGGCGACTTTCCGGGAAGCGCGGAACTGTGGTTCCTGATTGACGCGGTCGGCCGCCCGGCGGTGCGATGCTGCTGGAACCAATGCAACGCGATGACGATTCGCGAGCGGGCCACCAATTCCATCCCGCGTTTGAGCAACAAAATCGGGATGGTCCACGTTTGCGACGGGAAGTTCGATGAGGCCGGCGCGCTACTGAGCTACACGCCGCCCGGTCAAGGGGACGTTGAGGTCAAGCGTCAGATCGATTTGTTGAAGGGACTGGTCTACGACCGGTACCTGGTGTTCGAGTGGCCGAAGCTGTGGGTCGATTCTTTGCCGCCGCCCGAAGCGGTGCTGCCGGGCGTGGCCAAGTTCCTGCGCGAAACGATCGACGCCAGGCAACCGATCCTTTCGGCGTATAAGGGCGACAAGAACGCCCCGAAGTTGGCCCCCCGCCGCGTTTCAACCAGTTCCGTTCCATGATACGACCCTCCAAACCGACGTAAGGATTCCCATCGGTGATGGTCGTCGCGGACGCGCAGGGTTGGGCGGCGGAGTGGGCCGGGCCGCTTACCGTCCTGCTTCTCGCCGGCGCCTTGCTGAGCGTCGTGGGTGCACGCCGGCTGCCTCGCGGCGGCGCATGGGTCGGCCTTGTCTTCTTCGTGAGCGCGGCCGGCGCGACCGCGTCGATCCGACTTCGCAGCTCAGTCCAACCACCCGCGCAGCACGTCGCCTGGTTGTGTGCCTCGCTGTGCCTCTTGTGGTCCGCGGTGGCCGCCGCGGCGACGGCGAAACAAGGGCGGGACGCCGAAGCGTCGGCGGCAACGAGACTGTCGTTCGTTCCGCTCGGTCGTTTGGCGGCAGTGTTGTTCGGGGTCGTGGCGGCCATTATCCAATCCGTCATTCTGGTCATGCGGGTCATTTACGTCGGCGTGGACCTCGTCCACGGTTACCCCTGGGAAGGCGCGCGTGACTATGGATTCGGACCGCCCGGGGCATGGAGTCTCGCCCTTCTTTTCCTGTCCTGTGGGGTTGGACTTCTCTCCACCGGCGAGCGTCGCCTGGCGACGGTTCAATTATGGACGGCAGTGCTGCTCACGCTCTGGGCGTGTCTACTGATCCCCCCATTTCGGATTCACCCCTCCGGCGCTTTCGAACGGACGGGCGGTACGCTGCTGCTGCTTGCGTCCTTGTCGATGGTGCTGACTGGGGCGATCGTTATCGACGGGGGCTTCGAGCATCGACGGAGACGGCGGCTCATCCGAACCGACCCCGATGCCCTGACAATGCCGCGCAGCGATGCACCAGGATTCCGTGCCAGTTGCGGAGTGCTGGCCATGGTCATCATTGTATTGACGTGTTATCATCTGCTCGTTCCCCTACGGGCGACCTGGGGAGGGTTTCGGGGATCCACGCTCATCGCCTCCCTAGCGAGCGCCGTCGCCGCGGGGGGAGGTTTCCTGTTGTTGGGACGTAGTTGGAGCGGAAATCTGGCGGATGCGTCGTTGGGTCTGACGTCCTTCGGCTTCTGTGGATTGGCGATGCTCGCCGTTCCCGGCCAAGCAATCTCATTGGCCGACCGGTACCCGATGATGTTCAACGCCATGATCGTCGGACTGACCTTCACCACCGGACTGTGGACCTGGCTGGCGTGCATCTGGGACCAACAGCTCGACCGCGGTGAGGCATGCACGACGGCCGGTCGACTGATTCCACACGCCAAACGTTTCGCCTTCCTAAGCGCCGCCCTCGCACTGGTCGCGGGGGCGTTGATGACCTATTGGCCTAGGTTGCCCTCTATTGCGAGCATGGATCATTCAATCGGACGGATCACGGCCGGGTTCTCGGCCCATTTGTTCCTGGTCCTGGTCATGCTGTGGTGTTCGCGGCGACTGCGCCGGCTGACATTTCACCTGTTGACGGTATTGGCCGTGGTCTCGACGGCAGGGTTCATCATCATTCGCATGGTTCCCTTCGCATCGCGGCTGGGGTAGTTCAGACGAGCCGGGAGATCCACATTCGTGCGTACAGGTCGGGTCGAACGGCTGCTGAAGTTGATGCAGGTCCTGCAGTCCGGCCGTTCTGCGGGCGTCGAGGATTTGGCCCGCCTCGCCGGCGTTTCCCGGCGAACCGTCTTTCGCGACATCGAGTTACTCTCCCGTGCGGGCATTCCCTACAGCTTCGACCGCGTGACGAAGCGCTATTCCGCGGAGCGACCCTCGCTACTGCCGCCTGTCGCCCTCACCCACGCGGAAGCACTCGCTCTCATGTTGGCCGCACGCTCGTTGGTGACGCGTCCGTTCGTGCCCGACCAAGCGGCGGCCGTGTCCGCGGGACTCAAATTGGAGAGCATGTTGCCGACGGCGATCCTGGACTTCTGCGGTCCCTTGCTGGAGCGGACGGAAATACGGCCCGAACCCGCCTCCGACCCCACGTCCATCGTGGACACGTTGCCCATTCTTCAGACCGCACTGATGCGACGCTCCAAGGTGTTCGTCCGTTACGATTCCTATTTCGAGCAAAAGGTGATCGACGTGACGCTCCATCCTTACCGCCTCGCGTACATCCATCGGGGATGGTATCTGATCGCTCACAGTGAGCAGGCGTCACGCGTACAGACTTTCAAGGTGGAGCGAATCCTGCAATTGAAGGTTCTGGAGGCCAAATATCGTCCGGATCCCACTTTCAATCTCGACGATTATTTCGGCAATGCCTGGTTGATGATCCGAGGGGACAAGCGCTACCATGTGAAGATCCGATTCCTGAAGATGGTCGCGGGCAACGTGGACGAAATCCTCTGGCACAAGACGCAACGGACCACGTTCGAGGAAGATGGTTCGCTCTTGTTCGAGGTCGAGGTCGACGGGATCGACGAGATCGCCTGGTGGGTATTGGGATACGGCGACCAGGCCCAGGTGCTCGCACCGCCGGAACTGCGCGAGAAAGTCGCGGGACACGCGGAGCGGATGTGCGGGTACTATCACGGGGACGGGCTGAACCGAGGGGGAAATTGACGATTGCCAATGTCCGATTGCCAATTCATCTGAGGAGCGGACCATCGTTCGATCGTGAAATCGGCAATTGGAAATTGGCAATTGGCAATCGTGACGCGGGGCAACTGAATGCGTGCGGTTGTACAGCGGGTCAGTCAAGCCTCGGTCGCAGTTGAAGGCCGGGCTGTCGCTTCGATCGAGCGCGGACTGTTGGTTTATCTCGGCGTCGCGGCGGACGACGGCGACGCGGACCTCATGTACGTCGTGGATAAGGTGCGACACCTCCGCATTTTTTCGGACGAGAGCGATCGAATGAATCTCGACGTCTCCCAATCCGGCGGCAAGGTGCTCGTGGTCAGCGCCTTCACGGTCCAAGCCGACGCACGACGCGGGCGGCGACCGTCGTTCGAGTCAGCCGCAACGCCCGACCGCGCTCGCGTCCTCTATGAGTTGTTTTGCGATGCACTCATCCGAAGCGGTCTCGCCGTGGAACGAGGCTCATTCGGCGCGCTGATGGACGTCCAATCCGTCAACGCCGGCCCGGTCTGCGTCCTACTCGATTCGCGAAAGCTGCTTTAGTCTAGTACCGATAGTGTTCCGACTTATACGGTCCGTCGATGCTGACGCCGATGTAGTCGGCCTGGTCGGGACGCAACTTCGTCAGTTTCGCGCCGAGCTTGGCGAGGTGCAACCGGGCGACTTTCTCATCCAAGTGCTTGGGGAGCACATAGACTTTCTTCTCGTAATCGGCGGCGTTCTGCCATAGCTCCACCTGGGCGATCACCTGATTGGTGAAGCTATTGCTCATCACGAAGCTGGGGTGGCCGGTGGCGCAGCCGAGGTTGACCAAGCGCCCCTCGGCAAGCACCAGGATGCAGTGCCCGTCGGGGAAAATCCACTTGTCCACCTGCGGCTTGATGTTTTCCTTGCGGACCCCGGGGAAGCGCTTCAGCCCGGCCATATCGATCTCGTTGTCGAAGTGCCCGATGTTGCAGACGATGGCCTGATTCTTCATCTTGGCCATGTGCGAGGCGAGAATGATGGCCTTGTTGCCGGTGGCCGTCACGAAGACGTCGGCGGTGTTCACGACGTCATCAAGCGTCAAGACTGTGTACCCTTCCATGGCGGCCTGCAAGGCGCAGATCGGGTCGATTTCAGTGACAACCACTCGACACCCTTGGCCGCGGAGGCTCTGGGCACAGCCTTTGCCGACATCGCCGTATCCGCAAACGACGGCGACCTTGCCCGCGAGCATCACGTCCGTCGCACGCATGATCCCGTCGACGAGCGAATGACGGCAGCCGTAGATGTTGTCGAACTTGCTCTTGGTCACGCTGTCGTTGACGTTAATCGCGGGGAAGAGCAGCGTGCCGGCCTCCTGCCGCTGATAGAGCCGCTTGACGCCGGTGGTGGTTTCCTCGCTGACGCCGACGACATCCTTGGCAATTCGGTGCCAACGCTGCGGGTCGCCATTCGGAGCCGTGGGCGCCAGCCCACGGACACGGTGTGTCACCGGGCTAGCGCCCGGTGCTCCGATGAGCTCCTCGCGGATGAGGGCGAGGATGACGGCCTCTTCCTCATTGTCGGCGCGGTCGGGATCGGGGAGCGTTCCCGACTTGGCGAAAGCGTTCTCGGCCTCATAGCCCATGTGGATAAGCAGGGTCGCGTCGCCGCCATCGTCCACGATGAGGTTGGGGCCGCCTTCGGGGAAAGCGAGCGCCTGGTTGGTGCACCACCAATAGTCTTCGAGCGTCTCGCCCTTCCAGGCGAAGACGGGGACGCCGGCCTTGGCGATCGCGGAGGCGGCGTGGTCCTGAGTGCTAAAGATGTTGCAACTGCACCACCGGACGTCGGCCCCAAGCTCGGCCAGGGTCTCGATGAGCACGGCCGTCTGGATGGTCATGTGCAAGGAGCCGGTGATACGGGCCCCCGTGAGCGGTTTGCCGGGGCCGTACTCCTCGCGGATCGCCATCAGCCCGGGCATCTCGTGCTCGGCCAGGACGATCTCCTTGCGACCGAAATCGGCCAAACTCAGGTCCGCTACTTTGAAGTCTTCAACGGCTGTCGTCATCATCAACTCCCTGTTAACACTACAAAGCTAGATCATTGGCACTGACCAATTACGAAGAGCCCGTTGAAACGGGCTGAACCTTTGGGGGTTTGGCATCTCGTGTAACCAGTCCTCAAAGGACTGGCCTATGCGCCGCCTTCGGCGGCGGGAAGGCCGCTGAAGCGGCCTCAAGTCGCTTCAGCGACTTTGGCCTTTCCTAGGCCAGCCGTTTACGGCTGGTCAACATCGGCGCCACCTTCTCTCCTTGTGCAGCCCGTTTCAACGGGCTTTCCCAAAACAACGCCGGTCCGTGTTAGCGTTGTAGTCTTAACTCAAGCGACAATCAGTCGAGGCGGTGCGGTTTGCTTAATGAACCTGCGAAACGGCATTCGACGCGCTTGTTGCACAAGGCGCGTTAAGTCGGACATCTTCACCGGGGCGAGGATTTCAACGCCCAGCAGCTCGCCGCGAGGGTCGTAATCGGCCAGCAACACGTCCTCGATGATCTCCCGCGTCTTGGCGACCTTGCCGTCTCGCAAGCGTATGTAGACGGCCTCGACCGTTCCATCATCGCGGGCGCTAACCGATAGCTCGAAACCGATGATGTCTCGTTTTGGGGCCATACACCCACCTACATCCACCAAACCGAAACGATGCGGATATCTCGTCCGCTCACCCCCGCAATCACCACCAGGCGCTTCCGGCGCGAGATCGCTTTCTCGAACCGTTTGGCCCGCGGTCGTTTGGCCGAACGGACCGCATCCGGGAACCGGACGGTTCGCTCGACCTGCTCATGGGATACACCCCGCTGACGCGTCCGACGCAGGGCATGGGGTTCATATCGGAGCGGCAGGTCGGCGCTCTTCATGCAGGCCTACCAAACGAGGGTTCATGCACCGCACCCCTCGGGCCAGGGATTATAGCTCCCGGGACCGTGGGCGGGAAGGTAGGGCGAAAGGAATGGAAGCCGAGTCGATGGGCGGAGGCCCTTCGCGACGCCGACGACGAAGCCGTAGCGCAACTCCGGACCGCCACGTACGTCGGCCGACCGCTGGGCAATAAGGCGTTTCTCGACCGGCTCGAACGTGAACTGGCCCGCCGTGTCCGGCCGAGACCCGTCGGACGACCACGATTCAACAGAGGGCAAGAACAAGAAGTGGAGGCTAAATAGGTGACTGTCCCGAATGGCACTGCCGTGCGGCGATGGGCTTTTGTGGACATAGGATAACCGTCCGTGCGGGTTTCGTCGGCTGATGAAGCCTGGCGATGGTATTCTTTCCCGCGCGGCCAGGGTCAAATCATGTTGTTTGGCCTCCTTGGCCGATGATTTTCTTGGCCCTCCTTGGCTTGGCGTCCCACCAAAGCCAGGGAGGGCTGTATCATG